>Ga0180433_10004155_pt1 | contig 20528 bp, 15 predicted proteins | sample SS_ome_8_FD_132980 | JGI IMG/M metagenome (GOLD analysis project Ga0180433, IMG submission 132980) | Hypersaline lake sediment archaeal communities from the Salton Sea, California, USA - SS_1_D_1 metaG | ecosystem: Environmental > Aquatic > Non-marine Saline and Alkaline > Hypersaline >... | reverse complement strand
TATGGCTACGCACGGACGTGGCCTGATATGTCTCCCCATGTCTAGCTCCAAGGCCGATGTGCTTGGCCTTCATCCTCAGACGTCAGATAATACGTCGCGCTACACCACGGCCTTTACTGTGACAATTGACGCGGCCACTGGGATTACGACGGGCATTTCTGCTGCCGATCGCGCAAGGACAATTTTGTTGGCATCTAAGGATGACGCGAAACCCTCTGACTTCGTCAAGCCAGGGCATGTTTTTCCGCTTCGAGCCAGGGAGGGCGGTGTCCTCGTTCGGTCCGGGCAGACCGAGGGGGCAGTGGATCTATGCAGACTGGCTGGATTGAGGCCGACATCTGTGATCTGCGAGATCATGAATGAAGACGGCACGATGGCGCGTAGAAGGGACCTCGACAAGTTCTGCAAGCGACACCATCTCAAGATGTGCTCCATTGCGGACATCGTCCGACATCGACTTCGATCCGAGAAGCTCATCAAGAGAGAGATTGAAATAGATATTGCTCTTGAAGCGGGCACATTTCGCTTGATCGCGTACAAATCCGTCGTAGATCCCGATCCTCACATTGCGTTGTGCATGGGCGGTGTGGGTGATCTCGATGAGAATGGAAATCCCATCAAACACGATGATCCCGTGCTGGTCAGAATACACAGTGAATGTCTAACAGGTGATGTGCTCGGCTCACTGAGATGTGACTGCGGCCAGCAGCTCCATCTTGCGATGATGGCCGTTGCCAGAGAGGGCAAGGGAGCTGTGATCTACGTTCGACAGGAGGGGCGAGGCATAGGCTTGGTCAACAAGCTCAAGGCTTATAAGCTCCAGATCGAGGAAGGCATGGACACTGTTGAAGCAAATCACCACCTCGGTTTTGAGGCCGACCGTCGTGACTATGGCATTGGCAACCAGATACTGCGTGATCTGGGACTTTCCAAGCTGCGTGTGATGACTAATAACCCTCGGAAGATTCACGGTCTCGACGGATTTGGGCTGGATATTGTCGAGCGCGTACCTCTACAAATCCCTCCTCATGAAGGAAACGTCGATTACTTGCGTGCGAAGAAGGATAAACTCGGCCACCTGCTTGACGACCTCTGAGCTGTCCAGGCTCATACCACCTTAGGGATTACTCATTGCCCTGTTCGAGAGCGAGAAGTTCCTGGCGCATCTTCTGTGCGGCTTTTCTGATTACTCTCAACTGCTTGCGCGCACGCACACCGGCCGACTTGTTGCCAGCGACTGCTTTTTCGACGTCCATTTCCATCTCCAACACAAGCTGCTTCAGATCATCATAGGCTTCCATATCTTATCCTCCCTGACGGCATTGACAGCGTCGAAGGCAGCGCTAATTTCCAAAGTAATGGATAAGGCTTGTTGCGAGAGTGAAATATATGAGCAGCCCCAGCACGTCATTCATAGTCGTAATGAAAGGGCCTGAAGCAATAGCAGGGTCAATGTTGCATTTCTTCAAAGTGATCGGCACAAGTACGCCTAGAGTCACTGCGGCAGATATCCCGCAGAACATTGAACAACCAACAGCCAACCCAAGGACAGGATCCAGAAAGGAAGCCACCGCTGCGACAAGAAGACCGACAATGCAGCCGAGCAACAGACCAATGCCTACTTCTCTTGCCACAACCTCAAGAATACGACCCGGATGGATGTGTCCCGTTGCCAGGCTTCTTACAGTAACTGTAGTGGCCTGCAGTCCGCTGTTGCCCCCCATTGCTGTGATCACAGGGATAAACAGAGATACGGCCAGCATTTCACCCAACGTGCCCTGAAACATCCAGATGACCAGCATTGAAAGCATCGTGCCGCACAGGCAGATGAGCAGCCAAGGCAATCTAAGACCGGCAACGCGCACGACGGAAGTGCTGGCAAGCTCCTCGTCACTGGTGCCGCCAAGTTTGTATGCATCCTCCGTAGCTTCATCTTCAGCGACTTCTAGCACGTCATCCACAGTGATTCGACCCAACAGCTTTCCTTCTTTGTCAACAACCGGCATTGCCGGCAGGCCGTAGCGCTTGAACATGCCGGCAATCTCTTCCTGATCAGCATCAACCGGCACACTGATCACGTCAATTGCCGCAATATCGCGAAGCTTGGTATTTGGGTCAACCGTAACCAATGCCCTAAGTGGGACAACGCCGAGCAACTTGCGCTGATCATCCACCACATATATGTAGAATGCAAAATCGTTCTTCCCGATTGAACGCAGGTGGACCACAGTATCCGAAGCCGTCATATGCTCCTCAACGGCAACGAGTTCCGGGTTCATTATGCTGCCAGCCGTGTCCTCCGGGAACTGGAGAAGTTCCTTCACTTCCTCCGAGGCCGTGTCCTCCATCTGCTCCAGGACTTCGGCCGTCTGTTCGTCAGTAAGTTCGCCCAGAAGGTCAGCTGCATCATCAAGCGGCATTGCTTCTGCGACTTCCGCGATGGACTGCGTTGAGAGTTCCTCGATGAGTTCGCCGCGGACAGATTCGTCGAGTTCCGGCAGAACCTGGGCGCTCATTTCCTCGTCGAGGGAGTAGAACAAGGCGTCTCGCAGGTCACGGTCAAGGGATTGGATTATGATTGCAATATCGGCGGGATGAAGATCAGCCACAGCACTGCGGAGCATGTCTGGTTCAGCAGTGTCGGACATAGTCTCGATCGCTTCCAGGTATTTTTCCAGGTCGAATTCCATAAGTCTCTCTCGATTCGGCTGGACTTCTTCAGATAAAACTGTGACACGTTAAAGTGTGGAGTAGCTAAGTTATCTGAGAAAGCAGAGATTGTCAACGCCAATCGCTGCTTTTTCGCTGAACAGCTTCGACATGCGCAAGGCGCTGCTAATGAGGATGGCAGGCCAATATTTGTTGGGATCATTGACAGATGGGGCAATGTTTTCTCTTGCTTGGCGCCGCGTGTGCTCATAGAATGCATATAGTGCAGTTTCAATGGCGGTTCTCACATGATTGTGGGATTTTCAAACATCATTTCATAAGGGGATATCGAATGGCAACATCAGATAATCTAGGCGAAGCTTTTGCCGGCGAGAGTCAGGCCAATCGGAAGTATCTTGCTTTTGCGAAGAAAGCGGAGCAGGACGGTCTGCCGCAAGTGGCAAAGCTTTTCCGCGCCGCTGCTGAGGCAGAAACAGTTCACGCACATGCCCACCTCCGCGTGATGGGTGGCGTGAAGACCACAACAGAAAACCTGCAAGCTGCTATCGATGGCGAGGGTTTCGAGTTCAAAGAAATGTACCCCAAATTTGTCGCTGAAGCACTATCTGAGGGCAACAAGGGGGCTGAAGTCTCCTTCAAGAACGCTCTTGCTGTTGAAGAGATTCATCACGGCCTATATTCCGAAGCACTTGAGGCTGTGAAGTCCGGTAAGGATCTGCCTTCTGGACAGATCTTCGTTTGCGCTGTATGTGGTAACACTGTCAATGGTGCGCCTCCGGATACATGTCCGGTATGTGGAGCGCCAAAAAGCAAGTTCTCCGAAATAGTCTGAACTGAAGCATATCGATGGGCGCTCGTGACGAAATCACAAGCATGAATGCTGTTTTGCACTGGGTTTCGCATGTTGTAACCATGGCCGCGACGTTTGCATTTCTGTGAATTCCATCGCGGAACGCAGAACCATGCTTTGCTGCAGATCATCATGGTTTGCATCCCTTAAGTCGATGTCTGGCGTTGTTTGAGCAGTTACGCGGTGTTTCGGTTGCGAGACCGAGTCTGATGAATTGGAGTCCAGATCATGTCTGACGCGCCTGAGAATGCCTGGCGGTGCTCGGTCTGTGGATACGTTCATCGGGGAGTAGAACCTCCAGAGTGGTGTCCCGTCTGCGGCTCACCCAGCTCAGAATATGAGGCATACACTGAACCGCCGGTCACACCAAAAGCCACTGTTCATCGAGAGCGTTGCCTGAACTGCAGTTACATGCACATGGGGTCCGAGCCTCCCGAAATATGTCCAATATGTGCATCTTCCGCTGACTGCTTTGAGCCGGTCGATGAGAGAGATGAGATAGTCGAGGCCGGTGGCCGTGTTGCGAAGGTTGTTGTCGTTGGCGCGGGGATTGCCGGGGTATCGGCGGTTGAGTCACTACGGAGAGCTGCCCCTAATGCCGATATCACGTTGATTTCAAAAGAACACCATCTGCCGTATTACCGACTCAACTTGACACGCTACCTTGCGGGGGAGATTGGCGAACACGATCTGCCCATTCATCCACAGAGCTGGTATGACGAAGAGAAAATCGAATTGCTCAGCGGAATGGAAATCGACAATCTTTCTCTCAAAGACCGGGAAGTGGAATTGTTGGACGGCAGCAAAGTCGCATACGAAAAACTCATTTTGACAATTGGCGCCCATCCATTCATTCCGCCATTCCCAGGTGCTCATATGGAAGGGGTGAACAGCCTGAGAACCGTCGAAGACGCCAAGAGCATTCTGGAAGCATCACAGTCAGGCAAGACTTGTGTCTGCATCGGTGGTGGGCTGTTGGGGATAGAGACTGCCGGAGCCTTGGCACGGAATGGGACGGATGTGACCCTGCTTGAGGGACATGAGTGGCTGATGCCGCGTCAATTGAACCGGAAAGCCGCTGAACTTCTCGCAGAACACGTGGCTGCCACGGGAATCAAACTCCAGACGGAAGCTCGAACCAAGGAAATCGTGGGGGACGAGCGCGTGGCTGGTGTGCTCCTTGAGGACGGGAATACCATCCCGGCGGAGGTCGTGATCATTGCAACAGGAATCCGTCCAAATAGCTACCTCGCTCGTAGAGCCGGTCTCAATGTGAACAAGGGAGTGATCGTGGATAACCTGCTGACAACCTCACATCCTGACGTGTTTGCTGCAGGCGACGTAGCGGAGCACCGGGGACAACTATATGGTACGTGGGCTCCTTCGCAGTATCAAGGAAGCATTGCAGGCATGAATGCTGCCGGCGGCGCAGTAGAATTTGGCGGTATCCCGAGGTCCAATGCGCTGAAGGTCCTGAGCCTTGAGTTGGTAAGCATCGGACAGTTTGAGCCTGAAGACGGAAGTTATAGCGTTATAGAAGACCATGCGGATGGCCGATACATTCGTTTCGTATTTTGGGACAGCCATCTTGTCGGCGGCATTTTGCTCGGCGACGCTTCTCTCTCCGGTGCAATTAAGAAGGCCGTTGAGGGCGATACCGATTTCTCAGGATTGCTCAGGAACCGACCCAAGGCAACCGAGGTCTGTGAGTACTTGGCTGAACGAGTCGATACAAAAATCTCGGGAAGATGAGTGATTCCCAGGAAAAACCGGGACACAAAACTAGTTTTGCAGAGCGCTGTGTAGCTGTTCTCCATTGACCAAAACAAAACTAGTATTGTGTCCCGGCTTTTCCCCGAGATTGCCGCATCGTTTGAAGAAGCGAACTTCTCTCAATGACTAGCAACATACCGTTCGCGGTTATTGCGGGGTCGAGCTAGCGGCTGAAGCAGTCTTTGCCCGAGGAAAATGACCTTTTTCAACCAGTCCCTATTCCTTACCTCGAACCCTCCGCCGAAAATGCCCCGAAATTCTTGTGTCGACTCTGGCTGAACACGGAACTTGAAGAAAACACCTGCCTCAATTACACTCCTTAATTGGTTCTAAGTGTTCCCGCGCCGAATGTGATTATTATTGTCAGAACTTGAGACTTACCCCCTGATGGATAGCAACGTGAAACAGAACCATCGTGACCAACGACGTACTCGACGAATGGCCGTTCAACTGACAGCACACGCTATCCTATTTTCATTGGTCTTTCTGAGGCCACTGGTTGCATCCGAAGACGCAAAGGTGACTCCTATCGACCTTCGTGCGGTGACATCGGATCACAAGTTGCTCGTGATGGATGAGACCAATCCATTGGCTACCGGAGAGCTTCAAGCTTTTAAGGTCGTCCTCGATCAGGTTGTGTCGTTGGAGTTTCGCGTCCATTTCGCCGAAGCGCCTTTCAACGGCACACAGCTCAATGCACGAATCAACGGCAAGCGCCTTCTCCCGTACTTCGCTTTTGGAGGCGATACTCGCTATGAAAATGTGAAGGATGTGCCGGGCATGCGACCGCCGCTTGCTGATATCGAGGGACGCTGGATTATTCCTGCATCTTTGCTGGTCAAAGGGAATAATGAACTCATCATCTGGACAACTGGCGTACAAGAGAGCCAAGTGCTTGATGAAATAGGGCCAAAGCCAAACATACGCATTGATAGTGTCCTATTGGGACCGGCAGACGGCAGCAGACTTCCAGTTTACTCGAATACGGTCTACTATGATTTTGACGTATGGGCTCAAGGATATGCTTGGGGAAACCAACCAAATCGATATAGGTATGACCTTGCTCTGCTCGGAGTGATCAACGGCAAAGGAATGGTCCGCGCCATGCCGACTCTTGGTGGGTCGGAGTTGTCCTTATGGGATGTCAAACGCAAATGTGAGGAGAACTTCCTTGGCTGGCGTTTTCCGCACCACGAGTTTTACACGATATGGGAATTTGCCGGCAAGCCTCAGCATTGGGCCAAATTCGTGGATGTTGACAAGAACCCGCAGACACAATCTGAGTCTCTGGGTGTTCATCCTCATGTTGCCAAAAGTCTCGCCGCAGCTCATGGTGCTGACATAGCGCTCTACAGCCCAAAGAGATACGCAGCATCGCTTGAGCCAGCCATAAGAGTGCTTGCTCCGTATACTGATTTCTACAATTTCAGGTGTGAGCAACTGGACGCGCGCGGACTTGGATACGGTGACATGGGTCGTGATTGGGAGAAATACGGTGTCACCGGATATGACTGGGCAAAGAATTTCTACGCGGCCAACAAGGCAGCTCGCGACCTCGTGATGAAATACGATCCGGTCGACGGGCGAGTCCAGGAAATGAATTTCTGGACGTCAATGCTTCGACACTACCTTTATGATAGTGCGTTGAAGCGAAACCAGCCGATGAAGGACATCGTCGATATCCTGATGACACACCACTCCCGCATTGTCCTTCCTTCCTACGACTATGCAAAGAATGGGAAGCTTGATCCGAACAATTGGACACCGGAGTGGAAGCAGTATCCCGGCGGCAAGTTCGACAAGCCCAAGAGGTTCAGATATCGCGACTATTGGCATACTCTCTTCAACCTGGGCATTCCAGAGGATGCGATTGACTTCAATCGCTATCGACTGGGTCGTAGCGAAAAGGACATGATACACGGAGACCCGAAAGTCAATCGCTGGGCGGACGGACGTCCTTTCGATTTCAGAGCCGGCTTCCGCGGGGACGAGATGATGTATAATTCCGAGAACGGGGCCTATGTTGGGCAGAGTGCTCCAGCTCCATATCAATTTCTTCACGCGTTTTCGAGCTACAGCCTGCTTCCGACGGGGGCTACTGAGCCGCGTGATCTCATGATTACGACACGCCAGTCCGTTACCGAAACAGAGGACCTGACTATCAACCTCTACGGCGAATGGATTGACGGAGCAGGACACACCAAGCGACTTCGCACGGTTGATCCGTTGTACGGTGACCTGTTTGGATGGACGGGACAGGAATTCTGTAATAGCGGGGATTACATCAAGTTGGTAGGTATCAAGGATGCTCATCACCGTCTGCCTCAGCATGACGCCTACGGTTTCGTCCGGCGCACATGTTACGCGTTTGTCACGAGCGGTCCCGTTGTGCCAGCCTACTTGAATGAAGAACATGATGATAACCTGTTTGTGAAGTGTCTCGTGCAAACGCTCAACCATAAGCAGTACATTGGGCTGTACACGGCAAACTTCGATGAAAAGCCACATATGATGGATGTTACGCTACCAATTACCTTTCCCTCGGCCACTAAGGCTCTTGTTTTTGACAATCTGGCCTGGGACTGGTCATCACAAATTACATTAAGGATAGAAAGCGGAAAAGCGTTTGCCTACAAGAGAGAGATTCCTGCGCTCAGTGCGTGGATGGTGCTGATCCCGACACCGCCAGGGGTGCTTGAGAATGCTCTCGGCTTGCCCAAACCTCCGATTCTCGTATCACCGATACCTGATGCAGCATGCAAAGGCAAACCAACCCTCTGTTGGAAGGCGAGAGAGGAGCGGGGGGGCATTGCATATGTTGTTGAGGTATCGAGAGAAGCTCTTTTCCGTGAGGAGGACCGTGTTGAACTGTCCGATCTAGTGGACAAACTGGCTTACACAATGAGGGTCACACCAAAGGCTCAATGGCGATACTTCTGGCGGGCCAAGGCCATTGACGGGAATGGGCGAGTAGGGGCCTGGAGTGAACCGCGAGCATTTGTCTACAAATGGCCGGAGTACTCAAAGAGGCATCCTCCCAAAACAGCATCTGCCAAGAAGCTCAAGCCTCAGAAGAAAGGAAAGAAGACCAAGTGGGAGATGATTGCGGTCAAGGAGAAGCTCGAAAGATCTAGTAATCTGGCATGGCAAGGTGAGGTATTCGCTTCCGGCGGACACATGAATGCGCCGAGTCATGCTGTTGACGGTCAGGCTTTCAGCTTCTATGTTAATGACGATGATGAAGAAGGAACGGAGCACATTTTGCCCGCCGAATGGGCTGTTATTTGGCCGGAGCCGATCACGATCAGAGGTGCAAAGATACTGTGGCTGGAAAGCGCAATGCCCAAAAACGTTGCCATTCAGGTCAGCAACGACGGTGACAAGTGGAGAACTGTCCGCAAAATAGCGTCACCTAAACAGCTCACAAGCTGCAGATTGCCCACTCCGGCGGAGGTAAGATACTTCCGGATTTATGCCAAGGGTTCTGTCAAGGCGAACGGAAAGGTTGGCCTTCGGGAGGTTCTGATTAAATAGCGAAAAGTGCGCGGAGAGTATCTAGCACACGCTGACTCTGGTCTTCCCAGCTCTTACTCATGCAGGTTGCACGACGTTTTGCCATTCTTGATTCGCCGTGCCTCCAGAGTTAGAATCCGTTTGTGATTTTTTGAGGAGTCTCAGGTTGTCCATTCTCGTTGTGCAAAACGGGGAACTCAAGGGGCAGAGTTTTGATCTCGAAGGTTCCGTCGTGATAGGAAGATTGCCGGAATGCGACATCGAACTGCTTGATTCTCAGATATCACGCCGTCACGCAGAGGTTCGACTGGAAAATGACAGGTTCTTCATCATCGACCTGGGCAGCAGCAATGGCACTTATGTAAATGGTCGTTCAATCGACCGACGGGAACTGAAGCTGGGAGACATCGTACAGGTTGGTTCGACCAGGTTGTGTTTCATGAAGAATCCAGAGCCTAGTCTCATTGGACAGATAGTCGGAGGCTGTGAGGTGCTGGATCTTATCGGGACAGGTGGCATGGGCAGGGTTTATAAGGCCCGGCAACAATCGATGGACCGTGTTGTTGCCCTCAAGGTGCTCAATCACTCTTTGACCAGTAATCCGGCTCAAGTAGAACGATTCATAAAAGAAGCCCGGTCTGCCGGGATGCTGGACCACAAGAATGTGGTTCATGTATACGATGTTGGCAATGAGGGAGACACTCATTTCTTCCTGATGGAATTTGTTGATGGCGATACTGTATTGAAGTTGCTGGAAAAGGGCCGCATGTCGCCTTTGGAAGTCGTTGACATTGGTATCGCAATAGCTGATGCTCTTGACTATGCTCACGAACGAAAAATAGTCCACGGAGATGTGAAGCCTCAGAACATTATGATCGACAAGAACGGCGTGAAGCTTGCCGACTTGGGTTTGGCTCGCAGCATCAAGAAGGAGACCAAGCTGGAGAAAATCAGCTCACGCAGGGCTTGGGGGACCCCGAAGTACATGGCCCCGGAATTGGCAACGGGCGGTGCCTGCGACGCGCAAACGGACATCTATGCGCTCGGAGCAACGCTCTATCATATGCTCGTGGGGCATCCGCCGTTTGTCGGCAGTACGGCAAAAGAGATAATGCAGAAGCACGTTCGTGAGCGATTGATTCCTATCCGCGACCTCAGCCCACTCGTGCCGCCTTCTGTCGCGAGGGTTGTGGAGAAGATGCTGGCAAAGATGCAGTCTGTTCGATACCAAAACATGAAGCAAGTAATCCGTGCGCTGTCGCGCGCAAAGGCAATCGCTTCTGAAGAAATGATATCGGATGATTATGCGAATGAAGAGATGGAAATCGACTCTACCCAGAAGACTCGCGGGAAGGCACATTGGCTTCGTGCCTTGATCATCAGTATCGTGAGTCTTCTGATTATTGCCTTGTGTTTAGCAGCGCTTTTTTGTCTGTGAATATTCTATTCGACGGGAGAATAATGTATGGCCACATTGATAAAGCCGAAGCTTCGTTCGGGAATCAATCCTTTGGTGAAACCAAAGAAGGGGGGGATGGAATATCTCAAATTCTCGGTCCTGCAGCTTGCGCGAGGGAAGAGCTATGCCGGCAAGACGGGTTCCGATGAGTGCGTGGGTGTCTTGCTTTCAGGACAGTGCGAGCTGAAGACTGATACAATTTCCAAGACGTCTATTGGTGAACGAAGGAATGTTTTTGACGGCGCTGCGTGGAGCTTCTATTTGTCAGGCGGTTCCAGCTATCAGATCAAGGCCACAGAGACCACGAGCATCGCCTTGATCTTTGCTCCGGCAAAGGAACAAATACCGTCGTACCTGATTCCCCCGTCAGATGTTGTCGTCATGACCAGGGGAACGTCCAATTGGTGTCGTGATATTCACAATATCGTTGGGCCTGAGCGCCCAGCGTCTCGTCTATTGGTAGGTGAAACATTCAACCGGCCCGGATGCTGGTCAGGAACGCCGCCACACTGCCATGATCGCGACAACTATCCGGAAGAAGTCGATCTGGAGGAGATTTACTATTTCAAGCTCAATCCGTCGAACGGCTTTGGTGTCCAGGTGATCTACACAGATGACCGAAGCACAGATGAGGCATATGTAATCCGCGACGACTATGCAACGGTAATTCCGGAAGGATATCATCCGGTTGTGGGAGCGGCTGGCTATGAGATCTACTATCTTTGGATGTTGGCCGGTGAAGGCAGAGGCATGATCCCCCGCGACGATCCCGATCACGCCTGGCTACATAGCTGTGAAACAGCACTCAAGCACGCATAAAGATACTTGAGCCGCAGGCTAGTGGCTTGTGAATGATAGAGGCGCTCGGAGCTGATTTGTTCTGAGCGTCTCTGCCTATCAAGGCTCTCGGTATTGCCGGGGCAATCCTCAGATAATCAATATGTCAGCGGTCGTCATAATGGGGGGTGTTTGCAATGATCATTCCAGTTTGGCAGCTAAATTTCCAGCCGGTCCTCGGCACGATGTCAGCTGACAGTGTACTATCCGTGACTACGGCGACTGCACTGCTCGCTGCTCCGTTCGCTGAAAAAGGATTGCTCGGTATCCCCATGCTCAAGTAAGGGCCACAAGGAAACCTGAGAGCATTCTTGACATCCGACGTGTTCCCTTTGGCATCCGAGTACATAGTAAGTTGTCTCATGAAAGCATCAGGCAGATCCGCATGCCGGATGCCTTTGTGCAGCGCGATTTTACCGGGGTAAGTATTATTGTGCTGATAGAAGTACAGGCTAACTGCTTTTCGCATCGTATCCAGGTTTGCGTCAAGAACAGACAGCTCATCTCCCGTTTTGTTTTCACCAAATTGCGGCACCACAACGGCAGCCAGTACTCCAACAATGATAGTGACAACTAGCAACTCTAAGAGCGTAAATGCTTTGGCATGTCTACGCCAACTCATACTCAGCTTTCCTCTGTAATCAATCGATGGTCTGACCATCTATTCTCATCGACTATTGGCACGAGCTTTTCGCCCAAAACCCTGTACTCTGAACGATCGCAATTCCCAACAAACCAGTGTTGCGCTTTCGGTTGATGGCAAACTCGTCCTGATCACCGACAGGTCACACCTTCTCGGCAGATAGTACAGTTTGGGTTCGGATTTTTCCGGCTATGTGGATAATTGACAAGAACCAACATCAATGATATGTGGCAGCTCTCCGTGAACTGCGAAATACTTGTCTCCGCGCTACCGCACAACGGAGGTACGAGAGCCTTTTCGATAGGAGTATCGGAGGCACATAGTCTTGATTAAGGCACGAGGGACAAAACAGTTTTGGTGGTTGCTCTTAAGGGAAAAGAACTGTCGGCGGTGATTGTTCAGTGCGGAAGCGAGCGACTATCGCTTGCCATGTCGCAAGTGTTTGGCGATACATATCTAGTGTTCTCGACGCTTGCAGCGGGAGCAGATGCGATTCCACGGTCCGTCAGAGAGAAAGCTGGAATCGCAGGACAGGCAGCGGCGACGTCGGATTGCGGTATTTTCATTGTCATTGTCACGTGCGGCCCTGGCTATATCCTGAGCCTTTTCACGATGGACTGTTCGTCCACAAGCGGTGCTACAATATTTGCGGCGTCCTTGGGGCACTTCATTGTCACAGCCGGGCCTCAGGCATATCTGTTTTGTCGCTTGTTTCTGATTAACACTCATTTCTCTTCTGCCTCGACTTTCGCGGCTTTCATTGCTGCTTCGAGTGCTTCTACCATGCGAGTGTCAAATTGAGTGCCCGCGTGCTTGCGAAGCTCTTTCATAGCTTCTTCTATGCCAAACGAACGCCGGTGTGGCCTGTGGCTGGTCATCGCGACAAAACTATCAGCGACGGCCACAATCCGCGCAAGGAGCGGTATGTCATCACCCGTGAGTCCGTCAGGATATCCAGAGCCGTCAACACGTTCGTGGTGGTGACGGGCAACTGCTCGTTCTCCATCAAGAAATCCAAGTGATTTCAGGATCTCGTCGCTGTACTCCGGATGTCGCTGTACCTTTTCGCGTTCGCTTGTCGTGAAATGTCCTCGCTTCGCGAGAAGCTGGTCCGGCACTGCGGCGTTGCCAATGTCGCAGATAGAGCTTGCCAGGCTCAATTGGTCCAGTTCATCATCCTTGAGATCAAGTTGCTGTCCGATTTGCACCGCTTGATCCGTTGTTCGCTGTGAGTGTTCTTCAGCAAAAGGCACCCGACTGTTGAGCATTTGCACAAGACGTTGGACCGCTCCAAGAGCATTTTGCCGGAGTGAGTCGTACCTGTAGCAATTGCGCAGAGATGCTGCAATCTGCGCTGCAACAGGCATGGCAAACTGGAGATCCTGATCTGAGAATACGCTATTGTTTTGCTTTTCGGTTAAATTTAGTGTGCCGAAAGTCTTGCTATCGCAGGTGAGAGGCACGCAGATAAAGGAGGGACTTGTGTATTGAGAAATCCTTCCGTGTTGGAATAACGGCATCTGACGAATGTCGTTTACCAGAAGAGGCTCGCTGTGTCTGACGACCCAGCCGGATACTCCGGTGCTGATCGGCTGCTTTGTTCCTATCAGGGAGCTGTTGGTATTGCCGAAGACGGCTTTTACAACAAGATGGTCCTGTCCCTCCGGGAGGATCATGATTGACGCAGCCGATACTCCGACTTCTGGGCAAAGGAGGTCGAGAGCTGCGCGATAAAGCTGTCGCGAATTGATAAATGACGATAGTTTGGTGTTGAGGTTTGATATCTTCGAGAACCGGTCATTGCTCGTGCCGTTGACAGTTTCAGGTTCTTGACTTCGGTACTGCCTGTTTCCCCTGAGCTTTCGGCTTATTGCGTCCAGTTGGCTTAGAAGTATCTCGTTGCGACGTGTAAGGCGCCGAGCATTCAGAGTGCGCGCAACCACTTTGCGAAGCTCTTCGACGTTGAACGGTTTTGTTACGTAATCATCGGCTCCGTGGCGAAGTGCTTCCACCGCAGTCTCAACCGTAGCATAGCCGGTCACCATCACGGCCGCGATGTCTGGTTGCTCCTCCTTGATTTGCTGGATGAGATGGAGGCCATCGATTCCAGGCATTTTGAGGTCAGTGACGATCATGTCAAATGTCTCTTGCCGAGCGACTTCTTTTGCTTCCTCGCCGGAACCGCACATCCACACCTCGTAGCCCTGTCTTGCAAGAAGTGTCTTCAGGAGTTCCCGTACTCTTGGCTCGTCATCCACGACCAGGATGGACGGCGGATTTTCGATTTCCAGGTTTTCCCCGTTTTGCATGTTTTTGTCCCCTACGAGTCGCTTGCCTTGGTTGGGCCGGCGACTGGCAGTGTCATAACAAAGGTGTTGCCCTTTCCCTCTTTGCTTTGGACAACAAGATGGCCTCCCAATCCTCGCACAATTCCGTACGATACACACAGTCCTACACTATCACTTGGGTCGCTTTGATCGATCGCATGAAACGGATCAAAGAGCCTTTCCTGAACGCTACGAGTCAGTGCCGGACCAGAATCGTGGACACGAATTTCAATTTTTTCGCCACGTTGTGAATCGGTTTTGATGCGAACTTGTTTGCCTGCCGGTGTTGAGCGCCGGGCGTGACTGACCAAGTGACGGCACGCCTCTTTTAGCTGGCTTTTGTTGGCGAGGACCGGCGGCAGTTCGGCAGCGAAATGTTTTGCAACAGTCGACTTGCCGTTGTTCTCGTGAGAATCCATCGTCGTCAGGATCTCATCTAGAAGTGCATTTACGTCTACCAGTGCTCTATTTGGTGCTGCCTGGCCGGAGAATGCCAGCAGATCTCGCACTGTTTTTTCGATCCGCTCTGCTTCCTTCTGGAGAAGTACATACGTGTTATGCAGCGGGTCTTCCACGGGAGTGTCGGAGATAAGCACCTGCAACCATCCGGAGATGACGCTTAGGGGATTGTTGACTTGGTGTGCGACGCCGTTTGCAAAGCGCGCCAACCCGCGAAGTTGATCTTCGAGTTGATCCTCCCGGCGAATGTATCGTTCTGACCTTGCTACCTCTTTGGTAAGAATCGAGATGAGCTCCGCCGGAAAATAGGGTTCCGACAAACACGCGTCAACACCCATCTCCAATAGCGTGGGCATCTTCTCATGTTGCCGTCCCGAAAGTACGGCGAGAACATACACATCTGGGGAGATCTCCCGTACGATACTGAAGAATTCCTGGTCTTTTGCCTCAATACGGTTGGCATCGACAACAACGATCGGACGAGGATCAGAGCGTTGAGCCAAGAGAGCGCTGTAGAGGGAATGGCAGTGCCATGCCTCAAACCCAGCGTCCTTTAGGGAGGGACCGGCCGAGGCCAACTGGCTTTCTTCCCCAGATACGAGAAGTATTTTCGTCTTTTTATCCGTTGGCATTTTGTTCTGCCTTGGCGATTGGAAGGCTGATAGTGAATGTTGTCCCAACTGCCGGGGTGCTCTCTGCCTCAAGTCTTCCGCCCATGGAGTCTATGATGCCGCGACTCACAGAAAGGCCAAGTCCGGTACCTCCTGAACCCTGTTTTGTGGTGAAGAAAGGCTCGAAAATCCGAGCCATGGTCTCCTCTGGAATTCCGGGGCCCGTATCGCGGACGCGGATTTCCACGTCATCTCCCGTGTGAGTAGAGAAGAACAACTGTCCCCCGTCTTTCATTGCCTGGCGAGCATTGTTCGCCAGATTCCACAGCACCTGTCTGAGCTGGTTGGGGTCAACCCATACGAATGGCAAGTCGATGCTTGGCGCAGCAATGACAGTGATGTTTTCGTTGCGGAATTGGTTGCCAATGAACTCGATCAACTCGGAAATCATCGCATTTATGTCTACAAATCGGAACTCGGACGGCTGTCGACGAGCGAAGCTCAAAAGGTTTTTGACAATCCGGGCAATTCTGGCCACTTCCTGTTGCATCAAGCCAAGCGTTTCGAGTTCTTCTGACCCCTTCGGTTTTTCGAGTTGCAGGATCTGCAGCCATCCGGAAATGACACTCAGTGGATTGTTGATTTCGTGAGCAACGTGAGATGACGCTTCGCCGAGGGAGAACATTTTTTCGTAGTACAACATTCGGTCATTTGCATCGGTCGATTCGCGCCTTTCAACAACAAGGTAGAAGCCATCTTCTGAACCGTCTTCATCGACCATTGGATATCGCGAAACCCGGAAACCCCGTTTCGGATCATCAGGGAATGGGAAAAAAAACCACTGCACACCGGACTCCCCCTCCACCTGTGATTCCAGCGGTGAATCGAAGAGAGTCTCCCAGTGTTTGCTAATAGGGGATTTGCTCGTACCAATGCCAAGGTCTTGGAAAGTGCTACTACAACTGGTGACATAGCCAGCTACGTCTGTAGTCAACAACGCGGCGGTAGAGCATCCCACCGGAATTTTTGCGATGCTTGATTCAGCAGGCAACGTCCCTGACATCTCCATCCTTGCTAGCAAAAAGACTCTACAGACTTCGCTGGTGCGCCATCTTGCTGGCGCTGCTCACAGACACCATATCTATCGACATTTTTGGCAAAAATCTTTAGTCCAAATTGTTGTCAGCTCGAAGGATAGGACATGTCTGAAGCGACGTTGTCGGCGTAGGAAACGCACCGTGCGAAGAAAAGTCTGTGGAAACGAGTGACTAGGAAGATGCTTTGGTGAGAGTATTAACGAGGACGCTCTTCATAACGTCCGACGGGGCTGACTGTTGCGTCCATATCTGGAACTGCTCTGCAGCTTGGCTCACGAACATGTCCAACCCCGTCACTGCTCTGCAGCCGCTAGCCTTGGCTTGACGCAACATAAGTGTGACTTGGGGATTGTATATTGTGTCGAAAACAACCACTCCGTCTTTGAGCGCGGCCTTTGGCACAGGCGAATGGTCCACCTTCGGATACATACCAACGGACGTGGCATTGACAATCACATCCGCCTCGACCGAAGGAATCTCATCAAGACGCACAGCTTTCGCACCCACGTCTTCAGCGAGAGCAACGCCACGCTCATATGTTCTATTGGCAATAATGAGTCTGCAGTTTTTTTCCTTCAGACCAAAAGCCACGGCACGTGCAACACCACCAGCTCCGACAATCAGGCATACATTTCCATCGAGTTTTTCAGGCACAATGGCTTTCTCAAGAGACTTCACGGCGGCTGTGCAATCAGTGTTACTGCCTAATGACCTTCCTTTGCGGTAGACAACAGTGTTTACGGCGCCAATCTTCTCTGCCAACGGGTCGATCTCATCTAGACATGGCATTACCGATTGCTTGTGCGGCAACGTGACGCTGAATCCGCCGAAGCCGAAGTCATTGAACTCCTCAAGAAACTCCTGCACGTTGTGAACCAGCAGTGGCAGATATCTGGCATCGATATCTAGTTCCTTGAACGCAGCGTTGTGTATGGAAGGGCTCAGGCTGTGAGCGACAGGATTGGCAATGACCCCGTAAAGAGCTGTGCCTTTTGTGATGTCGTGGATACGGTACGTCTCCAGCAGGTCTCTTGCCGTAATCTGCCCTGCAGCAGACTCCTTACCTTTCTCAAGTGACCCGAAAGTCAGGAAAGCATCGTGCCGTGATGCAAGAATTCGCGTGATAACGCCTGGCTCGCCCATCGCCAGCCCGATGGTTGGCATTTTCGCAGAATCGAGAAGGTCGAACACCGGTATTGTGTCAAGAATGGTGTTTGCCGTAGTGACAATCTTGACAATATCAGCTCCCATGCCAACTATCTCTTGGTATAGCGGTTTCAGGTCGCTGGGCGTGCCGCTCAAATCATGGTTTGAAATGATCAGTCCCGAGCTGCCTTTTGGTCCGAGTCGAGCAACAGAGTCGTCCTCTATATCGACATAGTCAGCTCCGAGCTGGATTGCTTCGCGAAGGTGTGAAATACGCTCCTGCTCCGATTTATTCCAATGGCCGCCTTGTCGGGTGGGGCGGTTGGTTACGATGACAGGACGTGTTTTGGCTGCAAGGAGTCTTGAAAGTTCGATTTGCTTCAAAAAGTCAATTCGCAGTTCGAATACGTCGGCGAATTGCGCCGCGTTTTGCATGGCTGCAATCGCACCGTCCACAGTGTCTTCGGTAATAGGAATGCATGGGAGAGTCTTGTGCGAAGTTGTCACGTGATCAATCCGTTGCCAAGAGTTCGGGGAAAACCCTTCCAAAGAACGATTTCCCCCGTGATGTTTCTGAAGGCTTATGCAGATGAGCTGTTTTATGCAACGCCGTACTCTTCCATGACCTTTTCGGGATCCTCACCTGCGGCATAAAGCTTCTCTGCTTCTACTTCCTTTGAATGATGACCTTCGGCATCCAGGAGAACAGGCATGATCAATTTCTTGGGAATAATGATTACCCCGTCGCCATCTGCGAACACAAAGTCGCCAGGTTTCACTTCGATCCACTTTCTTAGTTCGCCGCTCATCAGGACCGGGGTGTTTGCCTCCATCCATTTGATGCGACTTGCCGCCTCCAGCGGGCTCGCACCACGACTGAAGATTGACCAATTCTCCATTCGTTCGTGACCGTCTGAATCGCGACAGTTGCCGTCAATGATAGCGCCAGTCGCGCCACGTGAATGGATGATGTTGCCATACATGTTTCCAAGGTGGCCGCTCGACATCTCTCCACCCGGTTGATAGACGAAGACTGAACCCGGATGAATAACATCCTGGATCTTATTCCAGTTTTTCACTGTTTTGGAATCGTCCGGAACGGGGTTGTGGCACCCCAGTACGGCATTCCATGTTACGGCAAGACCCGCGCACTTCATGCCGCGTCTCAGGGGACGAATCCCCGTATTCAGCAGCAGTGTCTCTTCCTTCAGTCTCCAGAGCGCACAGTCGATGTCTCCACCCATAAGGACCATGTAACGTGCCGCGAGTTCAACTGGCTTCGGCATTGATTTTCGCTTGCTGATCTTGACGCTGGATGGACTGCGTTTCTTGGTTGCCTTTTTCTTGGATGCGTTCTTCTTTGCTTTGGCCATCTCAAACAACTCTCCAATAAGATAAGAACAAGAAGGTCTATCAGGAGCCTCTCGACATAGCGATGATTCCTGTGCGAACTGTCTCGATTATGCCATACTGTCCAAGTAGCTCCAGCATTGCTACGACTTTCTTTTCCGGTCCGGAGACTTCGACAATGAGATCTTTCTTACCAATGTCCACTATCTTTCCCCGGAAGATGTGCACAAGCTCCATGATCTCGCTTCGCTTGTTGGGCGGGGCATTGACTTTTACCATCATGAGGTCTCGCTCAACAAAATCCACGTCGGAGAAATCCTGGACTTTGATCACTTCTATGACTTTCCGCAGTTGCTTCACGACCTGTTCTAGCACTTGCTCATCGCCGTCAACGACGATCGTCATCCGTGAAGTATCCGGATCCTCTGTCTCACCGACCGCGAGGCTGCTGATATTGAAGCCTCTGCCTGAAAACAGACCGGAAATTCGGGCGAGAACACCCGACTTGTTTTGGACTAATGCATAGATCACATGTTTCATTGCGCCTGCTCCGCTAGTCTGAGTCACAGCCCATTGGAAATTCCGCCGGACAGCCAATGACTATTCTGGGCGTGATGTTGAGAAAACTCCTACGCCATGCCGGACATCATCTGGTCGAGTGATTTTCCGGCTGGCACCATTGGGAAGACGTTCTCTTCGGGATTCACCTTGAAATCCAGCACCACAGGACCCGGATCGGTTATTGCCTTTTCAATTGCAGATCGCACGTCTTCGGCCTTGTCGACGACTATTCCCGTCGCACCATATGCTTCTGCAACCTTTGCAAAGTCCGGATTGCCCGTCAAATCAGTAGATGCATATCTTCTGCCGAAGAACAACTCCTGCCACTGTCGCACCATACCCAGATATCCATTGTCGAGGATCGCCACGTTCACCGGGAGCTTGTTTATCACTGCCGTGGCCAGCTCCTGGATGTTCATCTGAAAACTGCCATCGCCTGCAATGTCAAAGACTATGGCATCAGGACAGGCAACCTGCGCTCCGATGGCTGCCGGGAATCCAAATCCCATCGTCCCCAGTCCGCCGGAACTCAGAAAGTGCCTGGGTTTTGTATGCTTGTAGTACTGAGCTGCCCACATCTGGTTTTGTCCCACCTCTGTGGAGATGATCGCTTCACCTTTTGTGGCCTCGCAGATTTGCTCGACCACGTATTGGGGGTTCAGTCCTTCCTTCTTGTATGTCAGAGGGTGTGTGTCTTTCCAGTCAGTGATCTGCTGAATCCACTCTTCGCACTTGACTGGTTCGGTCTGAGCTGTCAATTCCGGCAGAATTCGCTTGGCATCACCCACGACCGGTATGTCGACCTTGATGTTTTTGCTGATAGATGCCGGATCAATGTCAACGTGGACCACCTTTGCGTCGGGTGCGAATGTTTCCAGACGACCCGTGATGCGATCGTCAAACCGGGCACCGATAGCGACAATGAGGTCGGACCTCATGATCGCGTAGTTGGCATATGCCGTGCCATGCATCCCCAGCATGCCCAGGGATTGCGGCGAACCAGACGGGAAACTGCCAAGGCCCATCAGCGTGGTCGTAACCGGCAGACCAGTCTTTTGAGCAAATGCCCTCAACTCTTCTGTCGCATTGGCCAGGATCACTCCGCCACCGACATACAGTATGGGACGCTTGGCTTCTGCTATCGCCTCGGCTGCGAGCTTGATCTGGCGTGGATTGCCTTCGTAATTGGGCTTGTAGCCGGGCAGCTCCATTTCCTTGGGAAGCTCGTCATC
>Ga0180433_10004153_pt1 | contig 20531 bp, 15 predicted proteins | sample SS_ome_8_FD_132980 | JGI IMG/M metagenome (GOLD analysis project Ga0180433, IMG submission 132980) | Hypersaline lake sediment archaeal communities from the Salton Sea, California, USA - SS_1_D_1 metaG | ecosystem: Environmental > Aquatic > Non-marine Saline and Alkaline > Hypersaline >... | reverse complement strand
CACATCCTATAATCAAACCGTAAAAAAACTAATAATACATATCCTATTATCAAACCATAAAAAAACTGATAATAGGAATTGTTTAATTCTCCTCAATGTTTAGACTTAATTGTGTCAGGATTATTAAATACACATCCTATAATCAAACCGTAAAAAACTAATAATACACATCCTATAATCAAACCGTAAAAAATTATTTTTTACATAAATCTATATAATTAGGTACATTGGGTATTTTTACAGGTAATGGAACATAGCGAGAACCTTGTGATATTCTATTTGTAATATTTTTGAGCTCATTTTTTCGTTCAGCCATAGGTTCTTCACAATATTTTTGTGTCGAACCTTCATATTTTACCATTGAAGAAAAATGATAGGGCATATGTATAATTTTTTCAGCAGGTATATATGATTTAACGATTTTTTTTTCAATACATTGCCATATTTGAACATCAATAGGGAATTTTAAAGGTTTAGAGTGTTTAATCAATTTTTTAGCACCTTCATATGAAATAATATATCCGACTGTGCCATACATAGGAATACCCTTTAATACCTTTGGATTATCTGTTTTTAATTTTTTATCCTTTAATGACCATTCCTGTTTTTTATGATGAAGTAATTGGGAAACTTCAAAGTCTTCGGGTATATTTTCCAAATATTCTTTAATTTTAAAACAGAAATTATCATCTAATTCAACATCATCTTCTAAAACAATCATAAATTTTTTTTTACGAGCAACCATATATTCCCATAACAGCAAATGAGATAAAGCACATCCCCATTCTCCTTGTCGTTTCATAACTAAATCATTTGAAAAGTAACCTTTCTCAATTGCTTCTTGTAAATCAATTTTGCAACCATTAACTGCATGAAATATTTTAGCACGAATATTATGTTTTTCAATTTGTTTTTTAATAAAATTATATCTGCGTTCATTATATACCATTAAAACAAAATAAAAATCTAATTCTGGTAAATTATATTTCTTATTATTATTAATCCAATTTGTAAATTTTATATACTTTTTATGCATAGAAATATCTAATACCATTTATTATTATTTGGAATTTTTTTAAATTTATTGAACTTATCGATTTTTTTATTTTAAAAGGTAGAATGGACAGAGAATGTGAAATATGTTACACTAAATATAATAATTTTCTATGTTTTAAATATCTTAAGTGTGGTCATTCTACTTGTACTCAATGTTATTTAAATATTATCAAGACTACTAAAAAGTGTCCATTCTGTAGAAAAAAAATTACAGAAGAACAATGTAGTCAAAGTTTGCCAGAACCATTAATACAACAGAGAACAAATATAGAAAGAAGAGAACCCTTAGTAGATAGAAATACTTTTAATATAGAAAATACTCGTCAATATAGAAGAATGAAAAAAAGAGAAAAAGAAATTGATAAATCAGAAGTATGGGGAAAAAAAGGATATCGGACATCAAAAGATAAAAAAAGAAAAAAACCTAGATATAATCAAATTAATGAATATTATGAAATTGATGAGATGTTATTTGATTTAGAAATATAATTTTTTTTATATATAATTTTTATGATAATATATAATTTACATTATGTTTAATTTAAATAATAAACGATGATGTTTTTTAAACAGATTTAATAAACTTCCATTTTAATTTATCACATATTTTTCTCCAAATTAAATCATGTTGATGAACTTTTTCTCTAGATTTTAATAGAGGGAACAATGGTTTTAATTCTTCTAATCCGAGTAGTTCAACAAATTTATGTAAAATATAATTATAAGAAAAGAAATTTTTACGATTTCCTGGACAGACTTCCATAAAAGGTCCTTGTATTTCCCTAAACATTGCTTTTAACTTTTCTTCTAATTCTTTAGATAAGTGTGGAGGAGGGTTTCCATTTAATTTATTAATAATATGTATAATATGTTCATAATATTTATTATATCTTAATTTTCTCAAATATCCTCTAACCTTTTGATATGTTAATTTACTATAGTCCATAATTCTCTCCTTTCTTATCTCCTCTTTTAAATCATCATATACCTCCTGAGGAATATCTGTACTCTGTTTTGCCTGTACTTGTGCCAAAATCTCACTAAAATGATTAATGCGCTTATATGCAAAATAAGTTGCTTCTGGTGGTGGTTCTTTATATGATGGTTTATCACTATCAACCAAAACATATTCCATTAAACCACAATTCGAACATTGTGCAGAAGCATCATTAAGATTAATCATCATTTCGATAATTTTACCTGATTTTTTACATCTTTGGCAGATTTCGTATAATTTACCACTTTTAGGAGCAATACAGAACGAGGGGTCGACTTTTTCAAGATATTTTAGGAAAGCAATATCAGTATTGAATTTTTCTTTAACAAAGTCTTTTAATTTATTCGAATGTACTTCTTTTTTAACTTCTTCTTTAAAATCAATTTCTTCTTCTAATGATTTTTTATAATCTTCATATTCAAATAGATTTTCAACTGTTCTCATATAATAATCATTTTCATTCACATTATTTTTAATGTTATTTATCTCTGTCTCAATCTTCTCTATTTCTTCCCTTATTAATATCTCCCTCTTTATCTCATTAAAATCATTCAAATCCAACTTTTTTAAATCATTCCTTAATTTACTTATTTGTTTCTCCTTAAGAGGTATCATTATTTTATTTCTTTCAAATTCCTTAACAAATTCATTATGTTTAGCATCTAATGTAATTCGATTATCACCTTGAAATATTTTTTTATTTTTAATTTTAAACATAATAAACTAGTAAATTATAGTTTAATTAAGGGTTTTTATATATTTTAATAACGCGAGATTATTGCGTTTTATTATAAATTAAATTCATTTATATTTAAATAATGGATAACGCAACAATGGAAGTACAGAAAATGATATTTATCTATAATGCAGTAAAAGATGGTTGGACAGTACGTATGATGGAGAATGGTAAATACGAATTCAAAAAGAGTAAAAACGATGCAAAACAAGAGGTATATTTAGATACATATATTTCAAAATTTATTAGGGAGAATTTGAATATGAATAATATATTATGTGGCAATTAAAGATATTTTACTAAAAATAATTATGAAAGTAATAAAAATCAATTCCTCTAATCTATCAAGTTTTATAGGTTTAAATCCATATCAAACTCGCTCATCGATATTTTTTAAATTATGGAAAAGATATTTTCCTGAAAGTTTTTTTACTATACAAAGTTTAGCACAATTAAATAAAGATAGAGATTTAGAACTTAAATATCAAATATTAGATAATACTACATTTACAAATGAATTATTTAAAGCTAATGATATTCCTATTAATATTTATAATGAAATAAAAAAAGCAGAAGGAAATAGAGAAGAAATGAATAAAAAAGCGGATGAACTTATTAAAAAAATTCAAGAACAAAAATTACCAAAAGAAATAGAAGATAAAATTGAAAAAAGTATTCGTTCATCTTTTAGAACAAATTATGGAACAAAAAAAGAAGGAGATGCAATAAAATTTTATCAGAAATTATATAAATCCAATATAATAACTAATATAAGTATTCAAAATAAAATTATATATGAAGATAAAGATTACGGAATTTCTATTGTCGGAAAATTAGATGCTATCAAAAGAGATGATAAACCTGTTATTTTAGAAATTAAAAACCGTTCTTACCAATTATTTAAAGAAGTCCGTACGTATGAATTTATACAGTGTCAAGCATATATGTATTTATATGAAATACCCGAATGTGAATTAATACAATTTCTTAATGATAAAAAACCATTATTAGATAAAAGTATAATTGAATTTGATGAAAAATATTGGAAAAAGACAATATTAAAAAAGGTGAAAGAAAATTTTTTATTATTATTGCAAATAATAAATGACAAAGAATTAGGAATTCAATTTATGAGATGTGGTATAAAAGATGCAGATGCATTATTAGATAAAATACAGAGAGGTTAGATTTCAATATTTCCATTAAAATTTCCAAGAACATTATAATCTAAGTCGCAATCTATAGGTGAGTGTATCCATTGAGTAAATGCCCATTTTTCTCCTTTTATCACCGGTAAAGCACTGTGTTCAGAAAAAGGATGAACTTCCAATTTATCCCCATCTTTCCTATAATTCTCAAAAAAAAGCATTTTCCCCCTTTTTGGCTTATTCATTAATCCTAATTTAGGAAATACGGTTTCACCACCTTCTTCTACATCATTTAAATAGAAAAGACAAGTATATCTTCTATGATACATATTATTACTTTTATTTATAGATAATATTGGGTCTGTGTGTGTTTTATATTCTTTATCTTTATTATAATGAACAACTTGAAACCAATTATCAAACCATGATATATGTATATTAAGTAAAATAGAAATTTTTTTTTTAATGATGTCGGCTATTTTATCATCTTTTGTTACAATAAAACAACTATCACTTGTTCTATAATCAGAAATAACTGATTTATCTGGTTCTCCAGTTTGTGACCTTTTTAATTTATCTTTTGATAACTCAAAAATATGATTTATCTCTTTGTCACTCAAAAGCCCTTCTAATGTAAATATTAAAGGTTTTTCATTCAATTTAACCAATTTCATATTCTTATCATACACTTAAATTTATATTTTTGACCGTAAAAATCCTAATAATTCCCACATAACCTTACAATCTACCTCATTATAAATACTCACTTCTCTCATTGTATTCTTAAAGTCCTTAGTATTCACTGTCTTTAAAACCATTGTTATAGCACTTAAACCGTCATATATACTATCATTCCATTTTGTTTTAATAAATCCTTGTTCTAATGCACATTTTGAAACTTCTTTCAAACCAAAATTGAATTGATTTTTAAAAACAATACGATTATCTCTAAATAAAGGTAATAAATCTTGAAAATTAGGGGTTTTATTAAATTTATATTTGATAACACCAGCTTTAAAAGTGTTTGGTTCAGCTTGGCTCCAATGATAACAAGGATTATCTCCAACAAATTCAATAAAATCTTTATAAATACGCTCTTCTTCTTTATTATTTAATTTATTTACATAAAAACATTTAAATTTCCATTCATTATTATCCTCATATCCTACTCCTATCATAAAATTAATTGTATCTTCCTTATAATAACAATACTCAAAATCTACAAAATATTCTTTTCCATTTTTAGTTGGTATATCCCTCTTTTCCTCCATTATAAATTTCTTTTTTGACCTGTATGCCTTCAATATAGAATCCAATATTACTTCATTTTTCCCTTTAAATCCTAAATGTTTAGCTCGCAATTTTTTATTTTTATAAGATGAAAAACCATTATTTTTAGCAATTGTACGATGTTTAACACCACATCTCCATAAACGAGTAATTTCTCCTGTTCTTTCAGCAATATCTTTACCAATTTGAGTTTGTGAAATATTCATATTTGGTTTTAATTCATCTCTGATACTTTTTTTTCCGATTTTCCATTTATCACCATTGTCTAAAATATTAAAACAAAAAGATAAAGCATCTCTATATGTAAGTTCAAAATTTTCCTTTTCCCAATTTATAACAGATACCGAATATAATCCCTTTGATAAAGGATTACCTGAATTATTCTCTGTTTTATTTTTTGATATTATTAAAGAAAATGGAACATTTTTATCCACTAATTCTCTATAAAAATATAATTGACTTTTATAATACTTAACTTTACTATCGTTATTTAAAAAACCATCTTTATTTATTTTTATATTGCTCATTTTAATATCAGCTACTACATAAAAATCTTTTGTTAAATCCTGTTGTTTAATAAATTCATTTTCTTCTTTTGTTAAATTTTTTAATAATTTTAAAACTTCTGAACTATGTATTACTAAATCCACATTTCCCTGCATTCTCTTATCTTCATCCCGTAAATATGCCTGAGATATCATTTTATATTTTCTTTCTTTTGTAAAACGTATTTTATCAATTATTTCAAATTTTTTATGTAATTTATTAATAACCTTTTTTTCATATTCTATTCCTTGTTCCATCAACCAATCAAAAAAATTATATTTATTATAATTATTATCATTATAATTATTACATAATTGTTTATTACAGAATTTAAGCCAATAGTTTAGGCCATCATTTTCGAAATAGTAACGTAAATGAGAAGCACTTATAAATTTATGTCTTTTGCCCAAAAGGGACATATATATATTATCTTTTTAGTTTTAAATCATTGAAAAAAATTATGTAAATTTATATTTTAATTCTTTTTCTCCAAATATCATTTGATTTTTTCTAATAACCGGATTAAATAGTTTAAAATTAAATTTTTTAGTAACTAACATCATTATTAATTCGGGAGCTCTTTCATTAAAATTATAATAACCTTTTTTATTAATTTGTGTTATTCTCTTTTCCAATATAATCATATTAACATTTAAAGTTTTTGACATAAAATAAGCATCAATTTCATTAACGGGATAATCGTCACTTAATATAAATTTTGTTAAATCAGAAAAACTATTAATTGATTTATATAATGATCCATTAAATTCTTTATATAACTTTACTAATAAAAACTGAGGATCCTCTTTTGGTGCTTTTTTATTAAAAAATTTTTCCCATAATATTTCTATATCTTCTTTTGAAACTGAACTTATTTTTTCTAAAAATTGAGATTTTAAATCTGAGATAGATGTAACTTTCCTCACTGTTCCTTCAAATATTTTTGCAATTCCGTAAAATAATGAATTCTTCAATATGTTTTCATCAATCATTTCAAAATCTTTACCTAATTTATTTCTCCACATATTCGGTAAAGGTGTTGTCTTTATTTGTCCAAATCTTTCCGTATCTATATCTAGTAAATATCTTTCTTTATTAATACCTTCATATAGAGGTTCAGCAGTATCAAATTGGTCACTTTTATTTAAAACAAATTTTTCAGGAGGTTTATAAAGACTATTGATAGAATTAAGAATATTTTGTGTTGCTCCGGTTAAAAATACAGCATCCTTTTTCATAGTAATTTTCTTTTTATCAATAATATCATCCATTTTATCATTAATTATCTCATCACCTCTCATTTTATTATTTAAAATAATGTCTGTCATTTTCTCACTCATCAATTCCCTATTATCTTGACCCGACAATAAATCTTTTTTTGGTATATAAAGCTTACATCCAGTATTATCATATATACAATGAAAATTTGAATTACATTCCTCTTTTTTCTTTGATGGTACTACATCTTGTATTATTACCGAACATTGTCTTCTAATATTTGGTTGTATGTAATTATCATAATTTTGTTGTTTTTCCTTATTACTTGTATATTTTATATAAGTCTTCTTTATTAGATTTAATAATTTATCTCTTTTATCTTGATATTTATCATTATCTTTTAATATGTCAAGTATTCGACTCTTTACATCTGTATCTTGAATAAATCTTCCAAATTCAAACATAAAACGTTTAAATGTTTCGTCTTGAAACATTGTTTTTTTAACAATTCTACTTCTATCATCTTCTAATTCGATATTATTTTCTATATAAAAATTTACATCGGAATAATATTTTGTATTTGAATTGGGAAGTTTTTTGGCTTTATTAATATCTATTTCTTTTATGGGTATTATACGGTCATTTTCTAATAATATAGCTACAACTTTTGTTTTTTTATCATTTAATATGTTAAATAACGGTTTTATATTTAACTTTGTCTCATTAGCAATTTTATTATAACTTTTTATTGCTTCATCATATGAAACTGGATTATAGGAAATTGTGTAATCTAATTTTGTTATTATTTTTTGTGGTAAAACTGGTATTAAAATATTATTACCTAATATTATTCCACTACATTTCTTATAAGTATCCATATATTGTGATTTCACTTTATATTTTTTAATAAGTGCTTTTAAAGTTTCTTTTAATGTATTTTCTGGTTTAACTGGATAAAAACTTTTTCCCATATTTTCCTTACGTATTTCATCCCAATTGATAATATGTTTATTTTGGCAAAACTCAGTAGCTAACGTTAATATTCTTTGAGTTATAGGTTCATCATAATTAAATAATTTTTCCAATATATATTTACCATCTTTTAAAGTTAAACGAATTAATAATTCGTAATAACGTCCATCTGTATAAATAAATGCATAAGGACGTTTTGATTTATAAAATGTGCTACATTCTTCACCAACGGGACATATTATTGAATCTGAATTAAATATAACAATATTTACCCCCTCATCAAATAATACCCCTTTTCTCTGCATTAAATCCCAATAATAATCTTCTCTTATTGGAAAATCATCTGTTTTTGTGTATTCTTTAAATAATTCAAATGGCTCTTTTATATTATTATTAAATACATTTGATAATATTCCCTGTTTTAAAGATAAAAATATTTTTTTTGTTAATTTTTTTAATATATGGTCTTTTAATATTTGTTTTGATATAGGTTGTCCTTCCTTTTCCGCTAATGAAACCATTGCTTCAAAAAATGATTGTTTGTCGTCATTTCGAACTCCATATCTTAAAAAACAAGTTGTATTTTCTTTCATGTGTCCTGTATCACATTTAGAACCAAATAATCGTGATAATAATGCCGGTAATAATCCATATCTGTTTTTCCGTAATGGCATCTTATCACGTCCCATTATATAATCCACTGCTTCATTATTTAAATTATTTTCTACATCTTCACCTAAACATTTTTTAAATATAGAATATTTTTTAGATTTAGGAATATTCCAAGGTTTTTTTTGACAACAAGGCATACAAAACCCTTCAGGATGTTTAGTACCATCAACAAAGCCAGGATAAGGTGCATATTTAGAAAGTGGAATTATACGTAAATAAGTGGTTATACCCTTTTTCTTACAACTTGGACATATTGCAGTTTCACAAATACCTTCTTTTGTAGGACGCTTAATTATTTTATCTTTAACAATATCAAAATGAATAGGGATTTCTTCATAAGGGCACCATACCCTTGGACATATATAGTAATTTTGTCTATCAGGGGAGGAGCCATATTTAATAGCATATGTGAATGATTTACGGTCAATTTTTGGGTCATTTTCGGGATTTTTATACATAACAATTGGTTGTCTATCTTTTGGTTGGCATTCTCTGGCGTAATTTATAAACTTTGGATCAGCTCTATATCTAAATATTGGATTATCATAACGTTGTAATCTTCGTAATGCATATCTATCATCTTCGCAAAAATCTGTACATATATCTTTTTCTGGAATGCGATTATCACAACGCATCTTTGCGTCTTTTTGAATATCAATATCACTTGCTAAGTAACTTTCTCGCATGTTAGAAGGTACATTGAAATTAATATTACTTTTTTTAATACTTCTCATTGTTTGTGTTTGTGTATCCGTATTATCTACTAAATAATTAGCATAATTATCATTATTTAAGTTAGAAAATGTATTAACATTATTTAGGGATTTGTATAATGAATTTTGATTTGAATTTTCATCAAAAAATATATTGTTTTCTGTTTCTATTTTTAAAAATAATGGTCTGTATTTTTTCTCCTTCCTAATTATATCTATGTTCCAAAATAAATGTAAAAATTTCTCCATAAATGTTGATACCATATTTAATTGACGTATTGTTCTTGCACTTTTCATCATAATTTTTTTATCAGAAACTTTAATATCAACACCTGTTTGTCTTGAACTTCGTGATATTGTCCCTAAAAAACCATATTTTCTATCCCATTCCTTAAATAATTTTATTGACTCATCTATATTCTTATCAAAATTCTCCCCAATTAATTCAACTATTGTTTTTTTGGATATATTTGGGGTTGTTGCCATAGTTTTATGTATAAATTCATATATTTCATTCATTTTAGAGTAATTTGAAACACGTTTATATTTAGAGAGTAAATATTGGTCTTCATAATTTTTTTGGTGAAGAATTGGGGATAAATAAGGTGTAAATAAATATGAAAACTGATTTAATTCTTTAAAATTTTCAATATCTTTATTTTTTAAAGTGCGCATTGCATCAACAACAACTAAATTAGAATTTTTGATAAATCTAATTTCATTTCTTTTTTCATCAAATAGATATTCAGGGGGTCTTATTTTAATAGTTTTAGATATATTTCTTAGTAATCTATAGTCTATTTCATTTATTTTTTTTATTAATTGTGTAATATCATCAAGGGCATTTTTAATTGTTAAAAGATTAGCCCCTTTTTGTTCTCTAAAAGACATACGTATTTCTAATGCACCAGTTCTATGAATATTTATTGTCGCATATTTAGGCCCATCTTCTGCTTGATATAAAAAACGTTTTAATGTTAATCCTCTTGCTGTATATTTTACTTCTTTCATTTTTGTTTCTTTATTCACTTTTTTATTTATAACCCATTCTTTTAATTGTTTCTTAGTTAAAATACCCTTTTTAACTAATGGTTCATATACTTCTACATAAGGTATTGTCCATTCTGGATCTTTATAGCGCTTAAATGGTGTTTTTTCATCAATTTCTAAAAATGTAAAAATTTTTAATAAATCAACGAAATCATAACCTAATGGAGAACGAACTAATAAATGGACTTGAATAATAGATAATGGCGTATATTCATTAATATTTGGTTCAACTTGTGATACTATATCTTCTATTTGTTGTTCATGCATAATAGAAGCTTTTAACTTATTTATTCTATCTTTACCATAAGATTTATTACCTTCTATAAGACCTAATGGCCAATATTTTAAGATATATCCATTTAATATAAAATCATCAACCGCTTTTTTTTGTGAAGCTAAAAAATCAAGTTCTTCATCTAACAAATGAAGATATAATATGTTATTTTCAATTTTCTCACCATTAACACTATCATATAATGTTAAATCTTCTAATTGATATAAATTTAGTTCAACAACACTTTCTCCTGATTTATCAACAAAAATTTTATCATTTTTAATTTTATCATTAATTGATACTGAATGTTCGAGAGTTTCATAAAAAGTACCTAAAACTAAAGTTTTTTGATTCACAGTACAGAATAATTCTTGATTTTGAGTATAAAAATATTTATTTTCGGTGGGTGAAGACATAAAGGCTAATATTTTTTGTTTGATTTTATAAATACTATCGTCTTGAAATATATTAATGAAAATATATTCAAATAATTTTGTTTTATGTTCATAAATTTGTTTAAAATCATTATTAAAATATTCTTTTAAATTTTTTTCTTCTGCTTTTGAAACAGAATGATTCATTTGATATTTTTGCAGAATAGATTGAATATATGATGGACACATACCCACAAAAATAAAAGTCTTATCTCTTTTAAAACGATTTACTTTTACTACCTTATAAATCTCAAGCATTTGCTTACTTTAACTTAGATTATTTTATTTTTTAAATTAATAATGGATAGGGATAATATCAAAGTTGGTATTATTAATTTTGATGCGCAAAAATTTAATGGTTCTGTCAAAAATATGAGAATTGACCCAGTAAAAAATAATCGTATTCAATCAAAAACTAATAATCAACGACAATTTAAAGTAAAAAGCTCTAGTGTAATTGGAAAAACAACTTCTTTTTTTTCTATAAAAGAAGAAAAAAAAATAATTCAACATTGGATTGATAATTTTATTAAAATCAATATTGTAAATAAAAGAAAAGAACAAGATGTCTTTATTTTAGATGTTGATAATTCAAAATTATCGTATCCTTCTGACCAATTTATACAAATTTTTTATTATGCTTTAAATAACTATTGCCAAAATAAATACGATTTATATTATACTGAACTTCAAAAAAGTAGTAATCTTGGTAATAGATTAGCAATTTTAGTAAAAACATCATTAAATTTTAATACCCCTGAAAAATCATCTTGTTCAAATATTTCTACTTTATCTATTAAAACAAATAATAATCATAAAATTTTTTATCAAAAAAATAAAAAATTAAATAATATAGCTTTTAAATGCGATAATGAGAATATATATTCTTATTTTTCAATTAATAATTTTCATTTTAATATAACTACCAATCAAAATATTAATAATCCTTTAATCAATATTAAAAATAATTATAATATAATTACTATTTCTACTAAAACATCTAGAGAAACAAATGGAATATATTTAAATTCTAAAAATAGAAATAAAGGCGAAACAAGTGAGCTAAATTATATATTTTATACCATATTAAATAAAATTAACAGATTACAAAAATCAAATAGTGAAGAAATTAAAAGAATTGTTAATACGACAACTCGAGAAAGTAAATTACCTCAACAATTACCTCAACAATTACCTCAACAATTACCTCAACAAGTACCTCAACAAGTACCTCAACAATTACCTCAACAATTACCTCAACAATTACCTGAAAAAAAAGATGTTAAAAATCTTATAAAAAAATATGAAAAAAATGTTATACCAAAAACACAAAATGTAAAAGAAACATCAATATTTAATACTATAACAAAACAGGTAGGTTCTACAGTTTCAAATATGACAAATAAAGTAGTTAATATATTTACTCCTAACCAAAAACAAAATAAAATGTTAAATAGTATAAAATTAACAAACAAAGAATTACCATTAATAATACAAGAAGATAAAGTTAAAAATATCAAAAGAATAAAAAATAGTAATATTTATAGTATTCAAGGTATTACAAAAAATAATTTTTCATTTATAATTGATAAAATATTAATTCAATTTAATATAAGTACATTTCCAAGATGTCCACTTTTAGAAGAGGTCTTAAAAAAACGAGAAATATATTTAGTATTTAATTATAATTTCAAAAACAATTTAGTTTGGTATTTTATTGATTTTGAAAATGGATTATTATATAAATTTCCATTAGATTTATTATTAAAAATATTATCAAGAAATCCAAATAAGGAATTATTAGAATTTCCTAAAATAGGAGTTTCAGAAGAATTTGAAGCTAAAAAGCCTTTGATAAAAATGTTTAAAAGTAAAAATTATTTAGATAACGAAAGAGATAAAGAACCAAATTTGAAAAATCAAAATAAAAAATCATTACAAGAATATAAAAATGATATAAGATATGAACAGGTAGAAAAAGATATAATAAGAGGATGGAATAATTACTTAATATATAATAATGAATTACATAAAATGTATTTAGAAGGAAAGGAATTAAAAATTAATTCAAATTATAAGTTTAGTAAAAAGGATTTAACAAGATTTAGCCAAACAATAACAGTGATACCCTATTTAAGTAGTTTGCTAAATTCCGGTTATTTTCCTGGTTCTCATTTGGAATATATGGATTTTGTATCTTTATTATATAATAATAAGTATTTCATTAATTGGTTTCACAAAATACCACAAATTAAAGAGGGAGAGAAAATAACAGTAATAAATGAAAGAGGTAATAAAATATCTAAAAATTCAGAAATAACAAATATTATTGAAAGCTCAAAAATATATAATATATTTGGATTTGAAAATAGTGGTGGATTAACATATTATTATTTAGATATGAACATGACAATATTATAATCTATTCATAATCACTATCATCATCTTCTTCATTTGCTTCTGATATTTTACTTTCAAGAGCTTTATCAAGTTGTTTTTTCAACTTTCTTTTTTCTCTTTTTCTTTTATTTTTTTCCTTTCGCTTTTCCGCTTCCTTCTGTTCTTGTTCTGTTTGCTCTTTTGCTTTCTTTTGTAATTCCTCAACTTTACTTTCCTTTGCCTTTTTTGATGAACGTGCCATATTTTGTAATCCCATTTTCTGTCTTAATCTTTGCCGTAAAGTTTCCTTACGCTCTTCATCTGTCATCTCTTCTAATTTTTGTTTAGAGTTTTGTACTTCGCTAATCATATTTAGCATACGCATTTGTTGTTCAGGTGAAATTTGTTGTTTTTGTTTCATACATTCTTTAATAATAATTTAACTAAATAAAGGTAAAATAAATGAAATAAAACGCATCTAAAAAAAATGAAATAAATAATAATAGTTATCAGAGTACGAAAATGCAGAATGAAACATATAAAGACGAAATAGATAGTAAATTAGATATATTAGAAGAGGAATTAAAAAATCAAACTTTTTCAAAGGACAAAATATATATTTTTGGCGGTTTTGTAAAATGTTTTTATGGTTTAAGACCTTGTTCTGATATAGATTTTATTATTGATGTTCCACAGGGAACAAAAATTAATAAATTTCAGAATGAAATTTTACAAGATTTTGGATTATCTGAAAATTTTTGTGAAGAATACTATAATCCGACAAATCCTAAGACATATAAACTTCAACAAAAGGTAAATAATGAAAAAAAGGATGATACAGTTGTTTTGGAGGATTTACCTCTAATTTTAAGACAGAAATGCATATTTAGTTGTTCAGGTTTAAAAATGGGTGTTTATTGGTCAATATATCGGCAATTATTAGCACGTTATTTTTATACAGTAAATCACGAATTAAAGACATACTACACATTAAAGGATTTTTTATTAGATAAAAACAACTTTATTGAATATAGGGGGTTTATGATTGCAAAGATAGAATATGAGTTTTTAAGAGACGAAATGAAACGGATAGATTTATGCAGAATGTCAAAAAAACAAAAAGACGATATTAGTAACTATAAAAAGTTATATAAACCTAGTAAAAACGATTGCGATGCTCTTTTATTTACTAAAAAAACATTTGAATACAATATTTTTTATATTGGTAATAATTTAGAGAATGGAGGGAAACAGATGTTATTAAGACGAGCAAGTAATAAGATTAAAAGGATAATAGGGGAATTATGTGAGGATTTTCATTCTTTTAATCATGAAAACCCTATTATCATTGATACAAATAATTTCTCAAATGTTTTTGACAATGTCTTAATTACCTCCATCTTTAATGTAAATATGGCTGAATTAGAATATGTTAATTATTTATTTTATTGTAATGGTGGTATATCATTTTTTCTACCAAATCATGGTTTTTTATATCATGATAAAATTATTATGCAAGGTAAAATGCGTTTTCATTATGATGGAGCAAAATATAAATTACATTTTAGTATTGGTGATTTACCATCAACTCTTAATAATAAGGAATATAAATTACGTTTATTAGATTTAATGAAAATTGTTTTTCATATACATAAAACATATGATCAGCTTTTAATTTCAAATAAAGTATTGATTGAATATAAAGGTGAATGAAAAGTATTATAAAAAAAATGAAAAATATAATTTTAATATAGGGTGTAAATGGATTATTTTCAAGTAATTTTAGAAAATATTGGATTAAAACAATATATAATTCCTGAAGATGATAATATTACTAAATATATTACAAAAATTAGAAATGATAAAAGTAAGAGTGGGTATTACGCAATGTTAAAAATTTCAGCATTAAATAAAAATTTGTTATCAATTGGTTTATATAATAGGGATATAAATAAAGATTTGAAAGATAGATATAAAGATTTATGTAAAAAGATGATTATAGAGGGAGATATAAGCTTTGATACATTACCTATTATCATTATTGATAAATTTAAACAGATATCATATGGTATTGTAGGAGATGGACAACATAGGCTTTTAGCATTAAAAGAGATATTAGAAGAAGGAATACCAGATTGTCCAACATTTAATGAAAACTATTCAATAGAAGTAAAAATTAAGGAAGTTAGTAATAAAGGTAAAGCGATAGAAATTATCAAAAGGAATAATCCAAGCCAAATTCCAGAAGATAAAATTAATAAAATAGAGACATTTTCTAATTTTATTGATAAATTAGAAGAAATAGAGAAAGGTATGATTAAAATTAATACTAGACGGCCTTTTATTGATGAAAATCTACTTAATGATAAATTTTGTAAAAAAATAAATCAAGGTTATTCTGTTGATGAAATTTGTAAAATTGTTTCTGACACAAATCATATAATGAAAAATGATTTTAAAGTACTCACTTTAAAAAAATATCAAGAAAAATATAATGCTATTGGATATAATGGTATTAAAACGGCTATATCTAAACATAAATTAATAATTGGAATTGACAATCTTTGTTCATATATGGATTATAATAATTAATTTTTATAGTAAATTATAGAGGAGATTTAACGGATTATATAAAACATAGTTATATAATAGGATATAATAAGTATAATAGGATATTATTGGATATAATCTGGTATAATCGGTATAATCTGGTATAATCGGGTATTATTGGATATAATCGGGTATTATTGGATATAATCTGGTATAATCAGGTATTATTGGATATAAAGAAAACGCAATATTTAAATTAATTAAAATGTCGCAAATTAGAACTTCATTAACATTATGGATTGATAGGCAATTAGTTGGCGAATCGGCGGATGAGTTATTCAAATTATATAAGAGTGCTGCTGAAAAACATAATAATAATTGCCAATTAAATAAATATCAGGATGCTGGTTTTGATATTCTAGTACCTGAAAACGGTGTTGAAAAAGCAAGTTATAGTTCAGATAATTTTCTTACACAAGTAAAAATAAAGACAGGGATAAGATGTATTATGGAAGACGCAACATATGAACCGGATCAACAAAATGCTATTGTATGTGATGAATATTTTATTAACCACAGAATGGTGACACCCAAGTCATTTTATATGTTTCCACGTTCTAGTATATCTAAAACACGTTATCGTTTAGCTAATAGTGTAGGGATTATTGATAGTGGATATAGAGGCGAATTAATTGGAGTATTTGATATTTTACCAAATCAACAAAAACAGGATGATAATTTAGATGATATCAAACCATATAGTCGTTTTCTACAGATTTGTAGCGGTGATTTGAAACCATTTTATGTTCATGTTAAAATATGTGAGAACGATGCAGAAGTTAAAAAATTAATTAATAGTACAACACGTGGAGAAGGTGGTTTTGGTTCAACTGGCGCATAAAATCATAATTATGATTTTTTCCAATTTAAGTAAGATTATTACAATATATTCTTAATAGTTGTATAAATAAGATACATCATTTTATTTATAAATAACGGATTATAATAATTAGTATAGAATTTCGCAATTATCAATGTTTTTAAGAATATATTTATTTATTTTTTTGACAGCTAAATAATTTTCCCAATCTTTAGGGAGTTTTTTTGAGGAAATACACCAATTAATAAATTCATATACATTATCTTTATTACTTTCATTAACATATTTCATGAATTGTTTATTATCTTGAATAAAATTAGATATATTTAAATCTAACAATTCCATCCAATAAAAATTAGCAAATATTTTTTTATTATTAATTAAAAATTTATCATAATCTGGGTCAATTTCAATAATTTTATTAATATTTCTTTTCAATTCTTCCCAAAAATCACAATCTTCATTTAAATTTAAATGATAAAAATAAAGTTTCATTTTCTGTTTAACTTTATCTAATTTTGATAAATGTAAATAATGTTGTGTTTGTGTTTGTAATATTGAGTCAAATTTATTAGAAAAATCATTCCAATCTAAATGATGACATTCAACCATCATAGGGTTTTTTCCTTCTTCATAATTATATTCAATATGTTCTTCTTCGGTATTTATCTGTAATTGTTCCATAATCTGACAAAATAATAATAATCTTTCTTCTTTTGTTGTTTCATTAATATTTTCGTTTTCTAAAAGAATATAATAACCAATTAATTTATTAATAATAGCTTTATATTCATGTTGTTTAATATCAACATAATATGAATCAATTACTAAACCAAAAGGTTTCCCATTCATACGTGCTACTCTACCTATACATTGAAGAAAAACATGCATCATCCTTTTTTTAGTTCTATCTAAGAACATACATGTATCAAGTTTTTCTATATCTGATCCTTCGCGATGCATATTTACACAAAATAATATTGAATTTTCCTGTTCTTTATTAAATAATGGATATTCTGTATTATTATTAGAATAATCAGTAAAACAAGTAAAATTAGCTAGATTTGGAAATTTATTTTTATGTTCCATAAAAAATTCTTTATATTTTATAGCATTTTGGATACTAGAACACCAAGCCAATACTTTTTTAAAAGGCATTTGTGCAATATTTTCATTAAGAACTTTAAAATTAGAAAGTGCTTCAGGCAATAAAACATTATCATATCTTTTTAATTCACTTTCGTAATCTACTCTATAAAAGCTAAATTTTAAAGGACAACATAAATTATCTTTAATTGCTTTTAAAATATGATAAGAGTGATGAATAAATAGTTGATAATCATTTATATTATCTTCATAATTATATTCACTAAAAACTTTTTTTACTAAATCGGTATTTATTTTACTTCCTTTTTTTGAGTTAGTAAATCTAATAGGAGTTGCAGAAAAACCTATTATATTAGATATCCATTTTTTTTTGGCAATTTTCATAAAAGTTTGTGTAGTTCTATTAATAACACTATGACATTCATCATGAATTATTAATTGGGGTGAATATTTCAATAATATATTTTCATATTGTTTATTAGATGTTAAAAAACATCTATTAATTACAATTAATTTTATTTTAGTAGTATCTTTATTAATCAATTTATACCAATCTTTAACTTTTTCTGATACGAAATTAAAAAATTCAAATTTTGATAAATCAATTGCATCAATTTCTCTTAATACTTTTGCTTTTTCATAATCAAAAATAATTTTAGCTTTATCATTTTCTATAATTTGCTTACAAAATAAATCAAGCAAAATATTTTTCCTTTCTGTAAAAATTAAAATTGACCTTTGATCTTCTAATTTTCCAATAAAATTTGAAATTGTTTTTAAAATGCATAAAGATTTGCCTATACCAGTTGCTCCTACACAAATTCCATTTTTAAAATCATTTTCAATGATAGAATTAATGATTAATTGCTGAGCTACATTAGGAAAATGATTACGCAACTTATTAACTTTTTCTTGAGAATAAGGTGATAATTCAATATTATCATATGGATCATCTTCTTCAATACCTAACAATTCTTCAATTAAAGTATTAATTTCTTCATTATCAGAAACTATAACTTCTTCAAGTATTTCTTCTTTTGTTTTAGTTTCATCTTGTGTTTTTTCTAAAAGTAAATTTCCAACTGTATTTAACTGAGAATAATTAATATCTTCTCCTTGATAGAATAATTGTTTTAATTCATTTAATTTATTATTTACATATCCAAATAATGACATATATAGTCACTAAAAATATTAATTAAATTTCAATTTTTATAAAAATATATTAATACATTGTTCAATAGACAATGAACACTATTTAACAATCCCTATAATCATATTTTTTGAATTAATTAAAAATATTATAATTAAAAAGAATGGATACATAAATGTTCTTTATAGTTATGCCATTTTAAATAATCGGCTGTTTCGGGTGGTAAATTTAAAATAATTCCTTTATAATTCTTTATAGATAAATTTTTATTTTCAATTTGTGGATTAATTTTTATTTCAAATGTATTTGAATCAATTGTCCAATAAAATTTATCAAATAATTTATGTATATTACGATTTAATAATAAACCATTATAAGGTGAGTAATCTCCACCATTTTCAACCGGTATAATATGACAAGCTTCACACTCTTCTTCATCATAACCTGTTACTATACATTTACTCTTATATAATTCAATGATTTTATTACGAAAATCTTTTTGTTGTCTTCGATTCTTATCCTGTTTTAATTGTTCTGGTTCAAAAAGAGAAATATAATCATATTCTATTTTTGTTAAACTTATCCGTGACCGCCAATTTATAGGGTCGTTTTTCATTATATTATATGCTTGCTTTAACATATTATACTTATATAGTATTTGTTAAATAGTTTTTATTAATTATTTAATATTAATGTTATCGATTATATATAGGAAAAATATTCCATTTATTATCATTAGCTAATTGTAAGGAATAAGCATAGCTATTTTTTTTGCTTAAATTATCAAATGCACATATATTATAATCTTTAATTCTATATACTTCTTTAAAATTTTCATCTTTTACTCCAGAGATATCTAAAAATATATGAGGATTAAAACCATATATACATTTTAGTTTTTTATTTAATATAAATGGATTTTTTTTAATATATTCTATGCTTTCTTCAAAAAAAATTAAATAATTATCTAATGATTGAATAATATTTGCAACAGCAAAATATATATAAAGATGTTCCTCCTTATTTTTATCAAAAATAGTATTTATATCTTTATTTTCATAAACATTCATTATTTTTTTATTTATAATCTTTTCTATATTTTTCCTATCATCATGTATTTCATATTCAAATAATGTTTTTTTATAATTATTATTTTTTTTCTTTTTATTTATATCTCTACAATGACTATTCCATTTTGATTTAGTTAAATTTAAGTTTGGTATTATTTCATTATATATTTTTTCTTTAAAACTATTTATTTCATTTATTTTTTTTTTTTTTTTTTTTTTTTTTTTTTTTTTTTTTTTATTTTTTTTTTTTTTTTTTTTTTTTTTTTTTTTTTTTTTTTTTTTTTTT
>Ga0180433_10004152_pt1 | contig 20542 bp, 15 predicted proteins | sample SS_ome_8_FD_132980 | JGI IMG/M metagenome (GOLD analysis project Ga0180433, IMG submission 132980) | Hypersaline lake sediment archaeal communities from the Salton Sea, California, USA - SS_1_D_1 metaG | ecosystem: Environmental > Aquatic > Non-marine Saline and Alkaline > Hypersaline >... | reverse complement strand
TGGAGCGCTTGCGATATCCGTGTGTACTCTTCCGCTTCCTATTGTGCGGTTGGTATGTTCTTTTCAACCCAAATACCCCCTCAAATACACTTCGACTCGTGGGATTCTAAGTCCCAATTACCTCTATTGTCAAGTGATTTTAGGCACCCTTGCTTTCCTCGACCTTCTCAAAAAAAGCTTGCCTCCCATTTTACCACGTGCTAATATGCCGCTACGCGGGTCGGGCGGCTTCCCTTGTGGATAACCTGGAACCCGTTTTGACTAGTCGATAACGCTATGGAGAGGTGTATCTTTTGTATCACAGCATCTGCAAGACGACTGTGGATAACAGGTGTGTATTTTTGGCAATTGGCATATTAACTGATTTATTTGCAATAGATTACCTGCTTTTCAACTGTTGTGGAAAACTGGGTGGTTTCATAACTACACAATATTACAAGACCAGGTTGTGCCATGACCTGTGAAGACCTTACATCAAGCGGATCGAGCCTTGTGGATAGAATGTGGATGATTCGGGAGAGTGCCTATGGCGGCATCTGCTGATGAGATCTGGAAACAGGCTGTAATCCTTCTCGATAAGAAAATCGATCGTCACAATATCGAGACATGGATCTTGCCGGCCAAGGCACTCGGCATAGACGAGCCGTACTTCACAATAGGTGTGCCGAGCAAGTTCTTTGCCACCTGGCTTGAGGAGCACCATTCAGATATCATTAGAGATGCTCTGAGACAGGTATCCGGACGGGAGTTCGAACTCAGGTTCTCCATCCTTTCTTCAGACCGTCCACCTCCTGAAGCCACTACGGACCCCTTGCCCGCGGCAACCCGGAAGAGAACTGCAATAGGCACCAATCTTAATCCCAGGTATACCTTCAGCAGTTTCGTGGTTGGAGGAAGCAACAAATTCGCCCACGCGGCGGCGCGTGCGGTCGCCGAGAAGCCCGCACATTCATATAACCCATTGTTTATATATGGCGGTGTCGGATTGGGGAAGACACACATCATGCAAGCCATAGGTAACAAGGTGTTGGAAAGCAAGCCGGAGCTGAGGGTATGCTACGTCTCAGCTGAGAAATTCATGAACGAGATGATCTATGCGATACAACATGGAAGCACAATCGCTTTCCGCAACAAGTATCGCGGAATGGATGTGCTCTTGATAGACGATGTGCAGTTTCTGGCCGGCAAGGAAAGTACCCAGGAGGAGTTCTTCCACACCTTCAACTCGCTTTACGACGCGCACAAGCAGATTGTACTCACCAGTGACCGCCCGCCTAAGGAGATACCGACGCTCGAGGAACGGCTGGTTTCTCGATTCGAATGGGGCCTGGTCACCGATATCCAACCTCCGGATTTCGAGACCCGGGTGGCCATTCTCAAGAAGAAGGCCGAGGCCGAGGGTCTGGAGATCCCGGACGAGGTCTTCCATCTGATCGCTGAAGCCGTCAAATCCAATATCCGCGAGCTCGAGGGTTCGCTGGTAAAACTGGTGGCATTCTCCTCGGTAACCGGCCAGGCAATAACAAAGGACCTGGCCGGGGAAGTCTTGAAAGATATCCTTTTGCCGCAATCCCGGACAATCACTGTAGACGATATCAAGCGGGTGGTCGCAGGGCATTTCAAGATCTCCCCCGAAGCCTTGGTAAGCCGCAAGCGAACAAGCGCAATCGCCTTCCCCCGGCAGGTGGCGATGTATATCGCACGAATGCTGACCAATGCTTCGCTGACCGATATCGGGATGGCTTTCGGCAAGCGTGACCATACCACTGTCATGCATGCATGCGACAAGATCGGTGAGAAGATAAGGACCGATCCTAATTTCCAGGCGCTTACAGACCGCCTGGTCGACGCCATCAGGCAGTCTTCATAACCTGTGGATAACCCGGTTGATCTCTTCTTGAGAACGTGTGAAGCAATTGCACCCATCGAAAATCTCTTGACAACCCGCTCGCTTTCCACCATCCAGTCACAGCCTGTGCATATCCCATCCTCGCTTAGTGCCAAGATAGGCAAGCACAACCCATAGTTCTCCACATATCCACGCGCTCTACTACTATTTCTACTATATTTTTATTTCTATACTAGTAACAGCAACCCGCCGACCGGCCTCACCCAAAAACACTTTGACACAAGGCAGTCTTTTCCCTAAAATTGGTCTTTGCTTGATGAGAGGAGGGGAAGATGAAAGTCAGGGTAAACCAAGACAAGTTCTCAAAACTTTTGGGGTTGGTGACCGGTGTAGTACCTACAACTTCCTCGATTCCCGTACTCTCCAACCTGTTATTGGAAACACATGAAAAGAAGCTCAAGGTATCAGCGACCGATCTGGACATTTCAGTTATAAGTCTGATTGAGTGTGAGGTGGCGGAAGAAGGATCGATAACCGTAGCTGCAAAGCGTCTTCAAGAAATTATTCGCGAGCTTCCCGGTGACCAGGTTGAGATGGGGGTCGACGGTACCCGGATCTCCGTCAGCTCAGGACGGGCCAATTTCAGAATGATGGGCATGGAGAGAGACCAGTTTCCCAGGGTCGCGGACCTTGAGAAAATGGAACGCATAAATGTAAGCGGTGACGCGCTGGATAAGATGATCAGACGAAGCGTTTATTCAGTTGCCAGGGACGACACGCGGCCGGTCCTGAGTGGTGTTCTCTGGGAGCTGTCTGAGGAAGAACTGGCAATGGTGGGCACAGACGGGCACAGGCTGGCGCGGATGGCTATTACGGGGAAATTTCCGATCACCGAGCCAACCGGTGTCATAGTGCCTCCCAAGGCGCTCAACCAGGTAGCCAGGCTGATCACCGCCGACGAAGAGATCGGTGTTGCCATCGACAAAGCGTTCGTGGGTTTCTTCGTTGGGGATACAACAGTGTACAGCCGGAGAATAGAAGGAACCTTCCCCAACTACCAGCAGGTGATTCCGAAAAACAACGAGAACATACTTGTTGCCGACCGTAACGAGTTGATGAGTGCAACCAAACGTGTCTCGCTGTTGGCGGATTCGAAAACGCACAAGATCAAGATGTACCTTTCCAAGGAAGGCATCAAGCTGACAGCGAGCACGCCGGATCTGGGCGAGGCCGAGGAACAGGTACCGGCGACCTATACGGGTGATGAGATGGTGATCGGTTACAATGCGTCGTATGTGCTCGATGTTCTTAAGAGTACCGACAGCGAAGAGGTGAAGTTCGAATTGGGGACAGCGGTCGGTGCGTCCATACTGAAACCTTCGTCCGAGCCTGATGAAGAGACTTACGTATGTCTGGTGATGCCCCTCCGGCTTGCGGAACAGGAGTAAGCAGGCGGGTTGTCGATAGAGCTCATCGCAAGATGGCGAAAACACCGCACCAACAAACGGCACGGCAGCAGGCCGGGCCGGGGGTCCACCCGATTTGCGCATCCTTAAAGTCCGCCTAACCAACTTCAGAAACTTCCAGGACGAGACATTGGAATTCGGAGCGAGGCGGAATCTCCTGCTGGGAGCTAACGCCCAGGGCAAGACCAATGTGCTCGAGGCGATCCACCTGCTGGGAGTGGGTAGATCCCACCGTGAACACAGGGACGCCAACCTGGTGAGGTTCGGCGAAACCTACTACCGGGTGGAAGGGGAGTTCGAGGATATCGGGGTGCGCACGACCATAGACGTGACCTATGATGAGGAGCGGAAGCGGATACGCATAAACGGCAAGGAGTCGAAACCTTCCGACCTAATAGGCCTGGTAGGTGTGGTTGTCTCATCCCCGGATGACATAGATCTTGTCAAAGGTTCGCCGGGAAACCGGAGACAGTTTCTGGATATCGCGATCTCACAGATGAACAGGCAGTATCTGATTTCGCTTCAAAAATACGTCCGTGCCCTGGCCCAGAAGAACAAGCTCCTCAAGGCGGTACAGTCAGGCAGGGTCCGGGCGTCGGAGACCGCGGTGTGGGACAAGACCCTGGTCAGCGCGGGTGCGGCGATAGTCGATGCGCGCCTTCTGTTCCTCAAGGACATCGGGCCCGAGGTCGAATCCAACTTCGGTGTGATAAGCGGGATGAGAACCGGTATAGACCTCGCCTACGATGCGAGGGGCTACAGGCCGGGAGGAGACGGCGCGACGGCCGAACTCCTGACTGCCGCCATGGAGGGGCACCGCGAGCTCGAGGTCGCGCGGGGCTACAGCCTGGTGGGTCCGCACGTGGATGACTTTCATCTCCTTGCGGGAGAACGGGACATAAGGCGTTTCGGCAGCGAAGGAGAGCAGCGCACGGGTGTTCTTGCTCTCAGGTGTGCAGAGGTCACGGCTATGAAGACGAAGAAGGGACGCTACCCGATCGTTCTACTGGATGATGTGTTTGCGGAGCTCGATGACGCAAGAACGAAGGCACTTACAGCTTTGATTTCGAACTATGATCAGATAGTATTAACTTCGTCGAGGCCGGCCCCGGCGGAGGCCGATGACCTGAGGACGATAAGCATTGTGGATGGAAAGGTGGAAGGCGGTGGCTCAGCCCGAGAGAGCGGCGAACATACTTGATAGATTGACGGACAGGATGGGGATTGCCGCTCGACTTGAGAAGGAAAAGGCAGTAGTTTTATGGGGTGAGGCGGTTGGGCAGGGGGTCGCCAGAAGGGCGAGGGCGACAGCGGTCAGGGACAATATCCTGTTTGTGACCGTCCAGAATTCGATGTGGTTACAGGAACTTGCTCTCCTCAAGGAAGGTATAATAGCAAAGATCAACTCGCTGGTAGGAAAAGAAGTAGTGAAGGATATCGTGTTCCGTGTCGGCGATCCGGACAAGGGGTGATCGGATGGCAACAAAACGCAAACAGGCTGTGAAAGAGGCCCCCAAGAAGCCGAAGAAGACCCGCAAGGCTGGGTATGACGCTACCAGCATAACGGTTCTCAAAGGTTTGGATGCCGTGCGTAAACGCCCGGCGATGTACATAGGAAGCACGGGAAGCCGGGGACTGCACCATCTGGTATACGAGGTGGTGGATAACTCGATCGACGAGGCTCTTGGCGGATATTGCAATAAGATCGTAGTCACGCTCCATTCCGACGGCAGCGCATCGGTTGTCGACGACGGGCGCGGGATACCGGTGGACGAGCATCCGGCGCAGAAGCGGCCGGCTGTTGAAGTGGTGATGACCATGCTTCATGCCGGGGGGAAGTTCGATCATAAGGCCTACCGGGTTTCCGGGGGGCTCCATGGCGTTGGGGTCTCGGTGGTCAATGCGCTCTCCGAGTGGCTCGAGGTGGCAATCCATCAGGACGGCAAGATATACAAGCAGGAGTATGACCGCGGTAAGACAAGGTCGGATCTCAGGGTGGAAGGTAAGACCAAGGTGACGGGTACGCAGATACGTTTCAAGCCCGACCCGGAGATCTTCGATACCGTTGAATTCAGTTTCGACAATCTCTCGCAGCGCCTCCGGGAGCTTGCGTTCCTGAACAAGGGCGTTCAGATTGAGATACATGATGAGAAAACGGGAAAGAGCCATGTCTTCAAGTACGACGGGGGTATCATCTCGTTTGTGAAATTCCTGAACGAGAACAAGAACACGCTCCACAGGAAACCCATCTACTTCGAACGGCAGCGCGACGATCTCAGGGTGGAGGTGGCCCTCCAGTATAATGACGGCTATGTGGAGAACATATTCAGTTTCGTCAATAGCATCAGCACTCACGAAGGGGGCACCCATCTCATCGGCTTCAAGGCGGGGCTCACCAAGACACTCAATTCCTACGGACAGAAGAACAACCTCTTCAGGAACCATAAATCGGGACTGTCGGGAGACGACGTGCGTGAGGGGCTTACCGCTGTGCTGAGCGTAATGATGTCCAATCCCCAGTTCGAAGGACAGACCAAGACCAAGCTGGGAAACAGCGAGGTTAGGGGCATAGTGGAATCGGCGGTAAGCGAGGGTTTGAGCGAGTTCTTCGAGGAAACCCCCAGTGTATCCAAGTCCATAATCAATAAGTGTATTGTGGCTGCCCGGTCGCGGGAGGCTGCTCGGAAGGCCCGGGATCTCACCCGCAAGCGAAGCGCTCTGGACACGGGGACTTTGCCCGGCAAACTGGCTGAGTGCAGCCTCACCGACCCGAAGCTCTGTGAACTCTACCTGGTAGAGGGGGACTCAGCCGGCGGGTCCGCCAAGCAAGGCCGCGACCGCCAGTTCCAGGCGATCCTTCCTCTTAGGGGCAAGATCCTGAATGTGGAGAAATCCCCTTTGGATAAAGTGCTTTCCAATGAAGAGATCAAGATGATGATCACGGCCATCGGTACCGGTATCGGCGAGGAGGATTTCAACCTGGATAAGCTCCGCTACGACAAGATAATAATCATGACCGATGCCGATATCGACGGCGCCCACATAAGGACGTTGCTGCTCACGTTTTTCTACAGACATATGCCGGAGCTTCTCAAGCAGGGCCATGTCTATATCGCGCAGCCCCCGCTCTATAGACTCAAGAAGGGCAAGACCGAAATCTATGCCTATCATGATGAGGAGCGGGACAGGGCCCTGGAGAGACTGGGCAAGAAAGGGGTCATGCTCCAGCGCTACAAGGGTCTGGGTGAGATGAACCCGGAACAGCTGTGGAATACCACCATGGACCCCGAGCGGAGAACCATCCGTAAGGTGACGCTTGAGGATGCCGTTGAGGCCGACAGGATCTTCACCATCCTGATGGGTGACAAAGTGGAGCCCAGAAGGAAGTTCATAGAAGAGAATGCCAAGAAGGTCGAAAACCTGGATGCCTAAGGAGGTATGAGAATGAGAAAAGCGCTGATTCTTCTGGCGTGCGCGTTGATCGTCCCCGTGGTGGCATGTGCCGATCTTACGATTAAAGAGGAGACCACCGTGCAGGGGTTCATGGGGATATGGACCAGCAAGGGTACGGAGATTACCTACATCAAGGGGGACAAGTTAAGGAACGAGAGCGAGGTGGAGCGCTCCGGTTTTGTGAATCCGAGTCCCATAAAAGATCCGCCGCCAAGGATTGTGATTTTCAGAGGCGACAAAGATGTGATGTGGCGGGTGAACCTTAAGGATAAGACCTATGCCGAATATTCCATTGCGGAAATGGAGGAGGCGGATAGGGAAGAGGCCCATTTCAGGATTTCCGAGATCAAGCTTGAACCCACCGACAAGGTCAAGGAAATAGCCGGGTATGAGTGCAAGGGGCTTGAGGGTTCGGTCACCTTTCAAGTGGATAAGGGTGAGGAGACTCTGGTCCAGCCTGTTGACCTATTCTTCTGGATGGCTGAAGAGGCCAAGGGCCTCGAGGAGATGCGCACTTTCTGGCGGTATAGCGTGAAGCTCGCCCAGGGCATGGATCAGGACATACCCATAGGAGATGCCTTCGAAAAGATGTGGGATGAGATGGAGGAGTTCAAAGGCGTTCCTCTGGGCATGGAAATGACCATGGAAGCGGTGCTCGATGAAGAAAAAAAGACCGAGATGAAGCAGGCGGTTCAGGAAATGCTGGAGACCAAGGGAACCGACAAAGACGCCGAAGCCACGGGCAACGAGATCAAAGTGACCAGGATGGCTGTATCCATCTCAGACGAAAAGCTGGATCCGTCGCTCTTCGAAATACCGGAAGGTTTCAAGAAAGCCGCGCGCGTCAGGGTCTGGTAAGGCCCCGGGGGCGCCCGTCTGATATCGATGGGGACTTGATACTTCTCCGTGAGGGAGAGTATCGCGTCCCCCTTTTTTCAACGACTGTAGCGTCGGGGTTCCATCCCCGACGTTCACCCCTTCGGGGCAGGAGCCACGGACGCTACGAGGAGAGGCTGCACCCCGCTTGTTCTTCGTAGCGTTGCCACTCCTGTGGCAACGACCGCTTTTTTCTCAGTGCTTGAGCTTGAGAGAATCCGCCAGCTGCTCGAAGAGTTTCTTATCATCCTCGCCGAGCTTTGAGGGGATTTCCACATTCACCGTTACCAGCTGGTCCCCGGCTTTGGAATCGGTCTTCACGCCGAGGCCCTTCAGTCTGAAAACAGTCCCCGGCTGGGTGCCAGGCGGTATCTTGACTACCGCATGCTTGTTATTGAGTGTTCGCACCTTGACCTTGGAACCGAGCACCGCCTGCGCCAGGTTGATATCTATGTCACAGTGAATGTTGGCGCCCTTGCGTTTAAAGAAACGGTGAGGCATGATCCTCACCCTTATAATGAGGTCCCCGGGAGGTCCACCGGACGAGCCGGGCTGGCCCTGTCCCCGAAGCCTTATGTTCTGACCGTCGGCGATACCGGCGGGGATCTTGACCGATAGCCGCCTTTGTGCCGCCACCTGGCCGGTCCCGCCGCACTTGGTGCAAGGCTGCGAAACAATCTCTCCCCGGCCGTAGCATCTCGGACACGGACGGCTGACCGCAAAGGCGCCCTGGGAGACCGATACCATACCTGAGCCTCCGCACTGCGGACACTTCTCCACCTTGGATCCGGGCTCGGCGCCGCTTCCTCCGCAACGGTCACACGCTTCTTCCTTGGAGACGGTGATCACCGTACTTCCGCCCTTGGCGGCGACATCAAAAGGCACTTCCACCTCGGCATGAAGATCCTGTCCTCCGCGGGGACCATAGCGTTGCTGCCGGAACCGCTCCCCACGATCAAATATGTTGGAGAAGATATCCCCGAGTCCACCGAAGCCCCCAAGGTCTTCCCGGGTATAGGTGCGTCCGCGCCCGCCCCCCTTACGGCCGAACTGATTGAGAATGTCGTTTATGTCGAACCCCTGCTGAAATCCTTGCTGGAAGCCCGCGCCGCCGTAGCCCGCATGGGCGAAGTGCCGGAGATCGTCGTACTGTTTGCGCTTCTTGGGGTCACTGAGGACCTCATGGGCTTCGTTGGCCTCCTTGAATCTCTCGGCCGCCTGGGCATTGTCCGGATTGGCATCCGGATGGTATTTCTTGGCCAGCCTTCGGTAGGCTTTTTTTATCTCATCGGGCGATGCTTTCTCATCCACGCCGAGGATTTTATAGTAGTCTTTCTGGGCCATTCGATCACCTCGCAGATAGAGTATAAGGACAGGCCCAAACAAAGTCAAATGTGCTTCAATAGAGGTTGACACGGGGTTCAATTAGGTTTAATCTTTGATTGGAATTCAAGCCTTGCCCCCCTTCCATTTCGAACTTGGAACCGGGGGTGATTAGTTATAATACCGACACATCAGGGGTAACCGATATGGCTACAGGAAGAGAGAGAATCATACCTGTCTATGTAGAAGACGAGATGAAAACCGCCTACATAGACTATTCAATGAGTGTAATCGTATCGCGCGCGCTTCCCGACGTGAGAGACGGACTGAAACCCTCGCAGCGGAGAATCCTTGTCGCCATGAACGATCTCAACCTGACGCCGGGAGGCGGCTATCGTAAGTGCGCCAAGATAGCCGGCGACACCTCGGGCAATTACCATCCTCACGGCGAGCAGGTGATATACCCGACGCTGGTGAGGATGGCCCAGGAATTCAACGCCCGCTATTGCCTGGTTCAAGGCCAGGGCAACTTCGGCTCCATAGACGGTGATCCTCCGGCTGCCATGCGATACACGGAAGCCCGGATGGCGGGGCCGGCCACGGAGATGCTTTCCGACCTGGAGAAGGACACAGTCGATTTCATGCCGAATTACGACGAGACCCGCCAGATGCCGGTAGTGCTGCCGGGCAAGTTTCCCAATCTGCTTTGCAACGGCTCATCCGGGATTGCGGTGGGGATGGCCACCAACATCCCCCCGCATAATGTGGGCGAAGTTGTGGACGGGATAGTCGCGCTTATTGCCGACCCCGAGATAACAGATGAGAAATTGATGGAGCACGTAAAGGGACCCGACTTTCCGACCGGCGGCATCATCTATGGGAAACAGGGGATAAGGGACGCCTATCTCAGCGGACGCGGTCTCCTTACGGTACGCGCCCGTGCCTTTCTTGAAACCATGAAGAGCGGCAGGGAACGCATTGTGGTGACCGAGATCCCGTATCAGGTCAACAAGGCCGCGCTAATAGAGCGGATCGCCGACATGGTGAGGGACGGCAAGATCGAAGGTATATCCGACCTGAGGGACGAATCCGACAGGGAGGGCCTGAGGATAGTGATCGAGCTGAAACGCGATGCCTATTCAAGCGTTGTTCTCAATCAGCTCTACAAGCACACGGCGATGCAGACCACATTCGGCGTAATAATGCTGGCACTTGTGGGCGGTATCGAACCAAAGATACTGACCATAAAAAGGCTGCTCGAGGAATACGCCAAGTTCAGGCATGAGGTCATACTAAGGCGGACGCGGTTCGATCTTGAAGCCGCCGAGCGCCGGGCCCATATCCTCGAGGGCTATAAGATCGCTCTGGATAACATCGACGCTGTGATCGCACTTATAAAGAAGTCAAAGACGGTGCCCGAGGCGCGTGAGGGTCTGATGAAGAAATTCAAGCTCTCCGAGATTCAGGCCACCGCCATTCTTGAGATGCGGTTACAGCGCTTGACCGGGCTTGAGCGGGAGAAGATCGAGGCGGAATACCTCGGGGTAATAAAGACGATCGAGAACCTCAAAGGAATACTCGCGAGCGAACCCAGACAGATGGAAATAATCAAGACCGAGGCGCTGGAAATCAAGAAGAAGTACGGAGACGAGCGCCGCACCGAGATCTTAGATGCTGAAGCGGAACTCGAGATAGAAGATCTCATCGCGGAAGAGGATATGGTTATCGCCATTACCCACGGAGGCTATATCAAGCGTATGCCTGTGACCCTTTACAGGCGCCAACGGCGGGGTGGGAGAGGCGTGGTCGGCATGGGTACCAAGGAAGAGGATTTCGTGGAGCATCTCTTCATCGCATCGACACACGACTACATCCTATTCTTCACCAATACCGGTAAGTGCCACTGGAAGAAAGTCCACGAACTGCCCGAAGGCGGCCGTTACGCAAGGGGCAAGTCGATGGTCAACCTGCTGGAACTTGCCAAGGGCGAGCGAATCACGGCATTCGTGGACACCAAGGACTTCCCCGAAGACCGCTATCTTGTGATGGCGACCCGGAAAGGCATGATAAAGAAGACCAAGCTCTCGGCATTTTCGCACCCCAATAGACGAGGGATCATAGCTATCGGGGTTGACGAAGACGACATGCTCATCGAGGCAACGGTGACAGACGGCACCAACGACATAGTACTCACCAAGAGCGGCGGCAAAGCCATCCGGTTCCACGAGCAGGATGTGCGGCCGATGGGCAGAACAGCCCGTGGGGTCAGAGGGGTCACCCTCGAAAAGGGTGACGTGGTGCTTGGTATGGTCGTAATAAAGCGGGCTGGCACTCTGCTTGTTGTAAGCGAGAACGGCTATGGTAAGCGCTCGCCGCTTTCCGACTATAGGGTTACCAGGCGGGGCGGCAAGGGGATCATTACCATGCGCTGTACCGAGAAGACCGGTAAGCTGGTGACCGCCAAAGAAGTCGTGGATCAAGACGAGCTCATGATCATATCCGAGCGGGGTGTGGTCATTCGCTGCCCCATAAGCGGTGTCAGGGTTATTGGCCGTGCCACCCAGGGAGTAAGGCTCATGAACTTGGAAGAAGGCGATCGGGTGGTGGATGTGGCGAGGGTAGTTGCGGACGACGCCGAACAATAAGCCAGGCTCGTGAAAACCGCCCATCTGCTTTGTTCGTTGCCGCGGGAGCGGCAACGCTACGGCCCTCACTGCGGCTTGTAGCGTCGGGGTTCCATCCCCGACGTCGGGCGGATTTCTGCCCCAGACGCACCTCAATCGACCGCCGACCGCAGCACTTGAGCGGTGGCTTAACCGCGGTGCCTGACGGGAATTCCCTTCGCCCGGCGCACTTCACGCTTGTATGCCTCAAGGGGCCGGGTGTATTGTGTGAATATCGGCACAGGCCACTCATCCGAGTCGCTATTCCAGAGGAAAAAGCGTCCTAAACAGAGGAGGTTCCTGCTAACACAGGAGACAGACTTGATGAAGGCGCTCATTGTGTACGATTCGTATTTCAACAACACAGAGCAGATTGCCAGGGCGATCGGTGATGGTCTCCGGGAGGAGGCGGATGTGGAAATATGTCGGGTGGGGGATGCGAAACCCGAGCAACTGGCCGGGTTTGACCTGCTTATTGTCGGGTCCCCGACCCGGGCGTTCAGGCCGACTCCGGCCACCACCGCATTCCTGAATAAGATCCCCAAGAACAGTCTTAGGGCGGTCAAGGTTGCCGCCTTCGATACGGGGCTTGCCATAGATGACATAGGGTCGCCCATTCTTAGGTTCTTTGTGAGAATCTTCGGATATGCCGCAAAACCCATCTCCGGCAAGCTCAAGGGAAAAGGCGGAAAAGTCGTAATCCCGCCCGAGGGTTTCTTTGTAACCGGGACCAAGGGGCCGCTGAAGGAAGGCGAGCTACAACGGGCGACCGACTGGGGAAGGCGGATCGCGGAAATTGGAGGTAACTGATGAGACGAATTCTGGCAGTTACGCTTGCTGTCCTATTGCTCTGCGGGTGTTCAGCTATGAAGCGATCAGGCGGGTCGGCGCCCGGGGTTGGGATCGCGGGTACCTGGGAGCATGTTTCTGGGGACATGTCTGAGTACAGGCAGATCAAGCTGCTGACGGGCACCCACTTCGTCTGGGCTACCTACGAGCGCGATACGGGAATGCTTGTAGCCAGTGCGGGCGGCACCTATGAGTTCGACGGCCATACCTATATCGAAAGGCTGGACTTCGGTAGCGAAGCCTTTCTGCTGGACCTCATAGGCCGGGACCAAGTCTTCGCGGCGAAGCTGGAAGGTGATGAATGGTACCATGAGGGCACCCTTACAAGCGGCGCCGAGGTGCGCGAGGTCTGGAGGCGGCTTGAGTAGCCCGCCACGCTGAGACCCGTAGGCGCCATCATATAACGGAGAGTATATATTTTGGTTGCGTCCAACCCCGCTCAAGGAATCTCCCTCTTCGCTGCACCACACAGCTTGTGCCGCTGCCGCGGCCATCCCGGCCCCCTTGTGGCAAGCGCCCGGGAAGGCCCTGAACCGGATGAGCGCGCCGAGCTTAGGACAACGGGAGGCTCATATATAAAGATGTGTATATCCTTATGTTTATCGGGTAGCCCGGCGAGGGAGAATGTGGGCACGGGCTCGCCTGTGGCATTATAAGGTATGGATCCCCACTTGAAACGGCGCTGGACGGGCTCGCTGGCCGCCGCACGGCGGCATCAAATCTCGAGGGTTTCGCCTTCGATGGGTTCTTCGTCGGGCGGTGCTTCGCCAAGGCCGATGGCAATCAGGTCTTGGTAGTCGAGGCCCGCAGCGATCCTGCGTTCCTTAGCGGCGCAATTAGGACAAAACCAGCCCCCGTCGATGTACTCCGCGCACATCGGACACATGCTGTCGGTACAACGCGAGCAGGTCATGCTCTTAGGCTGGCCGTGTACCTTGCAGGTCATCTTTATCCCCCCGCGCTATTTCCGAAGCAACGAGTAGGTTCGGTGCTCCATTAGCAGCCTCTATATACTTCGGCAGGGGAAAGCTCACGCTTGAGCAAAGATGTGCCACCTCAGTACCTACACGAAGCTCTTGGCGCCAGTATATGCGCAAAAACAAAGTCTTGCAAGCTTTTTATTGCAAATTTTTACCTCATGCTGCAAGAGTGCGGGATACTGTTGAACAGCCGGCCTCACAGTGATGCAACCCGAGGGCTTCGCTGCGCTTGACTCAGGCTATGCGTAGTACTAAGATGTCTAATCGAGGGGCCCCTCGTAGGGTATTGGTCCGGACCTTTTGGGACCAACCTTTGTGCCTCACCGCTAGGAGATTGGCAACGCTTTTACCGCCGCCTGGGGCTGGTCCGGCGGCGCGGGCCACCGGCGGCCGGGAACGATCTTACTTATGCGCGGTCCGGCTGGAGTCGAGGAGAGAATCGGGTTCAAGGTGGCATTGGTCCGGGTGCCCGACCCCTATCCATGCGGCCACAAAGAGCCCAGTCTCGGGCTGGCTTCTTTGAGTGCTTACCTTAAAGCCGGCGGCCTGGAGAGCAGGGTTTTTGATGCCGGCTTTCATTCCTGGACGACCTATGAGCTCGTAAGGCGGGTCAAAGAATACGGTCCTCATCTTATCGGTTTTACGGCGGTGACATCTGAGGTTCGGGATACTGCGCGGCTTGCGGCAAGGTTTAAGGCGGATCTATCGGCGCAGGTTGTAATCGGCGGTCCACATGTTACGGCGCTTCCCAGGCGTACGCTCACCGAATTCCCCGCGTTCGACTATGGAATCAATGGTGAAGGAGAACGGCCGCTGCTTCACCTGGCGGAGTGGCTCAGAGACAATCAACATAAGACCGAAGACCTGAGCGGGAGCATAAGACTCGATAACAACGGTATCGTTGTGTATTCAAGACCGTCGGCCAAGTACATAGACGGTATCATACACCGTGAACGGGATGGTGTCACAATCAATGCCAGACCGCCGATCTTGTCTACGGCGGAGATCAATGGCCTCCCGTTTCCGGATTTCGACGACTGTTACGGCATAGACCCGAACGCTCTCAGGCCGCGCGACAGCTACTGCGTGCTTGCGGCGAGTAGAGGCACGCCGAATCGGGATCCCTTTTCACACGCGGTCCTCGGAAGGGAGCTCAGATGGCGGTCGGCGGACAACGTGGCAAGGGAAATGGAACGGGCTGTCTGTAGATGGGGAGCCCACACATTCAGCTTCTGTGATGAGTATTTAGTGTGTGATGCTGAAGAACCAAGAGACCTGCTGACGCTCCTTGCCGAGAAGCCGTTTCCCGGTCCGGTGAGATGGAGCGCTTCGGCCCGTCCCGGCTTCATCCCGGACGATGTTGTGACACTGGCCGGGCGTGCGGGGTGTTTCCGCATGCGCCTGGATGTCGGCGCCGGGGATGACTCCATTCTCGAGGCAAGCGGCAGGGGGACGACCGTAGAAACGATTAGGCGGGAGATCCGGCTGATTAAAGATGCAGGGATAGAGGTCGAAACCTATTTCACACTGGGCCATCCCGGTGAGACCGAGGAGCAGATCAGGGAGACAGCGAACCTCGTAGCCGACCTCAACCCCGACAGGATAGGCATAAACATCATCACACCCTATCCGGGAACCCGTATCTATGAGATGGCGCTGCGCGGTGCCGGAGGTTACAAAGGACTCTCGGAAAACTGGTCGAGGTATACCTGGTATGGAGGAAGGATCCTAGAGTTGGAGGGGCTTTCGTATAAGAGGCTTTCCCGGTGGAGGCGGCGCGCGTTCGTGGGCCTCTATCTCAGAAACAAGCGTCCTATGGACCTGTTGAAATACCTCTGGACGCGGAGGTCGGCTTTGGGGTTTGTCATGGGAAAAAGACTGGGAATCCGCCTGGTGGCCAAGGAACGCTTCACCGGCTGAGACAAAGGTGTGGAGCGTGCCTGCAATACTGCGGCCCGAGATTCCCGCGCGCTTCAGATTCAACAAGGTATAACCTGCCAGCGTAGGTGAAACGGAACCCTCCGGGGTACAGCCAATACATGGTCTATGCATACTACAAGGACGGCCTGTCGGGCGATAAGCTGAAACGGGTCTATGAGATCGCCCCACACCGTGTGAGGCAGTATCTTAGAGCCGAAGCCGGTCATGTCGCGAATGTGATTTCACAAGGGGCGGAAGTCCTGGAACTGGGCTGCGGGTACGGGCGCATATTGCCGGAACTTGCGAAAAAAGCCGGGAATGTTGTCGGTGTTGACACTTCCTTGGCCAATATCAAGCTGGGGATGAAAGATCTCGCCCATCTCTCGCATTGCCGCCTCCTTTGTATGGACGCAGTTCTCCTCGGCTTCAGAGACAGCCGCTTCGACTGCGTTGTGTGTATCCAGAACGGCATCTCTGCCTTTCATGTTGACAAGAGGGACCTTGTCAACGAGGCGGTTCGTGTCACAAGACCGGGTGGCAAGGTACTCTTTTCCACCTACTCGGAAAGGTTCTGGAATGACCGGCTCGAGTGGTTCGAGCTCCAGGCCGGGGAAGGCCTTCTGGGTGAGATAGACTATGAGAAAACCGGAAACGGAGTGATCACCTGCAAGGACGGCTTCACAGCCACAACGGTTTCGCCTGGAGACTTCCGGATTATCACCCATGATCTTGACGCGGATGTGGATCTTATTGAACTGGACGGCTCGAGTCTCTTTTGCGAGATTACTGTATTATGATTACTACTGTTCTGCTTGACGCGGGCGGAGTCATACTGGATGAGTCGGAGCACGAACGCGTGCGGATTGAGATCGCCACCCGTATTCTGGGTGATGTGGTAACCGGCTACAGCGAGAGCATGCTCCGCAGCGATCTTGATGAGGCCATCAGGGTCTTCTGTCCGCGCATACTTGCTTATGTAATCTGGAAGCGAGTGAAACCCGACCTGGATCTGTTCGGGCGGCTCTACAACGGTTTTCGTAGCGAGTGGGCCCGTCGTCGGCCGGCGCTTAAGCTCATGGCCGGGTTCAAGGCGGAGATAGAAAGGATAGCCCCTCACCTCAAGATTGGAATAGCCGGCCAGTACGGGGGCGATCTCCTGCACCTACTGGCTCAAGAGGGCTTGCTTGATCATTTCACGTATAGATTCACGCAGGATGATTTCGATATCACCAAACCCGATCCCAGGTATCTTGAGCGGATCGCCCGGGCTTGCGGCGTCGAACCGGGCGAATGTATTATGGTGGGGGACCGGGTGGACAACGATATCATACCGGCCAAACAGATAGGTATGAAGACCGTGCTGGTACGCTTGGGGCTCCACCGGGATCAGGTCCCGAGGATCCCCGGTGAGATGCCGGATGATGTGCTCATGGGGATACCGGGTCTGGCTGAAGCCGTATTGCGGTTGGCTGGAATCCAATAGACGTGCGGCGGCACCCCTGTGTTTGAATCCGATGATTACGGCGGTGAAGTGAGGGGGTCTACCGGCTGGAAAATGCAGCCGAACTGCGCTGCCATCCTGCGCGGCTTGTGGGAAAGCGTGGAATAAAGGGGCGCGGTGGGACGTATACCAGGTGTGACCACCGATAAGCCTTACCGGCATTTTGGTTGATTTACACCCCGGTGGCTATTGTAATATTGAAGACGTGCCATGCCCCACCCCTCAAGAACGGATTAGGGAGGTTTACAGAAACCTATGAATACCGGAGAGGATAATAACCGGGAGGATCAGACCGAATCGTTCGAGATTCTCTCTGCGGGCACCGAAGTGTCCCGGTACCGCATCCTGGAATTGATCGGTTCCGGTGGTATGGGGGACGTCTACCTGGCCGACGATAAGAGGCTCAACCGCAGGGTGGCACTCAAGTTCCTGCTGGCCCGTTTCGCCGCCGACGAGGAAGCCAAGGCGCGCTTCACTCGGGAGGCCCAGGCCGCGGCGGCCCTGAGCCACCCGAACATAATAACCATCCACGAGGTGTCGGAATACCAGGGCAGGCCCTACATGGCGATGGAGTATGTGGAAGGCGAGTCGCTTAAGAGCCTGATAAGGAAAGGTGACCTGTCTACAAAACAGATACTCGATATCGGTATTCAGATCGGGGAGGGTCTCCAAAAAGCTCACCAGGCGGGCATCGTCCACAGGGATGTCAAGCCGCAGAACATCCTGATAGACCAAGAGGGCAGGGTGAAGATTACGGATTTCGGTCTGGCCAAGGTGCGGGGGGTGCCTCAGCTCACCCAGGCCGGGACGACGTTCGGCACCCTGGCGTATATGTCGCCCGAGCAGGCCAAGGGCAAGGATGTCGACAGGCGCGCAGACATATTCTCCTTCGGGGTTGTTCTCTATGAGATGATAACAGGCCGGTTGCCCTTCCAGGGAGACAGCGAGGCCAGCATAATCAACGCGGTGATAAATGACATCCCGGAGCCCCTGGCCAGATACAAAGCCGCCGTCCCCGATGCAGTAGAGCGTATCGTCGCCAAGGCGCTGATCAAGAACCGTGACGAACGGTACCAGAACGCGGACGACCTTGTGGCCGACCTCAGGCATGAGAAACGAAGCATGGAATTCGCCGAGAGCAGTAAGACTCTGATCCTGCCGGCCAGGGCACAGTCCAGGAGGCGGCTGCTCACTTTTCTGATTCCAGCAGCCATAGTGGCTGTTCTCATTCTCCTCGTCTTCATGTTCGAGCCCTTCAGGTTCGAAATGGGCCCTGATGAGGAAGCGCTGGCCGGGGAGAATACCCTTGCCGTCATGTACTTCGAGAACATGGCGGACCGGGAGGATAATGCCCGGCTGGGCGAGATCGTTGCGGACCTCTTGATCACCGATCTCTCAGGGTCTCAGTATCTCAATGTTGTGTCGAGCCAGAGACTCTATGACATTCTGAAGCTACTGGGGAAGGAAGATATCAAACGGGTGGACCGGAGCGTGGCTAGCGAAGTGGCGCGTGAAGCGCAAGCCCGGTGGATGCTGATGGGGAGCATCCTTCAGGTCGATCCCCGGATTGTGCTTACCGTGCAGCTGGTCGAGGTGGAAAGCGGGAATGTACTGATGTCGCGTCGTGTTACCGGGGATGAGAACCAGACCATATTCTCGCTGGTGGACGGACTCACCGTGGCGATAAAGCGAAACCTCGAGCTCCCGGCCCAGGCAGAAGCTGAGGAAGACCCTGCGGTAGCCGATGTAACCACTCAATCACGGGAAGCCTATGCCTACCTGATAGAAGGTATGGACTATGCCCGGAAGCTCTACGTCGAAGAGGCCAAAACAAGCTTCGGGAAAGCCCTGGAATACGATTCGACATTCGCCGCGGTCTATTACAGATTAGCCTTGCTTGAAGCCGGCCCAAAGCGGAAGGAGCTCATAGACAAGGCCATGCGCCACTCGGGGCATGCGAGCCCGAAGGAAAGACTATACATAAGCAGCCTCGCGGCTATCACCGATGGCGACTATGAAGGGGGCATCGAGGCGCTGGAGGAGGTAATCGAGCGCTATCCCCAGGACAAGGAGGCCTTGAGCCTGCTTGGGGCGTACTACTGGCAGATATACTCCGATCCCGGCAAGACGCTCGAATACCTGACCAGAGTTGTTGAAATAGACCCGCTCTACAAGCAGGCCTATAACATAATGACATATGCCTATGGGGATCTCGGCGAGTTCGAGAAGGCTATCTGGGCGATCAACAAGTACATCGAGCTGGCACCGGATGAGCCCAATCCCCATGACACAAAGGGGGATCTCTACGCCTCGAACGGGCTGCTCGATGAAGCCATAGATTCCTACCGGGCGGCCCTTGACATAAAGCCGGACTTTAACTTCTCCCTGAGCAAACTCGGGCATATGTACCTCATCAAGCGTGAGTTCGCAAGGGCTGAAAGTTGCTACACGGCACTGTCGGCCAGCCGGCTCGAGGACTGGCGGTCAAGCGGGCGGACGGCACTGGCGCTGATCCCTATTTACAGGGGCGAATTCGCAAGGGCCCTCGAGGTTTTGGACACAGGGATCGCTGCCGACAGGATGGAGCAGTATGAGGGCCTGGACGCCGCGGGCAAGTATATGCTGAAAGCTATGATACTGGTGGAGTTGGAGAGGTATGACGAGGCCGTTGCCCAAGCTGAGGCCGGTGTCGAAATGCAGCGAAAGTCCATGCCGGCGGATCCCATGTTCAATCGCCACATCTATATATACTTACTCACCCTTGCCGGGCGGTTGGACGATGCCGGGCGTGTGCTGGAAGAAATTGAGGAAGACATGGGTGAGACCTTTCCCCGCAAGCTCAATTTCCACGCCTCACTCGGGTTGTTCGAGATGGGGAGAGGGAACTACCCGGAGGCCGCACGTCAATTCGAAAGGATAGTCGACGAATTCGGGTTCAAGGGTTTCACAAGCCGCTTTGCGCTCGCAATTTGCTACCTGGAATCGGATAGACTCGGTGAGGCTGTCGAGGAGCTCGAGGCTCTGGTTACCTACTATGGTGACGACCGGATCGCAAACAATCCCACATGGTCCGTCAAAACCTACTATCTTCTGGCGAAGGCGTACGATCGGTCCGGCTGGAAGAACCAGGCGGCGGACGAGTACGAGCGCTTCCTCGATTTCTGGGGTGACGGTGACGCGGGTATACCCGCCGTTGAGGATGCCAGGGCGAGCCTTGCCCGCCTGTCCGCCGAGTCCTGATAAGGAATCACGCGGCGTCGGGCTCCCAGGACCCTGGATTCTACGGTGACTGCGGCTTCGCTGATTACGAGGAAGCAAGGAGCGGCTTGCTTCTCACCGTAGCCGAAAGATGGCACATTGATAGGATGCGAAGCCGACTCGCCGGGTCGAACATCCAATCGTATACACCGGACTGTGGAGGTGAGTTTATGTTGAGAAGACTAATGTTGATTGCCGCCGTGCCGATCCTGCTGCTCGGCTTGTCGGCGGGAGCTCAGGCAAAGTACCGGGGCTTCGCCGAGGAGATGTTTTTCGGGAGACATACCGGGGCGGCCGGCGCTGCGACCGGTAGAACCGGTGTGACTTCTTCAGGTGAAATCATAGATACCTTCTACAACCCCGCCGGGCTCGCAGATGCCAAGGGCGTGGGCTTCTGCCTTTCA
>Ga0180433_10004151_pt1 | contig 20546 bp, 41 predicted proteins | sample SS_ome_8_FD_132980 | JGI IMG/M metagenome (GOLD analysis project Ga0180433, IMG submission 132980) | Hypersaline lake sediment archaeal communities from the Salton Sea, California, USA - SS_1_D_1 metaG | ecosystem: Environmental > Aquatic > Non-marine Saline and Alkaline > Hypersaline >... | reverse complement strand
CCGATCGCCCTCTTTATCTACCTGAATGCTAGGTTCTACCTCGGGAAGGGCGAATACCTGGTCCACTAACGACTTCAATATCTTGTTATTTTCCTTCACTAATTCTAATATTTCCTCCATTTTCTTTTCCTCCAATTTTGTTGTTTTCGGGCGGCAGGGGAACTAAAGGTGGAGACTCTAAAAATACCAAAAGACAAAAATCCAAAAGTGCTCTCAGGCGAGTGAAAAAAAAAAGTAGCATGTCAATATAAACCGATTTGTAAAAGAGCGAAAAAAACCCCTGCCGTGTCCCGATGGTCTCGAAGCGAGACTAAGGATACTCTTTATATTCCTCCCTATTTTCTAATTGGTATATATAGTCCTTGAGGGCGTCTATTTCCTGCTCCTTTTCCCGGATGGTCGCTTTTAATTCCTCTACGTCCCAATATTCCAAGTCCATTTCATACCCTCTTATACGTTTTCATTTTCATTCGATGCGAACTCCCGCAGGAAGTACATTTAAACACTGGCTCTTTCGTGAAGGTCTTCTGCTCGAACGAGCGCATCACTCCGCAATTGTAGCAATGAAGCATGATTCCGTAAGTTTGCGAATCATGATTCCGTAAGTCTGTCTTGGTCATTGCGTCTTCCTCCATTTGATCATTAGCCTAAATGCTTTACGCATATCAGCAGCATAAGCATAAGCAGCATCAGCACGAGCAGCATAAGTAGCATCAGCAGCATAAGCAGCAACAGCACGAGCAGCAGCAGCACGAGCAGCAAAAGCAGCATCAGCAACAGCAACAGCAGCAAAAGCAGCATCAGCAACAGCAACAGCATAAGCAGCATCATAAGCAGCATCAGCAGCAGCAATAGCACGAGCAGCACGAGCAGCACGAGCAGCATCAGCAGCATTAGCAACAGCAACAGCACGATGCATTATTCTCATTGCTTGGCAAAATATTGAGTGCAGTATTATTGGCAGTCTCGAGCAAGACTGCACTATCGTTCTTACTTCGGGAGGGCATGCATCCTTCCAATAACACTTCCTATCTTTATACAACCTATAAACTCCGCGTTTTGCATCGTAATACAAGCAAATACTTTCGTGCTCTTCTAAATACTTCATGTGGAACGTGATACCCCTCCACGTCACCAAGGTGTTGACCTTGAATCCTAATTCGGTCTCGATGGGACTAATACACGACAGCGCCTGAGCCTTCGTTTGCTGTCGCACTTGATAACACGCTTGCGATTTCATTCCTGCTCCCCCTCCTCAACAATGAGTCCGTCGATATAATCAAAAAGCGATACGCTATAAAGCGGGAGTCCGTGCCACGTGTTCAAATTACCAAGAAGAGTCCTCAATTGATTCAATTCAGAAAGACTCAACCTGAACGGGTCCCCATTCTCGTCCAAATACTTGTCAGCGCTCATTATTCCTGCTCCCCCTCCATTATTGGTATTAATATTGCTAATTGAGCAACATCTCTAAGAAAAAGCGTTATCGTGTATTTCTCCTCGTCTTGCTCAATAGTATATCCGTCTGTTTTAAAATCCCTGACAAATTTAATAATCTTCATTTATTCATTCCTCCATTTTTAGTTTTTTTTTCGTCTATTAACATCCTAATAACCTTGGATCTATCAGAATACTCGAAAGAATCCAAGAAGTCGATGTATTCTTGTTCCAATGATATCATTATTTTTACAACAACCATATCAATCAATAATATTATATAAACTTACATATTTAAATGTTATGATTTGAAAAAGATCATACTCGGAAAAGTATGATTATAAATAAATAAATAGATAAATAGATCCCGAAAAGAAAAGCCGTCGCCTGCAATAGCAAAATTACTATTAATAATAATAATATGCAATAGCCCCGTAATACTATTATACTCCATCATTAATAAATTAGATCACACCACTAATATTATGATTCGTATGATCGATTTTAAATACTCGCGCGACTTTATTAGATATATCTATTTATAAATAAATAAACTGATAAAAATGTTTGGAACGTTAAAAACAATAATGGATTATTCAGCCCTTCTCATAGACGACTACCATAATAATAGAGAGCAATCATTTAGATCCGACTTGCACGTTCTTGAGCATATCTTTGAGCATCTTACAAAAGAACTTTATGAATTAGCAGATAAAAACATAATGAGGATGATTTTAGGATAATGCCAAACGTGACCTTATCGTTTTCAGTCCCGATGGACAAAGCCCAGGAGATAGAGAACATGATCCTCCTGGCAAAAAAAGAGCTCAAGAAAAACGCGACCTTTCGATGTACCCAGGGAAAGACCCTCTACTATCTCGTTCTCCAGGGATACCATCAATTAAAATTAGAACTCGAACAAAGAGCCATAGAAGCAGAAAAAAGGGCGAAAAAAGTATCTGGAGATAATCTCAGGGTAGAAGAAGAAATAATACATTCAGATGAAAGCTAACCCCATGCTTTCTACAACTTCTTTTTTTTTATTCTCGTTATAATGATTTTCACACAAGAATAAATACATCCCATCAACCCTGATTATTTCAGTTGCATCCTCAACACATTCTTTATTATCGCACAACATCTTTATCTATATATATATAAACTTATAAATATATAAATGTATCTACAAGTTTATATATAACCGTGCACAATCATTAATCATAAAAGCGTCTATTTTTGTTCACTTTGCCAACCATCAAGGAACTAGTGATACGACAATTGGAGGTCGATCCTGACATATCGCTAAAAGCGTGTATATCGGTAGTACCGGGTCTCAAGAAGTCAAATTTCTACAAGATAAAAAAAGAGTGGAAATTGGCAAGTGGACAAGTAGACAAAAAACGCAAACCAAGGGGATCTACCCAGAGGGGCAAGACCAATAATTCCTCCATTAGAGACACCCCCTCTCATCCCCATGCCTTTAGCAAGGAGGAATTAATCAACAAATTATCAAGTCCAGTAGAATTCGTACAATCCATCATAGTCGAGGAGTTAATGAAAACCCGAGATGTGAGATGGGCACAGTTATTCACGACTATATTGGATAAGACCAAGAAATTAGATTATAACACGATTAACGAGCAGAAATGGTTGAGTCAAGCCAAGTCCATGACCATGGACGATATAGTGAATGGGATAGCCATAAAAGGCTCTATTTCGAAAAGTATGTCGCGAAGATTAGAGAATCTGGAAGATACCTCTCCTTACGACAGTTTCTAAAATGCCTTAACATGCCATACGAGCATGAAGAATGGCAAATAGAGCACATGGAAGGCGCATTAAGAGCTCTTACTCTCCCCATACGCGAGATCATGATGATCCGCACCAGGGGAGGTTCGAAGACTCAAGACACCATGAAATTGTGTTTATACTTGACATATCTCGGTTTTGAAGGGATATACTTTACTGCGAACTCATCTCAATTAGAACGACCAAAAATCTACATGAAAGATCTCATAAGGCGATCCTTCCTAAAATGGTGTGTTGACGAGCAGCGAAAGGAAGCAGTCGAGTTCATTGGAAGTGGTCGTTTAGAACTCATCAACTTGACGGAGGGAAAGGCAATCTCACCACGAGCCGACTTTATCATATTCGACGAAGAGCGAAAAGCTGATCCTGACGCTTACGATAACACTCAAGGCATATTTGCCGATACGAGCATGTTATTCACGATTCACATATCTACCCCTGAGAAACACTCCATATTTGAAGATAATCACGAGACACTCAAGCGAAGAGAGTTAGAATATGGAGAACCCCTAGTATTTGAGCGTCAATTATACGATGTCTCGTATCTATGGGACGATCCGAATAGGCGCGCTCGATACTTAGAATTAAAAAAGAAACTCCCGGGTTGGTTCTGGAGACAAGAATTTGAATGCTCCTTCGAATTACCTAGCGGTGCAGTATTCCAAGACGTCATATACGAGCCGTACACTGACGAGTTAATGAAGTTAGTAGAAAGCCAAGATTACTGCTCCGGGATAGATTGGAATCCCGCAGCAGGTCATTGTCTTAGCTGCGTGAAATGGCTTCCCGACTATTCGGGAGTAGTTGTAATGAAAGAGATCAATTTAGGTGCCGGGTACGCAATAGAACTTACCGACACCATGTTTCATAAAATTGCACCCTGGTTTACCAATGGCAATAAATTGGTGATAGAAGACGGAGGAATTAACATCCCGTACGTGAAATGGTTCAAGGAAATAATCAATAAACTACGATTCTCCTGGCACAATCAAAGATGGTATCCAGAGGAATGGGATTCTCAAGACGTTGCTAAAATGGCAGCGTGCACGTACATCATACAACACGGCATCACGATCTACGTGGATAAAATGAGATTTCCCGAGACCGCAAAATGCATAGAAGAGGCGCATTGGGACGAGGACGCCAAGGGCTCGAATCCTAAATTGGCAAAAGACAAGGCTAACTCGCCACACTTTTTAGACGCCTTTTTACACGCAATAAGCGAGAAGAATAGAGACGATATTCAAATAGAAATGTCGAGGTTTTACTAATGGCGTACGAAGCAAGCGCGGTCAAGGAGGATTTTGTACAACCACATCGGTACAAGGACATGATAGAGACCTTAAGGGATAACATGCCTAACATTCGGTATTTAGACGGGAAGAATACCGTGGAGATCAAGAAAAAGGACATGGTATTTGAGGTAACGCATCCCGAAGAAATGAAAGAATTGATGGATTCAATATTTAAAATTAACAATTTTATTTGCCGGCAATACCGGCGCAGAAAACACGTATTAAAGAGTACCACGATCATACATGACTAAAACACAAACTATTAGAAAAATTAACAGGATGCACCGGCAACCCCAATTAAAACTATCGAAATTCAGGAAGAAGCAAAAACAGCAAAAGATCGAGGTTATTTCGAGACGCTCTCAAGGAGCTCGCTGGAAGCAAACAATAAAGGCTCCTAAATTGGATGCGGGTGTATCATTTGGAGGCAACGTGGCAAGCTCTTGGATTGCCGAGATTAATTGGTACGAGTCGGGACAAAACGCCTACATGCGATTGCTCAACGATTACGAGTATTTTGTATTCATACCCTTTTCAGTCATGCAAGCGTGGTATTATAGCACGTCAAAGGGTACATTTTTCAATTACATGATAAAGGATAAATATAAAGTAGTGAGGATTAGATAATGGCAAACACGCACAAAACAATAGTCGCAGACATCGCAGGAGGCACGCAACCCCTCACGCGAGACGTTGGAGATAACATGACCATACAACACATATGGTCTTATTATCGCTGGTATCCCGGACTGCGGGACATGATCAATTTAGAGGTTGACGCCATATTTTGTAATGGCATTAACGAAGACGAGAAAATAGATCATACACGAATCATAGAGAATAAGGAAGCTCTTAGATGGTCTCTAATGGCTGGATACTCGGTGAGCGTGGTAGATGCTCGTAATCCCGACAATCCGAAAGTAGAGGCGTGGCATCCCTACATTGATGGCATTGGATACCTCTACACGAAGTTTAGCCAAAAGGGCAATCCCTTAGAGATTACCGTGTACCTCAACATGAACGAGGCTGGAGGAGGCACTCGAAGTTTCGATTACGCAATCCCTCATTATCCCTGCGAAGTGGATGCGGACGGCGAATACATTACAGAAAAGCCAATTCCAGGAGGCTACGGATTCTTTAGCCATCGGACTCAAGGAAACATAAAAGGAGTGCAGGGATTACCGCAATATTTACATTTATTAGATGCGTTTGCGATCCAATGGGACATCATAAAAGCGTACGCTCCCTACGCCGAGAAACAAGGAATGGCGTTTCCAGTCATAGGATTAGAGCGCAATGACGCGACCAATAGAGCAAACGTCAAGAACCAATTCGCTTCCCAACCAACGACCAATAGGTTATTAATCATTGGAAACGAGGACGCCGTGGAATGGATATCGCCACAAGCAGGAGCCTACGATCCGTTTCCCATGCTCCAATGGCTCAATACCATAGTAGCACGAGCATCTCAAATGAACAAGCTCATGTTAGAAGGCGATCCTGCGGGGTATCTTTCAGCCTCCGAGACCAGCATCAATAATTGGGAATCTAAATTAGTAGAGAAGCAAGCGTATTGGCGCACGCAGTTCTTAGGAGTATGGAAGGCGTTAGGGGGCTCTGACGAGTGCAACTTTCAGGCACCGGCAAAACCGACCTTTATCAGTTTAATGGACGGTCTAAAGAGCATGCGAGAGGCAATGATGGGCTTGATCGAACCGCAAGACATCGTCGATCAAATGAACGTGTATCTTGAAAATAACGATCAGAAAATACAATTACACGCTCTCTCACGAGAGGAGATATTAGGAAATGAAGAAGAAGAAAATAACGGACAGCAAGGGCAGGATTCCAGTAGTCAGGATAACGGTTAAGCCGGACTTTTATTTTTATTCTGACTTTTACATGGATCACTACTCGAACGAGTCCGTCCAGAAAGCGAAGCAGGACGCCTTAGACCAGATAGTTAAAGGCTTGCCTCGCGATAAAATAGTGGTAAGACACACGAACGAAATCATATGGGTTGATGATAATGGGAATATTGAGTAATCCGAAGATAATTCAGGGAGTAAATCCCATCAAGGAGAAACCGAAGTTTAGCAATTATCCCGAGATGCATTTTGACAAGAATCTACCCATTCACGCTCATAATTTTCCGTTGACAAAATGGACGATATGGGAAATTTACGGCTATCGAAAAGATCCGTACACGGGAATTAAACGACCTCATTGGGTGACGAAAAGGTTGCCTACCGGGAAGTCTATTGCTCCCCGGGACGTGGGGTTAGACGGATTTTTCGACGTCAAAACAAAACAAGTGGAGTGGTATAATAAATGAGAAACACATACATTGGTACAATATGCGTAAAAATAGGGAGACCCGGACAGTATAAAAACAAGAAACCCCGTGTTTATGGAAGTAATAACGTGAGTTGGACTCGCGAAATGGCATTAAAGAACTATAAATTTAAAGGTGTTAAGAAATGAGTGAGGAAAAACCAGAGGTTAAAGTAGGATACGATGACTTCGAGGCGTTCCACGAGAAACATCCCGACCTCGACAATTCGGAGTACTACGCCGAGTTTCCGACGGTACACAAGAGCACTATTAGAAGCTGGAAAGTCAGGGCAAGAAAGGAACCCGAACCAGAACCAAGAGCACCTAGGGAAAAGAAAGACGTGGATCCTTACGACGAGGAAATGGTTAAACTGTTATGTACTCAAACTAAGACGCCATATTCCGATTTTGCAGGAGTCGATCCGAAGACCGCAATATTAATACTGAAAAATAAAATGAACCAAATACAAGCTGATAAACCAACGACAAGACCTTCAAATTCGGGAATATTACCGAGTCCTGCGCCCGTGGGACAAAACAAGAGCCAATATGGCATCGACGATTACATCGAGTTTGACCTGGAACGGAACGAAATTCGAATTGACGTGCCTTTAGACGAGGTAATGGACCCCGAGAAAAATAAACGAATAAGAGAAATTTCACGGTAATTAAATAATTACACGGTGTATAAAAGTGGGAAACGCACGACACTACCGACCAATAAAACACTAAAAGAGATGACACAAACATGAGTAGTACATTAAAAAGTACGGGAGATAAAATAGATTGCAATAACTTGAGAAAAATATTCGTACAAGGAGCGTACAATCAGGGAGCAGTATATACTTGGCGAGAGATCATAACGACCGCAATGCACGCCGGCGAGATATTCAGTTATCCGACTGGTGCGGGAGGAGAGGATAATTTTCTCATTGCACCTGACGAATGTATCAGTCCCGTAGGTGTGTTAGAATGGGACGAGGGACAAACCGCCGGAGTCTCGACCGATTACGCAACTGGAGACGACGTTCCGGGGATTCTATTTCATTGGAACCCGGGAGCATTATGCCAATCAGTTCAATGCGCCGACCAGGTTGGAGACGTTGCTGACGCTGGAAAACTATTGAGTACCTCATCGGGGGTTGCGGGAAGCCTCAAGATCCTTACCGAGGTCGCCTTAGTAGATCCTGCTGGTGCGGGTACTGGTGAGGCGTTCAATTCGGGAGTCACCTGGGGAGACATGGGTTCCTTACATCACAACCGAACCCCAATGAGACAAGCGTACTATCAGGCTGACGCTTCTGCGGCTTATACCGTGGTTGCGTGGATTCTCAACATGTAGGTGATCTAAATGGCATCAATAAAGCAATGGGATACAGATTGGTTTGACCAGTTCAAGTCGATTTTCCCTACCAACTTGACCAACCTGCAAATTTACCCGGGAGATCCGATAGCGTGGATTAATCGCGTGAACGTGCCCTTTGGAAACAAGGCGGCACAGCGAGCGATCCGCATGCCCGACCAGAACGTGCAAGTTGCAAAAGACGTTACCTACTTGGAGAAAGACGCACAGAGACTAGTACAGAGAGTGGACATGCCGGCAATTTTCGACGCGATCAACATTGACGAAGAATACTACGCCGGTGATGTCGTGAACGCTTTAGGACACGTTTCAGATTTATTTGAAAATTTCAAGAACGGCATTGCAAATTTAGTCTATAACGGTTCTGCCTCAGATCCTTTATGCTATGGATTGTTAGACGCGGGAGCAGGGACCGGGAGCACCACCATCGAGCGACCTGATAAATGCACTGACATCACGACAAGCGGGAAATGGGACATTCCAGGGAACATGTTCGAGGACATCGCCTCAGCAGAGACGGGACTCGAAAACAAGGGATTTTATGGTCCCAAGAGGCTAATCGCCCCTCCCCTGGTAAAGCCATTGATGAGCTCATTACTGACAAGCACGGTGACGCCATACAGAACGTGGGTATCAAGCATCGGACAATACCCGATCACGTTCACGCCTTTTGCCGACCCTGACGCTGCCATCGGAACTTTTGACGTGTTCATGGTTGACGAAACTGCGTTTGATTTATACGCCAACCCGCTAAAGGTTCGAGGGTTCTTTGACAATAACAACGAGGATTTCAAGTGGCATTGGAAGACAAGAGCTGTCTTGCTTGCGCGCCCTAAATGGGACGGTACTGATTGGAAGAAGGGAATCGTCAAGATCGATCAAGTCGACTGGAACACGTAGAGGTGATCAATCATGGCAGGCATAGCATACGTGTATAAGAGACTGTGGAACCCGGAGATATTAGTAGATCCAGATAATATTCTTCCTAACAAATGTCGTAGGTTGTTTAATGGGAAATACGATCCTACCTACGTGATCAAGTGGCACGGGGCGACTCAAGCAGGCGAGGAATTAGGGACTGCTGCGGACTCGGTTAAGAGCGGTACGACCACGCCTTTTCAGATAACCGTGGTGAGCTCTGACGTTGGGGACGACCGCGACACGGCTGCGGGATTTGTTCACTCGGTCGCCTTGATTGGCGTGTCAGTAGAATCAACTGCGGCTTACACCGAATGGTTGGCAAACGGGAGCACGACCACGTTAGGAGAGGCTGGGAGACCAAAAAGCACGGTAGAGGTCGTTCACATGAATGGCACGTCCGACGTGTTATCGACTCGATATTACCTGTGGGTTGATCACGCGTACGCCTGCGAATGGGGCACGGGAGCAACTCACGACGCCGAAGGTGACATAACCATCGAATCGCCTGCTGATACGGACTTGCTCACCATAAAAGCAACGTACAACGAATCACAAGGAGGAGTATGGCACTTTCCTCCTGGGGCATTAGTACGGACTGAATACGTTCGAATGATGCCCACAGCTACTTTAGCAGCAGGCGATGGAGTTGTTCTTACCGCAACGCTTTCAGGATTCGACCAAGAACTCAACGACGCAAACATTACCGATTGCACGGACACCTTCACGTACATTCATTACGGCAACAATCAATCCGTCGAGATTCCCGGAGACAAGATCCAGCGGTACGCAACCAAGGAATCAAAATGCTTGTGGACAGAGACGCTGGTCGCCAACACGCAATCAATTAACATTCAAATAGTGCAAACCACGCAAAAACTGCCGAGATAAAAAATAATAGTCCAGGAGTGGACTCTAATTTTTTTTTAATACTCGATTTTAATAACAATCATAGGAGAAAACATAATGGAGCTGAAAAAAGAAGATTTCATAAAAATGAAGAGTTTTGAAGGCATCGTATTCTTAGGACTTCGACACGATTATTTCGATAAATTAGAGGTAAAAGAAGAAGTGATCGAGGAAGAGGAAATACCCGAGGAAAAGCCCCTTCCCGAACCCGCCGACAAGAAAGCCGAAGAGTTGATCAAGGCAGAATTGGCGAAGGTGGAAGCGGAAGAGGCAGAGCGGATCAAGAAAGCAGCGGAAGAGAAAGCCAAGAAGATCGCCGACGCCAAGAAACTCTTAGCAGAATTAGAAGGTGAGTGATCCTGGTTGCGACTAACTACATGACGGAAGCGGATACCGAGAGCATCTGGAACACCCAGTTAGACACGACTCGGTTTGGGAAGATTGGAGTTAGGATCGCCGAGCAGTTAAACTTCTGGATTAACGACGACGCCACGAGTCAGATCACCGACACCAAGGTGACGCCCATATTGGAACAGATCTCGGAAGAGATCCTGATCGGCTTGCTCAACAAGGCAAAGGTCGAAAAAGACCCGTATCAATTCATGGCTATGCAGGTGACTCGGACGTCCCGGGACATATTGCGAAATTACGGAGACATACTGCAAAAAATACGGCAAGTCATTTCTAAAGAGAAAATAGAATTGGTACAGAGGGATTTACCCTCGAGTACTTCGGACTGGTGATTATCACGTGTAATATAGACGAGCGCGAGAGATGTCCTTACGCAACCGAATGCAAGGGCTACATCGGAGGCGACGCGTGTCTCGACGGGAATTGGACCAAGTGCGCCACGTTTCAAGCCACGAAAAACATAGACGATTGCTTCGATAAAATGATCACTGCTGCGAAGCATTTAAAAAAAATAGAGGAGATAAAAGACCATGGCTGATATATATGACGATTTAAACACGCTCTTAGTTGCAGACGATTGGAGCAATTACGGGTCGCAGCCTCCGATCTTCGATTCGAGGATCATCACGCAGGACGACGTGGGAAATGGCAATTACATATTAATTTATCCCGGGGACATCGAACATGTCTTAACGGGAAGTGGAACCATCGCATATAGTCGCAGGAGAGCGTCAATTACCATCCTTGCGACTTCAAAAACGAATAGAGAGAACATCCTACAGGACGTGAAAGACGGTCTTGCGGGAAGTGGATACTATCTCACGGGTGAAGACGCTCCCCTTAATATTTCAGGATTAAACACGAGAAAAGTAGAGGTTGAAAATATAGCATGACAGATTTGTTAATACCAAAAGGAAGTTATTTCTTCTGGGGATACGAGTCCACGGAAGGAGGAGGCATCAACGGCGAGCACTTGCCGTTTAACAAGATAAAATCGATCACGATTCCTAAAATATCGTACGAGACAAAACCGATGCACACGGCGTCGAGCCTCACGCATCAAGCGGAATGTAGTACGAGAAAAGTAGTAGAAGAAATGGAAATAGAGTGCGAGTTCCAATCGCCTTTTATATTATTGAACGTGACGCAATATAACACGATAACCGCAGCGTGGACGGGCACGGGAGACGCCATCACGGGAGCGTTTACCGCAACGACCCACAGGAAGTCGATATGGGTCCAAGTGCACATGGAAAACGCTTCCGGGTCGAACGATCTAGACCTGACTTTCAAGGGAGGCTACATCACCGATTACCATTTCATCATTGCCGCAGGCGAGCCCATCATGGAGAAGTTCAAGATAAAGTTTCAGGACGTTGCGGACGCCGCGCAAGCTCCGGACATAGACGACGGACTGGACGACGGGGCGTTTGACGCCGTGGGGATCGACGGCGGATACTGTATCTGGGATGGCGAGGAGCAAGCGGTCATATTGAGCTCGAACTGCACGGTCACCTGGAATAGTGCCGCATTGAGTGGGATCAACTGGACGAAGATCGATCTCCCGGTACTGGTCCCTCGAGCGTACGAGTACGTCGGGAGCTCTCTAACCCCGCAAGTCATTTACGATCAAAAAAGACCGCAAGTTGAAATAATAGTCGAGGGATACGCAAAGGGAGACCAGGACATCACGCAGGCGTTAACCGCGTACGAGTCGAAAACGTCAGCGGCGTTCAAGATACAATACGCGACGACTAAATACCTGCAATATTCGTTAGCGTTTCTATCGCATCACGTGGGACTCAACAACCAAGGCGAGAAAAGCACGCTCACGTTCAAGACATCACCAGCATCGGCGTTTACCTATTACTGGACGGGAGACGAGGCGACCGATCCCTCAGATTACATCAATCACGCAGATCCATGAGGAGGTGAGAAAATGGTAGAATCAGAACAGAAACCCAAATACGAGTTCAAGCACTTGCACGGAAGAGACGTCATGACGTCCAAGAGTGGGGCGCAAATAAGGGCGTTAGCCGATTTAGCAGCAAAATCAGCAGGGATATCATGGAAGGAAGTGCAGCTAATGACCGTGAAAGAACTACTCGAGTTCACGGGAGAGTACGCGAAATTCGAGGGTTTGAATCAATTCGAAGAGTACGATTTTTTAGCGAAAGAGTAGCCATGCTCGCAAGTGCAGGATACACGCCTCCCGAGTTAATAATGATGAGTGCGGGAATGAGCTACGCTGACTATAAAAAATTAAAAGAGGAAGACGAGGAAGAATTAGCACGATTGTATTTTTTTGTATTGGAAGGAAAAAAGAAAGAAAAAGAGGAATTAGAACGCTTGAAGGACCAAAATCAACCGTCTCAAGGGACGCGCTACGTGAGTGGTGATTAACACGAGCTGGATGGAGCGAAAGGCAGAAAGAGCAGCAGCAGGGAAGAATCCCTGGGAAATGAGCGGACAAAAGAGCAAGAATCTTGAAAAGGTATTCATGGCAATGAATCGCGCCGGGAAGTCGGGAGTCGCCCACGAGATGTCGAGCGTGTTCACTCTCATGGGTCCTGCCTCTGGCGGGTTCTCAGCTTTAGGCATCGTGCTCAAGGCACTCGAACCCGTGATCAAGATATTATCGACGTTATTTAAGGTATTTAGCATGGGGCTCATGAAGGGTGTCATGCCAGCGCTAAAACCGATCATCGCGTTATTGATCCAACTTGCTCCCGCGTTCGAAATAGTCGGCACTGCGATTGGATGGTTCATAAAAGGGAGTTTATGGGTACTACTACACGTCATATATGGCATTGGCTTAGGCATTGCCTACGTCGTGGATTTCATAGCGGGAATATTAAATTCCATATCGTTTGGATTGATACCACGGACTAACGCAGTAGGAGGTTGGAACGCACTAATGGCTCCCGTACTATCGGGCTTTCAGACTGGATCGGACCACGTGCCGGCGACGGGGATGTACATGCTACACCAGGGAGAGCAAGTCGTCTCGCAATCGGAGTCTAAATTAGCGCGATTAAAAGAAGAATGGCACATGGAGAGGCAAACCGCAGCGTTAGAAAAATTAGTATCAATTAAAGAAGGGAGGATGTACTGATGGCGTTAAACTACGGGTCCATTCACATCGAGCGAGGCACGGGAAACGCCATGAATTTTTACGGGTTCTGGGAAATAGATTGGGAGTTTGCCCCTACCATCGAGCATTTGTATTCCGACACGCACATGGGCTGGGACATGGGAATGATAAAGCGCACGGTGTACATAGTCGATGCGAGGTTCAAGACAACTGCCGACGCCGAAGCGTTCCTATCCACGTTAAAAACATTACAAGCAGCGGGGACAATGACCTTAGAATTACAGGTAGAAGCTGCGGATTATTTCGAGATAGACGGTTCTACCACGTCGATTGAAGTATTGTGCAAGAAAGTGTCGAAATTAAAGAAGTTAGCACACGGGTATTCCGGGACGGTCTACGGAGTGGACATGATGGTGTTTGAGGAGGCTGGATAGATGGGAATTGTAGAAGAATTCATAATGCTCATAGGGATCGTTTTTATTATCATGTTATTCGTGATCATATCTTTCGAAACGTGGAGTCTTTTAGACATTAGAAAGCTAAAGAAGGAACATCGCGCAAATATAGATGCAATTAACAGAGCGCTCAATAAGGGCGGGCTCGACGCGCGAGATTTGGAGGTTGCGTGATGGTAACGATCGAGAAAAGTAAGGCTGGACTCTATCAGGGCACTTACAATTTTGAGAATGACACGGAGGGAGACGTGCCTACTGGATGGGCAGAATATCTAGGAGGTAGCGGTCGGACGGTCGCCGTGAGGACGGGTCGCTTAACGCCCTATCATTACAAGATAGTTGAGGTATCCACGGGAGGAACCTATGAAGCGTGCTACCAAACATTTACAGCGGGCATCCAAACAGAGGGCACGGTCGAGTTTTATATTCAACACGCATCGGAAATGCATGATGATAGACGAGTCTTAGTCTATATCGGACAGAGCACGACCTCATATGCACTGATCTTTGGAATCCGTAATTCTAAATGGGTCTACACGACAGATCTGACTAACTTCACCCAAATAGGAGCAGAGGTTCCAGAGCAAAATAAATGGTATCACATCTCAATTGATTTTGACTCTGTGGGAGGGTATGATCCCAAGGGTGATGGTGCATTGGCTGCAGATAAATGGAGAGTCTATATAGACGGTACAGAATACGGGGATTACGACACGCATGTAGACGATAATATCGACACGATCGGGCTCTATGTATACTCTGGGGCAGGTAAAACCACCTATGGATATTTCGATGCAATAGGCTACTCATGGGATGGGGATTATGATATAGATGATAACTTGAGCTTGGAGGAAAGCTACGACACGATGACAAACACTAATATATCTCAATTAATATTACATCATCCCACAACTCTCAAGCCTACGAGCGTGCGCTTTGGAAAGGACACGTATTCTAAATACTATCCCGTGTGTGTTGCGCAAATTAGCGCGGACGAAGACATTTCATTAGGCACGCTCATAAAAATAACCGATAATATCACGTCCAATTCAGCAACTGCGTCAGAGGTCATATTCAAGGGCGAGGTTGTCAAGAAGCTCTTCTTTGGAAATGCGGTCCAATACCTGATATTCTCCAACGCAAAAGAGATGGACTCCATATTTCCCACGGGAGAATATACGAAGGACACGGACGGATATATCTCTGACATACTCTCGAACGATTGCAGCAAGCTGACCGAAGGCACGCTTTCCGACGGGGCAGATTTAGGCACGTTTACCGCAGGAGGCGATAAATCGTTCACTTCGATAATAAAGGCGTGTGCTAAAATGGATGGGTTTGTAGCCTATATAGATAGTTCTGCAGGAGCAAGCAACGCCAATCTCATGTATAACGACGGTTCTACCGACACGGGAGTCAATATAGACGAGAGCACTTCCTATCTACGAGGTTTAAGAAAAGTAGAGCAAATCGACGAGCACATTAACAAAATGACCGTGAGAGGAGGCATAAAGTCTAACGGCGCGCGAGCCACGGACGATTACGAGGACACCACGTCGCAGGGATTGTATGGTGTGGTCCCCGCGTACGATTCTGACACTACATTAACGACCGACGCCCAATGCCTGGCAAAAGCGACGGCGTTATTAGCCTCGAAGCAATACGGATTATTAGAAGTCGTTATTGGATACCAATATTCTACCGAAGGAATGTTGCAACCGGGAGAAACAGTTACATTTGATTGGGACTCCTCGGTAAAAAATATAGGATTTGACATCCCTTCAGATCAATACGTCATAGCTCATAACGCGTACGACGTGAAAAATAGCATGAATATTTTAAGCTTGATGTCCGTGATCTATTATGGACCCCAAGACACGGAGGAGAAGCTCGAAGAGACGAGTCATATTGCGTTGCAGAATAGCGATAATATCAGCGCGAACACGACGAACATCGCGGCGTGTAATTACCTGGAATATGATGATGATGATCCAGCAGCAAACGATATCACGCAAGCAGATCTCACGATCGATGGGGCTTGGCACGAATGCGACCTCGACTCGTACAAGTCAGTCCCCTCAGGTGCTATTGGAGCAATATTCAAGGCATCCTGCAAGGATAACACAGTCAGCATGTTATTCAGGGTGAGGCACACGTCCCAATCGAACGTGTATCAAGCACATGCTATGAGGACTCAAGTAGCAAACCTGTATAACGATTCCCTTTTATTCGCTCCACTTGACGCGAATAATAAATTTGATTATTACGTGGATAACGGCATGGATAACGTAGCTTTAACGGTTTTATGGTGGGTGAGAGAGCATTGAATCATTTAACAAAATATAAAGATTTTTACGAAAGACAAGGATTGAAGTTCGCGGTAGATCCTCGTGGCATTCCCACGCCGATTTGCATATGCTGTTTCTGTGGCGCGAGCAAGGAAACAAAGAATGCGTGCGGGAAGACGTGCTGCAGGACGGGTCAGGAATGCGAGCAATACGTCCCGGACAATGCGCGACTACAGAGGCACGCATCGCTCCCGGCAGCATCTCTGATCGACCCAGGAAGCGCCGATTACGAGAGGGACTATTTCAAGCCAGCAAAATCAGAACAAGAATTGAAGATCGAGGAATTGGAGAACCGAATTAAAGACCTGGAGAGGTTGGCGACATTAGAAAACCCATAGAATATTTCACGATACCCGTGTTCAACAGGCTGCAATTAGTCACGTACACGGTCAATCTCCTATACGCGTACATCGTTCACGACTACGCAATAGGCATCATAAACACGCTCGTCATATTCTTCACGTTCCTCACGGTAAAGGCGTACGTGCGAAATCTCATCGCTAATTTGTGGGACATTTACATCAGTTCAGGAACCGATAACCGGCTCATAGAGCTGCAGATAATGCGCCTCATGGACGTGTGGAACATCAATTGGGAAAAAAAACACAAGGAAGAACACAAGGAACGAGAACATATTAAAAAAAAAATAAAAAAGAGGTTAGAACAAGATGGATAAAGATTTTAAAAAACAAGTAGGATTATTGGTAGGAGTAATAATATTGGGATTCTCCTGGTATTTGGTTGATTTATTACCGACGCTCGTGTTATCAGGCAGGGACTTGGCACTCCTCACGATCATCGTGGGGGCAGTCGTGAAGTTCCTTCTATGGACCATAGAGAAGCTCACGGGCGTGAAACCATCGGACATCACCACGCCAATCATTCCCGTGTTAAAAGAAGAGCAGGACCAAGACGATCGCAACGACGAAGAAGCCACCGACGAAGAGAGCAACGAATAGAAGGTCGTTCTTGGTGTACTCGAACTTCGGCTCTCCATTCTTGCTCGAGAAATATTTAGTCCAGAAGCTCAGTCCTTTTTTTACTTCTTCTTCCTTCTCGTCCATGTCGTCCCATTCGTCGTACTCGCTCATTATTTACCTCACTTTTATGGTCGGTAGTCAGTGCTTAAATGGGTAGCTTACCCCCTGCCTGATCAGAGGAGCCCAACCCGATTTCCATCGTGAATCTTCCTAACCTCAATTAGGCATTGTGAGCCGCAATTAGGACAAATAGCATCTATTGTTATCTTGTCCTCAATTTCTGTTTGATATTCTCTAAATACATTACAATTATAACATCCTATAAAAATTCCTACTTTCAACGTTAAATTTACCTCTCACGAACTATCTTCATTCGATTAAAACATTTCGGACAAATTAAAAAAGGCATCTCCACGAACTCGCCCTCTTTATCCCATTCCTCTACAATTATATCTATTGCGGGACCATAAATCGTGTATTTACAACCATTCCTTTGACATTCTATCTTCATTTTCTCACCTCTCGCGATCTATCTTTATTCCATATGTTTTCCATTCATTACATTTTTCACAAAAATATTTTAAAGTATATGGGTTTGCCGCAGATAATATCGCTTTACAATCTGGACAATAAATATTCATATCATAATTTTTTGGAATCTCAGTCATATTTTTATTCACCTCTCGCGAAGTTTTTTTTTCTCTAAATATTTATATATCCCATAGATTATTAATTCAATTAATCCAACAATAGGAAGCGCAATTAATAATATTGGTTGATCATACCAAGGTATCCCTTCAATAATCCATATTAACATTTTATTCACCTTTTGTACGTGAAAGCGTGGTTTCACGATCTATTTTTTCCCATCCAAAATAAACTCTTTTTTGATATAACCATGAAATAATTCTTCCTCTTGCATCTAATTTATAACAATCCCCAGAAAAACAATCATCCATTTCAATAAAGCAATCTTCTTTAGTTAGAATATGACCATCTTTCATTTGTATTTTTATCCCTGCTGAAGTTAATATAAGCGCCATTGCCCAGAACTTCACGCTTGGAATCTTTAATGGATTTTCTTTCAGCATTAATAATATAAATTTATCCATTTCAATCATTTTCGTCATCCCTCTGGATCTTTCTTACTCCTTTTAGCCATTCTCCAAAATCCGTTTTAGGTTCGGTTTTTGCCGAGAATATCGCCAAATCTTTTATAACCTCATTTGAATCCTCTCGCGGCTCGTAATTCTCGCATTCTATTTTAGGCATTCTGAGTTCTATAAACCCTTTAACCAAATCAATTAATTTAGTAAGATCTATCTCGTCAACCATGTATTTCCCTATTGTCGTGTCAAAATCTAAATTTGCGTACCATTCCATTATTTTCAAATATATTTCGCTCACTCCTGCAGATAATGATGTATATATTCGTAATAAGTCTATTTTTTCCAAATAAAAATGACCATCTAACGTAATATCAACCCGACCGTTATAATCCTGTACATCTATATGTGCACATGATTCTGGGGTAATTCGCAATCTTTTTAAGAATTTCCTAAATCTATCTGTCTCGCTCATTTGCTCACCCATCTCTCCTTTTTATCAATATCTCAATCATATTCTCCAATAATTCTTCCATCACGATCCAACCTTCATCATCGTTATATCGTACAAAATCTTTAAAGAAATCCATTACTTCATTATCTTCATAAATCACTTCAACTCCTCCTCCTTACTTCCCCATAAATGCAAATCAATATTACGAGAATACCAATTTTCCAGAGAAGATCTCCAATATAATATAATTCGTTCACTTCAACCTCTCCTCCAACATTTTATTGAATACTAAAACAAAATCTTTTAGGATGGCATATTGAAACCGGGCGTTATGCCCTGTCCCGTTCAATATCCCTCGAATTTTGGCGCATTCCTTGCTTCCATTGTCTTTCGTGAACTCTAAGAGGTCTCTCACTAATATGAACCAATCTAACGCCATGGAAGACCTAGATCTAGATCTTCTTGGTAGTGTATCGGTAGTTTCCACTACTTTCTTGGTAGTGCTCGGTAGTGTCACCTCGCGAGCAATGACTCTCGCCGTGATCTTGAACTTCTTCCCACATGTGCAGGTAGTACCCGTCTTCGCGCTCGTTTCAAATATTCTCCCGCACTCAGGACAAATGACTTTCAATCGTCTTCACCTTCAATTCCAGTATTTTAATTCGCTTCTCTAATTTCGTGATCTGGCTCGAGATCGTGTCTATCAATTTCACCATTTCTTCCTTCGGCACCTGGATCATTTCACTCATTCGCGCAATACCACCCCACTTTCGGTCTTCCTCTCTTATTTTCCCGCAATATCACGTAATCGACAAATCCTTGTTTCTTGAGCTTGTGGAGCGCGTCGTATATGGTCGTCCTGGGAATTCCCGTCTCCCTGACCAATTCCCTGCGCGTTAAATACCCTTCCCGGTCTAACGCATCCAATACCTCGCTAATGACCATTTAGCTCCTCCTCCACTTCTGCCGGGTCTCTAGGGACTCGTACCACGTCGCCATTTTTTAGCTTCAATTCGTCCCACCAAATATTCTTACGGTATTGATGGTATTGTTTCGGACCTCGCACGCTTTGCAGTTCTTTTTCGTTGTAAATCACCTTGTATCCAAAACTTTCAAGCATTTTTCTAAAATGTGAAAGGGCTTTTTCTCGATCCATGGTCAGCAAGTTATCCACGTTTCTCACCATTTGTAATAGCCTGGGCATTGTCTTGTTAATGCAAAATCGAATTATCTCCGAGCGACTTGGCATGAGCCCCCATCGCACTAATTTCTCGAATATTTGACACAATGACTCCGGCACGTTGATCGTGATGACTCGCATGAGTTCCCGCTTTTCAATATCTACCAAGCTCGGCATTCACGATCACCTCGGTTTATAGGCAGGACAGTCGCCATCCCCTAACAATCTACCGTCAGCGTCCACGTGGAGAGGTGGACGTCCTTTCTCCCAATCGTCCCACGTGATGTACCCGTTGCACTTGTTGCACACCTTCGAGGCGATCTTGTAAATCCGATCGCCCTCTTTATCTACCTGAATGCTAGGTTCTACCTCGGGAAGGGCGAATACCTGGTCCACTAACGACTTCAATATCTTGTTATTTTCCTTCACTAATTCTAATATTTCCTCCATTTT
>Ga0180433_10004150_pt1 | contig 20549 bp, 26 predicted proteins | sample SS_ome_8_FD_132980 | JGI IMG/M metagenome (GOLD analysis project Ga0180433, IMG submission 132980) | Hypersaline lake sediment archaeal communities from the Salton Sea, California, USA - SS_1_D_1 metaG | ecosystem: Environmental > Aquatic > Non-marine Saline and Alkaline > Hypersaline >... | reverse complement strand
TAAACGATCAAAGATAAAACTCAGCGCAAGAGCTTCCATCTCATACTGGGCCAAAAGACTAACAAACCCATTCGTCCCTTTTGCGCCCACGTGATTCGCTAGAGCAATCGTCGCGCATAGATCCTTGAGTGATTCGTGCTTTCTTCCTTGAGCCCAGTTGGAACGTGCCCGAAACAGTGCGCAGTTCGCGAGAAGTTTAGCCTTCGCCAGATGCGGAAAAACGGCTGCTGCGCCCTCCTCTTGAAGGTTTAGTCCCCAATCACAAGTGGGTTTCATGGATCCGCGGTGAAGGTAACGCAGCGCTGGATCCACCTTCAAAATCAACGCCGTGGCACTTGGACTCTGATAATCCACGTCACCTGCCAGCAACGACTGATCGGCTTCAGTTAGTACGGAAAGAGCCTTGAACGCCTGCTCATAATCGACGGCAGCATCAGTCATCTGACGCGCAGATGCCGGTCGAGGGTGCTCAGTGGCAAGCGACCCCGAAAACGCTACAGCGAAGAGAAATAGTGCAAGGATCATCGCGAGTAGTGTTTTCATACCACATCTCCAAGGCCGAAGCTCAGCGGCGTCAGTCCGCTGAACGCGCTGGTTGGGACGCATTTCATTCACCACAATAAGGGAACGAGTCTCCTCGTTCTCTCTTGGTATCGCTGATACTCTTCACCGAACCATCGTAGGAGTGCAGTTTCTTCGACCCGTATTCTATAGATGAGGGCTGGTATGCCTGATACGACCGCGCACCCGAATCCTGCGATGCTGCCGAAACATACGGGAAATCCGATGAGCAGGCAAAGGTAGCCAAGGTACGCTGGATGTCGGATTGGACTATAGATGCCGGAAGTAATAAGTCTATGGCTCTCTGTCGTCTGGACATGCCCGCTGAACTGCTTGCCAAGTGTCACTCTGGCGACTATACGAACGGCAATTCCTACCACCAGAAAAGGAATGCCCGCATAACACACGGATGAAAGGCTGCGGCTGATCGTCGTCCAATGGAATTTCATCGCGTCGAGCAAAGAGAACACAACAGCGCCGTAGTATGAGAGCGCGAGCCAATAGGATGATAATGTTTCTTTGTGAGACGCCTTGGGTTGGCGGAACCCGAAGATGTGCAATAACCGTTCAGCGAGGCCCCAAAAAACGAGCGCCACAACGCCGATCAGAAAAGGTGTCTGTGACGGAACAAGATCCGATGAAATCCATCGATTGGGCATCGAACTCGATTCCTTCGAAGTCGGCGGTATTGCGCCCTAACAATAAGGCTGACCTGCGACCACCCTTGTGGTCGTCAGGTCGATCCCGCGCTCGCGGGACGGTTCTCGTCAACCGACTTGATCCCGCCGTCGCCAAACCACACATCCAGGAGTCGGCCTGCGGGGATGATCCGCGGGCCAAGCCCTTTCCGCTTGGGGTATGTGATAACCAGGTAATCCCGGGTGAGTCGTCCGTACGCGTCCACGTTCCACTCGCCGTTGCCGCCTGGTACAGCAGCTGGCTGGTTCACACGGGTGAAGCCACCGGTTCGCCCGTCCTCGAGTTTGTATTCCACGGACCATATGACCCCCTCAGCGACGATCTCATCATCGGCTGAGTCGCGTCCGGAGCAACCCGTCAGGATGCCGAGCAGCCCGCAGGCAACCACAAGTGAAGCAACGTATGTCCTCATGCGATTTCACCCTCCTTTTTCCGTGACCCAACGTCTTGCGCATCAGCGGCCAACGGTCCGCTGCGTGCGCTGGTTAGGCGTCATCGACTGTTGTGTTGTTCGGATTCCCAGGTTGTCTTGCCATGCTTATCCAATAATCTGATTTCTGGTCGATCCTCGGACACACCCAATGAGAAGCGGCCTTCCTTGCCAGCATCGTTGAATCGGATACCTTTGACACTTTGATGGGGCTCCAGAAGGAAATCGAAATTTGTCCGGAAAGACTCTTTGTCATGTGCGCACAATTGCAGGAACCCAGTTTCTTCGTCTCCTCGGTTTCCCACTCCGACGTAAACGGGCGCAAGCGCGGTTCCACGGAACAGCCGCGAATGAAAGACGAGCTGAGAGCTGTCCTCCAATGCTTCGAGCCTTACCAGCAGTCCGTCGTCAGGAGCAAGCATGGCGAGCTGCGGGCCATGGTTGGTCATTGCCAGCACGGCACGTTGGTTGCCCTCGGAGTCAAGGAGTTCAAAACGCTCGGCCTTGATCACCTTCGGAATCGCGGCAGATTCTTCCGCCGACGCCGGCTGAGACGCGGAAATCCTGATGGACATCGCCCCGCCGAGAAAGCTCGCAAATACCATCAGCGCCAACAGCAATCCGTACTGTTTCTTGCTCATCTCAAGACCCTCCCACTCCCTGACAGATTCCGTGCCTGACGCTTTGAGTCACCGTTTTCGCAAGACACGCTGAAAGCGCGGATTGACAAATACGTTGGACTCACTTGTTCTCCGTACCGGCCCATTGCCTTATCTGCTCCAGCTCTTTTTCGACGGCAGCCTGGTGCTGCTTCACTGAACGCAGCATTTCTTCTCTTCTTGTGCGGCCCATCAGAAGTTTTTGGAGAAAAGGCACACTATCTATCTTCTCGGCGAGTGCGTGTATGTTCGCCAGATTGGCTTCGCGAAGTTTCAGTAACTCTCGAGCTGCTGCTGGATCTGCCCGCGCGGCACGCCGCAGCGCCTGCTCCTGGCGCGCAGCTTCAGTCGTGTAACCCTGATCCACAAAGTCCTTCAGATCGAGACCTGCAAGCTCACCTGCCAAAAGTGCCTTGAGATTAACCTTGACGCCTTTCTTGCGCGCATAGCGTGCCGCGTCAACTACCCGCTCAATGTCACCACCGGCCAGGACATGGCCCTTGACTTCTCTGAGATCAATGGAAAGGCCTTCCTTTTCAAGCGCGTGAAGCGCAGCGCACACCCGGCTCACAGGCAATCCCTGAAGACGGAGTGCAAGTCGTTGCATTAGAGTCACCGGCATGTTGTGATCCTTTACACGCAGAACGGCCGAGATCAGCCCCGCCGTTTGTCGCGTCGCCTATATTGAGAGGTTAGGTCACCTGCCTCTATTCACCAAGAATGCCCGCCGCACTGTGCGCCGACTGAAATAACCCCAGGACACAGCAAATATTGCTATTACAACAGAAATCTCGAACCAGTTTTCCCACTCCAGATGTCCACTCAGCAGATCGGACGCGAACCAAGCTACGTAGAAGACCAAGGAAACGGATATGACTATAAGCCATAGTTTCCTTGCCCACTGCCGAAGCTTGAATAAACCGAAAGCGCATACGAGAGATGCGTTTCCAGCAATCACTAGGACAGCCGATATCGCAAAGCCCTGGGTTTGCAAGGCGGAAACGTCGATGTTCGCTTCTTCGAGAAGATGAGCGATCACATCATCAGCATCAATGCGCAACAGTACCCACAGCCCAAAGACGCCTACAGCCGTCTGAGCAATGCCTAGAAGCAGGATAATAACTGCGAATAAGCGAATCATCTTTCACGGAGACCTAACTACCGGTTATATGGTTTCCGTATAAAACCTATATCTGGCAATTTTGCCGGATAACACACACATTAGGAGCAAATGTTAGCGAGTCTCCCAGACTGCGCACCCCCCTTCGCCCTATCTATCGACCCCGCCTGCACGTCAATTGTCTCACGCTTTCGCGCGTCTGATCAAGAAAAAACAGAGCGGGCGCTGTCTGTCTGACGACGCCCTCGTTCGTTTAATAGCGAGCTTCTGATTGACGGGATAACCAAGGTGGCGTAGGGGCGAACCTGTGTGTTCGCCCGCCTCCGGAGGGCAAAGACCGAAGAAAACGGGTACAGACACGTCTGCGCTCGTACCTCGCTACGGGCTACTCCGCCGAAGTATCCTTCGGCTACGAAGGCCGGGCTTGTGTCAGTCCCCATTTCCTTAGGAGGGGGTCATGGAAGTAGCTTTCTGTCGAGGGATCTTTCCCCGCCAGCGAGACGTCCCGCCGGGACGTCTCTACTGAGTTCCCGATTCCCGTGCAGCTCCGCGCAGCTCTTCACGTAACGCTTCGATCAGTCCCTGAAGCTCCTCGATTTCCGCAGTTTGCTTGGCGATGAGCGACTCGAGCTCTTCGGCGCTCGTATTGAGCGCGTGCATTTTGATGTCGAGCTCTACGAGGCCGCTGTTGACCCGATCCACGGCGATATTCACGACAAACAGAACGATCAGCGCGATAAGTATCAGGCTGCCGCATCCAAGACCCACTTTCTGTTTTCTGTCCATCGGCATGGAACAACCTCCTTCCTGTGCAGACAATCGCCGCTCAACCGTCGCGCGCACCCTTCGTGCTACGACCGCCCTGATCACCGAATCGGGATGTTCGTCTGGATGGCCGTCAGGGCTTTGCTCACCCGCGGGTTTTTCGAGAGGATACGATACTCGAGCATGCGGACGACGGTCAGGAAATCTTTCCATTCGGACATGACGGTGTCGGGTCCCGCGACGATTTCTTTGGCCTCCTCGACGCTCGCCCGCACGTAATCGTGAACGCTCTTTGTGAGCAGCTCCTCGGTCAACGCGTCGATAATCTTCTTGAACTCGTCGGTATCGAGCCATATACCCTTACATTTCGTACAATAATTGATCTCCACCTTGGTCGTGCCGTACTCTATCGCCGCCATTTGCACATCGCACCGAGGACACGTGATCGGCTTCACCGCAACGTGGAACTCGTCCTCGTGCTCCCACAACTCAAAATCCATCCAGTTCAGGTCGGGATCGGCTTCGTCCTTCGCTTTCCGCAGCTCACCTTCGTCGAACCAGATGCCTTTACAGCCGGCACATTCGCCGACCTCGACCGTGCCGATCTTCCGCTTCTGCAACTCGTCACCACATCGTGGACATTTCATCGTGCACACCTCATTATCGGTTCTCGGCGCAACGACCACGCGATGGCGGGCGAGACGCCCGCCCTACCTTGGAATTGTGTCTCATTCGCAAATACGACAGTCAATGAAAAACGGTCAGCTCGCCTGCTGCTCTCTTTGTAGTACCGCTCGGAATATGAGAACGGCGGCACACCGTTCTGCGTTTCCTCGTCCAGTGTACCATAAAACAGGTCCATCAAACCTTTCGGGCCGTACTCCAGCCGAGGCATGATCACCTCGCGTGTATAGTTCCTGGCCTTGTACACCGCAACGGAATAGTGGCCGACAATCGGGAGCACCACCGCGCCCACGCCGATGAGTACGCCGACCAGGATTTTCCGTCTCACCCTACGCCCCCTTCCGCACTCTCAACGATACCGCCTGCTCACGCGTTGACAGACAGAACACCCTCACGCGGCGACCGCAACACGTACTCGAAGATCGGCGTCCGATCCGGTTCCCTGTGCTTCAGTGCCGCTTCGATCCGGTCTCGTGATGTCATGGCGTGAACTTGCGCTCCGCGCATCACCGTCCAGCGCTCTTACAACTTCCGCCCTGTTTCTTCAACCACAAGGGACTCGATAAGAAGCCCCGACAGAAGGTGGCACGGGCGTCCTGTCGAACATGCGCCGGGGCGTACCCGTAATCCCATGGGCAAGATGCCCATGCCACGCGGCCCGGATCACTCCCCCACAATCTTAACCAGGACGCGTTTCTTTCGCCGGCCGTCGAACTCCCCGTAAAATATCTGTTCCCACGGCCCGAAATCCAACCTGCCGTCGGTCACCGCTACCACGACCTCACGTCCCATGACCTGCCGTTTCAGGTGGGCGTCACCGTTGTCCTCGCCGGTACGCTTATGCCGGTATCGGCTCACCGGCTCGTGCGGTGCGAGCTGTTCCAGCCAGTCGTCGTAATCCTGATGCAGCCCGCGCTCGTCGTCGTTGATGAAGACCGACGCGGTGATGTGCATCGCGTTGACCAGCGCGAGCCCTTCACTGATACCGCTGTCGCGCAGACACTTCTCAACCTGCGACGTGATGTTGATGAATGCTCGCCGGTCCGGCACGTTAAACCACAGCTCTTTCCGATAACTTTTCATCGATCACGTTCTCCTTCAGATGAGCGCCTCTCATACCCTGAGCGCCGCGTTCCAGCCGTTACGTCGCTTCTGCCCTTTAGTTTCCGTTTCCCTTAAGCCAGTCTAGGCTCGTGTCGCGATGTCTGTCAAGGAGTTCAGGGCGGTATGTGTGGCATTCCGCGCATCTTGACAACGTCATTACCGGTTACTATAATGCGGTGGCGAGTGGTCGGCCGATTCCCAATGAGTGTGCGGCAGGACGGGGCCGCGCGGACCGGTCACCGACAACGATATGACTACGAACTGATCGACATCTCGGAGAGGAACGTTTCATGCCGAGGGTTCTTATAACCGGCGGTGCGGGATTTCTCGGGTCTCACCTTTGTGACAGGTTTGTCAAAGAAGGGTACGATGTCGTCGCGCTCGACAACCTCTCGACCGGCACGACGGACAACATCGCCCACCTCATGGGCAATGAGCGGTTTCTGTTCCTGAAACATGACGTGACGAACTACATTTACGTGGAAGGACCGGTTGATTTTGTCCTCCATTTCGCGTCGCCGGCGAGCCCGATCGATTTTATGGAACAACCGATCCAGACGTTGAAGGTCGGTTCGCTCGGGACGCACAAGACGCTCGGGCTCGCCAAGGAGAAGGGCGCGCGGTTCCTGCTCGCTTCGACCTCCGAGGTATACGGCGACCCGACCGTCAACCCGCAGCCCGAATCCTACTGGGGCAACGTGAACAGCATCGGCCAACGCTCGTGTTATGATGAGGCGAAACGGTTTGCGGAAGCGATCACGATGGCGTACCATCGGGTGCACAAGCTCGACACCCGTATTGTGAGAATTTTCAACACCTACGGGCCGAGGATGCGACCGCAGGACGGCCGGGTCGTGTCGAACTTCATCGTGCAGGCGTTGAGAGGCGAGCCGCTCACCATCTACGGTGACGGCAACCAGACGCGCAGTTTCTGTTACGTGTCAGATCTGATAGAGGGCGTGTACCGGCTTTTGCAATCGGACGAGGCGGACCCCGTCAACGTGGGTAACCCGAACGAGATGAGCGTGCGCGAACTCGCGGTGCTCGTCAAGGAGATGGTAGACACGGAGAGCCCGATCGAGCACCGGCCGTTACCGACGACTGACGATCCGAAAGTCAGATGTCCGGACATAGCAAAGGCGAAACGGGTGCTCGGGTGGGAACCGCACGTGCCGTTGCGGGAAGGTCTTGCGGCTACTATCGATTATTTCCGAGCGGCGCTGAAGAAGTGAGAAACAGCCTGGTAGCTCTGCTCGAAAACATGGTTGATCGTACTACTCTATAGGGAAACGGCCGTATGAAACTTGAGGTTGGAGCGGCGACGGACATCGGGAAACGCAAGCAGACGAACGAGGACAATTACGCGACGTACCTGCCGGGCGATTCGGCGGCGCCGGGGCTGAAAGATGGTGGTCTCCTGGTGGTTGCGGACGGTCTGGGCGGTCATTTCGCGGGCGAGGTCGCCAGCAAACTCGCGGCCACCATCATGCGCGATTTCCTGACGATTGAGCGCGACAAGTCGAGCAGCATACCGAAGCTGCTTGTAGAGACCGCCAAGAAAGCGAACGAACAGATAAATAGCGCGAACCGAGGACTGAAAGGGTTCTTCCGGCCGATGGGTACGACGTTGACCTCGGTGTTCGTGGAAGATGATACCGCCTACTTCTGCCATGTCGGCGACTCGCGTGCGTACCTCGTCCGGGGCACGAGAATCGTGCAGGTCACGAAGGATCATTCCTGGGTGGACGAGCAGGTCAGAAACGGTCTTATGACCGCGCAAGAAGCGAGACGCGACCCCCGACGGAACGTCCTGACGCGGACACTCGGTACGCGGCCCGAGACCGAAATAGATACCTACGAGAAGAAGCTGCTCCCGGGCGATATGCTGCTCCTGTGCAGCGACGGCGTCAGCAACCTGGTCGGTGAGGCCGAGATGGTCAGTGTATGCAATGAAGCTGAAACACCCCAGGATGCAGCGGAAAAAGTGGTAGCCATGGCCAACGACCGTGGCGCCCCGGATAACGTCACGGCGCTTGTGGCGGTTGTGGATCCCGTCCGGAGCCAGTTCGCCGTGAAGAAGATGCGCCGGTCCGCGAAGCTCGCCGCGAAAACTGCGCTTAAAACCATCCTGTGCCTGGCGGCGCTCATCAGCGCGTTCCTGCTCGGCTACTATATCGGCAACGCGAATTTGTTGTAACGGACGCCCGGGAGGGTCGAGTTCCACCTCGGCCGCTGGTTTTCAGCATATGCCGCCGGTGCGCGACACCCTGCGGACGCGCGGGAGGGTCGAGTTCCACCTCGACCGCTGGTTTTCAGCATATGCCGCCGGTGCACCACGCCCTGCGGACGCCCGGGAGGGTCGAGTTCCACCTCGGCCGCCGGTTTTCACCGCATCCCGCCGGTGCAGGACATCCTGCGGACGCGCGGGAGGGTCGAGTTCCACCTCGACCGCTGGTTTTCAGCATATGCCGCCGGTGCGCGACACCCTGCGGACGCGCGGGAGCGCGTCCCTCCCTGCACGATCATTAATTGAACGGTTCAAACCTGATACCCGGATCGTCCGGTGCGGTAGGCTCAACAGACACATGCTCGAGGTACTGTCTGAGCAGTGCACACCGGTCCGCGTCAATAAGGTGGTCGTCACCTTTCTCGTACACGATCTGTCCGGTAGGCCCGACACGGTATGTGTGCGAGACGTATTGCTCGTCCCGTTCCGTCAACGCCGGGAACACGACGGTTTTCTCCCGGAGCCGTTGCTCTATGAGCTGTGTCATGAACCGTTTTGCGGGCCGCCGATCTTCCTCGCCGAAGGCGGTGTACCCGACGAGGATGCGTGAACCGAAATCGTACCCGTGCACGATACCAGCCCACCGATCGCCAAGCGCACGCAAGTTGTGGCACACCGCCATACCGTTGCCGCCGTTGTCCACCCCTATGCCGTGGAATGAAAACCGCTTGTCCAGTGACTGGATCACACGCTGCTGCGTGTGATAGTCCACCCCTTCCATGTGGACCCGCGCGACATTGATCATGCACCGCCCGTCGTCTGCGTACAGGACGAGTTCCGTCGGGTCGCGCGTGTAACCGAGGTCGCATCCCATGTAAATGTCGAGCCCCGATAACGTCGGCTCCGGTGCAGGCAGCATCTCATCCAGGTTGAACTTCTCGATATCGCGGCTGTCGATACGCACGTCCTGAAACGTCAGCGAGCGGTCCACGCAGAGCAGGTACTGGTCGAAATTGAACGCGGCACGCGCCGGTGAACCGTGTTCGCCGAGCACGCGGTGCACGTACCCTTCGGAGTTCTCGCCGCCATAGAGTTTGATGAGTTCCTGACGTTTCTCCTCGGTAAAGTCCGGGTTGAGGTACGACGGCCAGCGGAACTGGGCGTATTCCGCCATGCGCGTCATCCGGTAATAGGTACCGCGCAGCCCGTTCGGCACACCGTAGACCCACCGCCATCCGCCGCTGTTGAGTGCCTGGTACAGTTCGCCCCACGCAGGTTCCGTCAGCTCCTGCGCCTCGTCAACTATCTGCCAGTCGACGTGCAGTCCCTGGAAGTTGACACCACGAGGGCCGGCGATTCTGCCCCACAGGACAAACCCGTTCGCGAATCGGAAAAAGTAGGAAGGGCGACGTTTGCGTTCCACGAGCAGCGCCGAAAGCCTCGGGTCGCAATCGAACCGCCGCCATATCCGTTCCAGTAGCGGGAAGAGATGATTCTCGCACTGTGCGGCGACGAGCAGCTCGCGACCCGGCAAGGCGAACACCGCCCAGGCGACCACGATCTCGATCTCGGAGGTCTTGCCGACGTCCCGCCCGTCCTGATGGACCTTCCGCGGCGCGCACGATCTGAGCGAATCTCGCTGGTACTCGCGACAGACCCACGGGTTGCCGAACCTGTCGTTGAAGAAGTCGTGCGCGAACGTCTCCCTGCCGACGATGCGCGCCACCTCGGCGACGGGCCCATATCCGGGCGAGACACGATGGAGGTTGTCAGCGATGAAGGAGACATCGAACCGCATGCGCTCTACTACCTCGTCAATCTTAACCGTCGGAGTTGGGCAACCTCCAAAGCCAACCGCACTAGAGTCGCCGCGTCAGTCACAGGAGGTTGTGAGAACGTGGCATGGGCATCTTGCCCATGGATCACGGGCGAGACGCCCGTGCCACTACTCGACTCACGCATTAGTCGGATGAGCCCCATAAATTAACGCTGGACGAGCTACCACCCTATGACCCGCGTCTGCGTAGCGCAACTCCGCACTTCGAGGCGCGAACGTTCATGCGGCACCCTCTTTCTGGATCATGGCGAGTATGCGCTGCGCTTCGCGCCGACAGCGTTCAGCCTCCTCCGGTGTGTCGCCCGGATATGTCCAATCGTCGAGGGAGCCGTCTTTCTTCCCATCACTCGCGAGAAGCGATGCGTACAACAACGGTTTGGCCTGCCGGAGGAAGTCCGCCATGCTGTGAGCGAGCGTCAAGACTTCCCGCTCCTTGTCGGAAGGCTGTTCGCGGCCGGTCTGGATAAGATGCTTCAGGATATCCCTGATATCGCGCCGCCTTCGTTCATACAACCGGTTGATCTGGTCCACAATCGGCTGCATTTGCAATCGAACCATATCCGAACCCTCCTTCTCTTTTCTCTGCTCGTAAAAAAATCCGCGTTCAGCCGTGTACCGTTCCGCACGTTCGATCTGGACGGTCACCGCGGCGATGTCCGCTATCAGTCGCATCACGAGATAGTTGACCGGCACGCGCCGTCCGAGACAGTACCGAACCCACCACGCAGCGGTCTCCACATACCGGTTGCTTTCGACCGGACACGTCTGCCCTGAGTACAACGCCGCGTGCTCACATGCACCGTACCACGGACACCTCTCGGAACAGTGCATCAACGCAGCCGGATCGGCGATCAGCGCGAGCAGTTCCGCGTCTACCGTCTCGGCGACCTTCTTGCTCCGACTGCGCCCAGACCCAGTTTGGCTGGCAGGGCGGTTTCCCGCTTTCCTCTTGCGCGACGTCTGAGACCGCGCGTTCGCTTTTGTCGGTTTTGTGCTCATACCACCACTTGCACATGCCGGAAACGTTATGCTCCACTCACTATCGGTGCCCGTAGGGTAGCCTATGTAACGGATGCGCCTGTCAAGAAAGCCGCCAGACGCCCCGCCGGGGCGTCTCTACAAACATGCTGACGGTTGCCGTTGTCTTGTAGGGGTGAACCTGCGTGTTCGCCCGTCTTTGAAGGGTACCCGACATTGCGTTGACGGACGGTGCTGCGTTCTATATCCTGTAGTGGGCGAGCGTCTCGCCGTGTGTGGGCGGTACATGCGGGGTGGAAAGGTGAGCGACAGGAAATCGTTACGAAACAAGCTCAGGTCGGTGGACCGGCTGCTGGAGAAAGAGTACGGGACACCGAAGCGCAGGCGGATCGATCCGCTCGATGAGCTGATATTGACGATCCTGTCGCAAAACACGAACGACCGGAACCGGGACAGGGCGTTTTCGGCGATGCGGCAAGCCTTCCCGACGTGGGAGGATGTGATGAACGCCCCTCGGGCGAGACTCGAGAAAGTGTTAAGACCCGGCGGGCTCGCGAAAACCAAGAGCGGACGGATACAGAAGATATTGAGATCGATCGCGAAACGCGGTCCGCTGAACCTCGATTATCTTCGACGGTTACCAACCGAGGGAGTGGAGACGATTCTCGAATCGTTCGACGGTGTCGGGCCGAAAACCGCGCGATGCGTGTTGTTGTTTTCGCTCGGCAGGGAGGCGTTCCCGATCGATACGCACATATTCCGCGTGCTCAAACGGGTGGGGATCATCCCGGCGGGAATGAATGCTGCCAAAGCTCACCAGTATGTCCCGCAACTTGTTCCCGAAGGACGGAGCTATGTGCTCCACCTGAACATTATCAGGCACGGCAGGACAGTCTGTCACGCGCGAAATCCCGACTGCGAGGGTTGTGTGATCAGAAGACACTGCGCCTACTACGCCACGATGTCTGAGCGCCGGTAGTCGGTAGGGCAAAGCGGTAGCAAGCTACCGCACTCCAAAGATCGACGGTCATGTGGAGTGCGCAAGCTTGCTTGCGCCTATAACCGCAAAGGCGCGAGGGACGCAAAGAAGCTTCACGTAGACCCGCAACACGCTATCGCCGTGGCATGGGCATCTTGCCCATGGAACCACGGGCGAGACGCCCGTGCCACGTTCTTCATGTTAGATATTGCTAGGAAGTCGTGACGTCGCGGAGCGCTCTCGCCAACCGGAGGAACTCGTCCAGATCGAGCGTCTCGGCACGACGTTCCCCACGCACGTCGGCGGTTTCCAACGCCTGATCGACTTCCTCCCGCGAGATGGCAAGCTCTGCGGAACGTGCCAGAGCGTTCTTGAGCATTTTTCTCCGTTCTCCGAACCCCGCACGTATCACGTGAAACAGAAACGCCTTTTCCTCCCCTTCGACGGCGGTCTTCCGTCTGCACCGGAACCTGACGATAGTGGAATCGACGTCGGGCACGGGACGAAAGCACGTCTTCGGCACATCTCGAATGGCGTCCACCTCCGCATAGAACCGCGCCGCGAGCGACAGGACACCGTACTCGCGGCTGCCGGGTTCCGCAGTGAGCCGTCCGGCTACCTCCTTCTGCACCATGACCACCATCGTCTCGAAAAACAGGTCGCTCTCGAGAAACTGTTCCAGTATCGGCGAGGTGATGTAGTAGGGCAGGTTCGATACCATCTTTAACAGGCCATCGTGCGGAAGATGCGCAGCCAGCAGGTCGGTAAGATCGTGGTTGAGCACGTCACCGATGAAAATGGTGACGTTTGAGGATGTGCCGAACTTCCCGTTCAGTATCGGCTCGAACCGCGCGTCTATCTCGAGGGCGAACACCGCGCCGGCACGTTCGGCGAGCAGCCTGGTCAGACCGCCGTGGCCGGCACCGACCTCGACGACAAGATCGCGGTCGCCGACATCGGCGATCTCGACCATTTTCCGGTTGATATTGGGGTCTAACAGGATATGCTGACCGAGACCCTTCCTGAGCCGTATCCGCTGTTGGCTCTTGGAATCCGTGTCACGCATGAGAGGTTGTGTCCCGAACCGGTTCCCGACACATGAGTTGCCGGGCTACGGCTTGCACAGAGGCGTTTCTGTCGCCCCCGTTCGGGGGCTCCTGGTTCGAGGGCGCCGGTGACCCAGGGCTCGCTTCGCGTCGCCCTGGGCTACATTCTGTCGCCTCCTTCGGAGGCTGAGAGCACAGTGCCGCACGTGTTCCGGTCAAACGCATTCCCGACACATGAGCTGCCAGCCTACAGCTCAGTCGGCGCCGGGCGTCCCGGTGATATCAGGCATGAGCGGGACGGTGTCAGCTTCAGGGGCCGCCTGTAAGGATGGCAGCTCATAACGCAACTCGCCGAGCCGCGCCTCGGCCTTGTCCGACCAGGCGCTCATCGGGTACAGCGACACCTGGTTCTCATACGAATGAGCCGCGCCTGCCTGGTCTCCGGCCAGCTCGTAACATTTCCCGATGTTGTACCACGCATGCTGGGCGACGTAACTGTCGCCATAGGTTTCGAGCAGCGTCCTGTACTGCTCGATCGCCTCGTCGAACTTGCCCTCCGACTCCGCACAGTACGCAATCCCTTCGACGGCGTTCGGCGCGAACTCACCGCGCGGATAGCTCCGCAGGTACCGCTCGTAGCACTGACGTGCCGACTCGTACTCGCCGCTCTCATAGTACGCATCTCCCAGGTAGTAGAGCGCACGCGCGGCCGGTAACGTGCCCGCATACTCCTCCACCACGTCCTCCAGGAGCGATATCTGCGTCTCGACCGTCTCGCTCGCGAGCGCCTGTTCCACCTGACGCACCGCCTGCGCCTCTCTCCTGCGCGAATAGTGGAAAAAAACAAGGACGAATATCGCCGCAAACAGCACCACCACGCCCAGAACCGCCACATATCGTGATCGTTCCTTGACGAACTGTTCGACACGCTTGAGAGATGCGGGCGCGTGCTCGTCCACCGGCGGCTTTCGTCGCAGGGCAACCTTTTTCTTGCGGATCTTCTTCACGTCGTCTCTCCCCACTCGACGATAAGCCATCGGCCGGCGATCTTCTCCAGGAACACCGAGACGCGTCCGCGCACCGTAAGAGGTTCCACAACGGTCCCCGGCTTACCCCGGGCAAACGTCACGTATGTTTCCGTCACCGCCGCTCTATCCTCGTCGATGGTGACCTCGGTACCCGACCGCGCGATCTCTATGCTGCCGTACGCGTCGAAAGTACGCCGCAAGAAGCGTCCGAGATCCGTATAGTCGCGACCGAGCTTATCGTGGTACGACGCCGACACGTGCGCCAGCACTTTGTAGACGTCCTGCTGTTCCATGGCACGTTCCACCTCGTCGAGCACGTCCCTCACCGCACGATCCTCGACGTCAACGGCGGGTTCCGTGCTGACGGGTTCCGGTCCCGTCACGACCGGTCTCGTTCTCGGCGTCGTACACCGGCTCACGCTTATGCTGCACAGCAGCACCAGCACAAGATAGACATACCTGTATCGTGTCATAGCACTATCGAGAATACCACCCTTCTCAGACCGCCCGGGGGATGTCCGTACCCCCTCGCTACTGGCTCTTCGGCGTGAGCATTATCTTTGCCACACACCCCCTGAATTTCGGTGAGATATGGACCAACAGGTTTCTGCCCGGCTGGTCGAACTTTATGGTGATATCGTTGTACTCGAGCACGTCGTGCAGCGTCCAACCGGCACGCGGCAGCGCATCGACAAAGAACTGCGCCGCATCCTCCGGGGCCATTCGTCCTTCGTAGATCAGGAACGCGATTTGCAGATCTTCGCTCTCGAAGACGAACGACCGCTCGTGCACCATTTTCAACCCTTCCATCACCGGGATATCATCGAACCGTGCAGCCGCTGCGGGCGGGAACACGGACTCGACCGGCGGCACGTCCGGTAACGGTTCTTCCCCGACCGGTTCCTGGGACCGGCCCGGCCAGTAGGGGAACGTTTGGCATCCCGTGAACACGACGAGAACGCACCCAAGAATCAACAACCCGGGCGAAAGCACTCTACCTCTCATGACCCGAACCTCCTTCCTTTCACACCCATCACGTACACACCACCATACCGATGTAACGCTCGAAACCGTCGTTTGATCGGCACCGCGAGCTCACCGTATTGTACGACAGGTACCCTCGCTTTTTCAAACAAACTCGGCGGCGACCTGCGCCATCGTCTTGTTGATCTCCGACAACTCGGTCGGAGTCAGTCCGGCACCCAGCCCCACTCGTGCCGTCTGAAGAGGACCCGGTATGTCGCCCGGCGCATGGCAGTCGGAGCTTATCACGAGAGATGCTCCTACACGGCGCGCGACACCCGCCACATGCCCGTTCGTGAGACAGTGACCGGCACGGGAGGTAATCTCGAGGAATACCCCTTTCTCGGCGGCGAGAACCGCGTCCTCCTCCGATATCAGCCCGGGATGCGCGAGTATATCGGCGCCCGCCTCGATTCCCGCCCGGTTGGTCCCGGGCATCACCGGCTCGTTGATCGTCTCGCCGTGCACCACCACCATTCTCGCGCCAAGCTGTCGCGCCTTGGCGACGAGCGACGCAATGCGCGACGGTGGAACGTGAGTGATCTCCGCACCGGGGAGCAGCTTCACATCGGTCTCCGGTGCGCCGTTCCACAGGTCGGCCGCTTTCACGACCGCCGGTACTACCGCATCAACATTGGAGCTGTCGACGTGGTCCGCGACCGCTACCGCCTGGTACCCCTTGCACGAGTACCGTCGTGCAAGCTCCGCCGGGAGCAGTTCGCCGTCGCTGAGCATCGAGTGGGTATGAAAGTCGAACCGGATCAGCGTCTCGCCCACCACCACTCTCCCGCTAGCGCTCCCGACCGTGTCGGCAGCTCGATGTTATTGATGCGCCCTGCGGACCGAGCCGCGTTTCTGCCGCCTCTATGAAACTCGATGGTACTCTATCATGACCTGGCGCGCCCGAGAGGACTCGAACCTCCGACACGCGGTTTAGGAAACCGCTGCTCTATCCTGACTGAGCTACGGGCGCTCCCTGTTGGACACCGTCACGCCGAGACCGCGGCTCCGGCCCGCAACCGCGCCGGCGCGTCACAGCTTGATTGCCGAATAGACCGGGTGCGAAGCGAGCCGTTCTCGCCCGTTGAGAAACGTGAGCTCTATCAGGAACGCCACCTCGAGAACCGTCGCGCCTAACCGGTCCACCAGATCGAGCACCGCTTTCGTCGTACCGCCGGTGGCAAGCAGATCGTCAAGCACGACCACGTTCTGCCCGGCTTTGAGCGCGTCCTGATGAATGGCGATCGTCTCGGTCCCATACTCCAGGTCGTAGGTCACCTCGTAAGTCTTGTGGGGGAGTTTCCCCTTTTTTCTCACCGGGACGAACCCCACACCCAACTTGTACGCAACGGCGCCGCCGATGATGAATCCGCGCGCCTCCACGGCGACGATCGCGTCGACGGCTTTATCGGCATACCGCTCGACGAAATGGTCCACCACACGACGGAACGCGGGCCCGTCGAGCAACAGCGTGGTGATATCCTTGAAATCGATACCTTTTTTCGGGAAGTCCGGCACACTCCGGATGAGGTCCGCAAGCTCCTGCAACGGTGACGCCATCGTCTCCTCGACTTACACCCCCTCGAACTCCTCCGCATGCTCCGCGACATAAATCTTCAGCTTGTTTATGACCTCGTTCTCTATCTGCCGGATCCGTTCCCTGGTCAGGTTGAACTGTTTTCCGGTCTCCTCGAGCGTGTGCGCTTCGCCGTCGTCGAGACCGTACCTGTGTCTCAGTATGCTGCTCTCGCGCGGGGTGAGCTGCTCAAGAAGGCGGCTCAACCGCTGGCTGCGCAGTATGCGCGAGACGACGTCCTCGTCCGCGCGCGCCTCTTCGCTGATGTCGGCACCGATCACCTCACCGTCCTCCTCGACGTGCATCAGCGATTCGAGCGACGGCACACCAAGCGCGTACTCGTGCAGTTTCAACGCCTCCTCGTACTTTATCCCTATCTCCTCGGCCACCTCCTCGACCGACGGCTCCTTTCCCTCACGTTCGTAGAGAAGCTGAGCCGCCCGTTTATACTTCGAGATGCTGTCCGTGACGTACACCGGGATCCTGATCGTCCTGCCGTAATTCGAAAGAGAGCGGGTGATAGCCTGCTTGATCCACCACGTGGCGTACGTGCTGAACTTGCACTTCCTCGCCGGATCGTACCGGTCCACCGCTTTGAGCAACCCCAGGTTGCCCTCCTCGATAAGATCCAGCAGCGGCAACCCGTAATACAGATACTTTTTCGCTACGCTCACCACAAGACGAAGGTTCGAGATGACGAGCGTTTTACGGGCTTCCTCGTCGCCGTTGCGCATCTTCTTCGCGAGACGCATCTCCTCGGCAGGCGACAGCAGCGGGATCTTGGAAATTTCCGCCAGGTATGAGTTCAATCCGTCCGGGCAGCTCATGGTATCGTCGCACCTCTCCGGTCCTAGCTGCTGGCAGCCATAAGCGCGCGGTTCAAACACGTCCAGGGAGAACTTCCTCTAACAGCAGCTACCCTTCCACCACCATCGTGCTCCCTGTACAGCTCTCCCGAACCTATCCGATACCTCCACTGCCCGAAGGTCTTGGGGCACGCGCAACGTGCGCCGGACGGTCGGTCTACGGAAAGGGCGAACGACAGTTCCCCTTCGCGCCCACGCCTCGTTGCGGGTCCTGATTCCCTTCTTCACCCCACACCGATGTGCACACAGTATACCCTGTCAAGAGAATAATTGCAAGAGAAAATTTCGCGGTACCCGCCTACAATATCTACCGCTGGCGCGATCCGCCCGCGGTGCGGGAGGGTCGAGTTCCACCTCGACCGGTGGCTTTGCGCGTGTCCCGCCGGTACATGTTGCGGACGCGCGGGAGCGCGTCCCTCCCACGACGTGTGGGTTACTGGATACCGTCGTTCACGAACGCGGTCGTGTACGGGAACTTCCCTTTATATCTCACGAACTCCGTATGCCCGTCCATGAAGAGCACATTTCCGCCCGCCGGAATGTGGTTGAACTCTTTCGCCAACTCCACGTAAGTGGGATTAGCGTATGCGATATCCCACATGGCGGCCAGCTCGCTCTGGGCAATACTGGTCGCGGCAGGGTTATTGATATCCTCGATAAAGAACCGCTCGATGCCCTCACGCAGACGATACACCGTAACCGTCTCACTGCCATATTCCGGATGTGTCAGCCCCTCGATGTCCGAGTCGTAACCGGACTGGCAATTGGCGGCGCCGCCGGCTGGGATAGTGCTTACTATATTAAGCATCGTCACGCTGGTCGAGTTCTTCTCGTTGAGAGCGTACCCCACATAGTAGTAGCAAATGCCCGGAAACCTCACGCGTCTCGAACCGTCGGGGTTGGTACGCCACCAGCTCCCGTGGTCTCTGCTCTTGATACCTGCCGCCTCGGTATCTGACGGGCACTTGGCAATCATCAAGTCCGTCATATATTCGGGATACACAGCCGGTCCGAAAGGCATCCTGAACCCGAATTGAAATGCGCCGCACGGCTCTTCTTCCCACCAGGAATCTCCACGACCGTGCGGCGGGAATCTGCCCTCCCACTCGTTGGCGTACATCTTGTAGATCAATCCCCACTGTTTCAGGTTGTTCGCACAGCTTGCGCGCCGGGCCGCCTCTCTCGCCCGCGCTAATGCCGGGAGCAGAATAGCAGCCAAAATGCCGATGATCGCGATAACCACCAGCAGCTCGATAAGCGTAAATCCACCTTTCTTTCTCATGACAGATCCCTCGTTCGTGATGAAAGACACCTCAACTTAGACAACTGGTTAGTCGTATCGCGTCGCGAGACTGTTGCATCACCTCCCCCTGCAGACGCAGCCCTCTGTAACGCCCGTTTTGACACAACCCAACGGTTGGTTCTCCTATAATGTACAGGAATGTACGTGGCGTGTCAATGAAAATGCTGCGGTCGCTGAGGGGGGAAATTTCGGCGTTGCGAACCGTTCCTGCCATGTGTCGGCCTTCATAAGGTTGGTCGTCATTGCGAGTCCGCCACTTATGTCGTCATTGCGAGCGAAGCGCGGCAATCTCGGTTTGCCCCGCGTGCCCGAAAACCAGATTGCCACCTCGCTCCGGCATAACGAATGTAGGGGAGGCCCTTGCGGCCTCCCGAGGGAGGGTACAAGACCCTCCCCTACGACAGTCGCGCCCCGACACAACTCCATATCAAGGTCCCCAAATATGTTGGAGCGCCGTAACTTGCGAGTGGTTTGACAGGGCGCTTGCGTCGCCCTACAATGCACGAGGTATCACGGACGACCGACCGCGCCGGTCATTCTTTTGGTGGCAAGAAGCTCATGGTGATCGAGACATGAAGATGCCCAACGCGCTGGGATGTATCGGGTTGTTGGGGGTACTGGTTATCGGAACTCTCTGGGGGGCGGTACAGATAAAGGACGGAGCCGCGATGGAACAACCTTTGTTGAAACCCGAAATTGATGGTGGCTGGTGGCAGGTAGCGGGCAACCCGGACCTCGGCGACTACACAACCGAGAAGCAACAGCCGGTGGATTTCGGTATCTGGCAGGCGGCGGACGGTACGTGGCAGCTCTGGTCGTGCATCCGGTTCACGAACTGCGGCGGCCACACACGACTGTTCCACCGGTGGGAAGGGAAGCATCTTACCGACACGAACTGGGCGCCGATGGGGATCGCTACGGAAGCCGACACGTCGCTTGGTGAACAGCACGGCGGGTTGCAGGCGCCGCACGTTGTCAGGGTGGACGCAACCTACTACATGTTTTACGGCGATTTCGCCCGCATCTGTCTGGCCACGAGCGATGATGGAAAGATTTTCCGGCGCGTCCTGAACGAGAACGGGCAGCCGAACCTGTTCAGCGGCCCGTGGGAGAACACGCGCGATCCAATGACGATCCGCGCGGACAACAAGTATTACTGCTACTATACCGGTCATACGGCGATTGAGAACCGCACGGCGATCGGCGCCGATTTCTGCCGCGTCTCAGAAGATCTGCGTACCTGGAGCCATCCGCACATGGTCGCGTTCGGCGGTGTGGCCGGCAGGGGACCGGGGTCCGCCGAGTGCGTGCATGTGGTGTACAGGGAGGATGTGGGGCTGTACTACCTGTTCCGGACACAGAGTTACGGCCGCGATAACGTGAGCACGGTCTATGCGTCTCCCGACCCCTTGAACTTCGGTATTGACGACGACCGGTACCGTGTCGGCACGCTTCCCGTTGCCGCACCGGAAATCATCATCAACCATGAGGGGCAGGATTACATAGCTGCGCTTCTCCCCAATTTGCATGGTATCCGCGTCGCGAAACTCAGGTGGGTTGAGGTGAAGAGGTAGCCCGGCAACTCATTTGCCGGGACCGTGCGGACGCGCGGGAGCGCGTCCCTCCCACAGCGTCTCTACCGACGTTTCGCGCTCGATTATAGG
>Ga0180433_10004148_pt1 | contig 20556 bp, 25 predicted proteins | sample SS_ome_8_FD_132980 | JGI IMG/M metagenome (GOLD analysis project Ga0180433, IMG submission 132980) | Hypersaline lake sediment archaeal communities from the Salton Sea, California, USA - SS_1_D_1 metaG | ecosystem: Environmental > Aquatic > Non-marine Saline and Alkaline > Hypersaline >... | reverse complement strand
TTGTCGATAATAATACAACGATGAGATATACACTAAACTTCTCTGAGTTTAATAATATAGGAGACGCAAATTATACTGGTGATAATCAGCCATATTTGCTGTCCATTGCATATATACATGATTACGATAATACAGGGGTCGTTTCGGGTGTCGTTGATGGGTCGACGATACTGTTTAGTGGTGGATATGATTGGGAACCACTCCCATCAGGCTCTAATTCGGGACTAGTTATCGACCTTCCGTTCTATGATACAAGAGCTCAGTATGATGGTACTCCTGCGCAATACAATATCCTGCTCAATAATAATTGTGCGGATCCTAGTATTACTGGATCTTATTCGTTTGCTCTTCCAGTGAATCATCAAGAATTAGTGGACACGCAGTTAATCGACCTCGACACTTATATTTCTACTAATATTGATCCTGATAAGATACGTAGAACGGGAGAAGTTCAAGTTGATAGAGAAGTTATTGATAGAAAGAGACTATCAATTGGTATTAATGATATAGCTATAAGGCAGAATACATATAGACGTAAAGGTGTATATGTCTCTAAACCATATATTACAGACTTTTCTATCTATACTTTCTCTCTTAAGGTAGATGAATTTATTCCAGACTATCCTGACGTTAATCCTTATGATACAGTTAAGTATTTCATAGAGTTTAATAGTAGACCATGTGAGCCTATTTCCCCTGTTCATCGTCAAATGGAAATAGATGCTAATGGAAATTTGTTACCTAAACTATTTGTATTTGATAAGGGATCAGAGGATGCCTTAGATCTAGAGAATGTTAAGTATCTAGACTATGGTGCTTCTGTTAATATATTCCGTGTTAAGATAGTATTTGATCTATCTAATGTTTCTCAGACTCAATTCATTCCGCCTGAGATAAAAGACTACGAATGTATCTTATTTGATAAGACACAATTATTGGAGCTATAATGGATTACAAAGTTAATAGTCTAAAAGAAAAGATATACAAAGACTTTATTCATGGTGTCTATGGCAATCCAAAGATTCCATCTGAAAGTGAAGTAATGGAAAAGCTCCAGGAAATTACCGAGATAGATTATATACCTATTACTTCTAAGGATAGAATGACTGCTCTTAATATATCTGGGGTCACTAAGAAATTCAGTGACATTATTGATGATATTGACGTCCTATTTGATTCAGTAGAAGCAGAGTCACGAGATGTCCTAGATCAGCTTACAGATTCCTTAAAGGAAAATAATGGAGCAAAGAGAGAGTTAAGAAGAGTAAGAGAAAGAGCTAATGACATCATAGAAGGTAAGCTGGGAGACGACTATCTTGAGTATAACTTTACAGAAAGCTTTGATGACGTTGGTAATATTGATATTATTCGTAGTAATCCTATTAATACAGATGCTGGAATCTTTACTATTGGAGATAACTCTAATAAGCTACTAACACTTTATCATTATATGAAGCGTAAGATAGAGTTCAATGTCATTGAATTCTATGGTAGAGTTACTGACTATGGCTATATTGGAGATACTGATGCTGCTGCAATTCTAGATAAAGAAGACCCTAGATCATTAACATATAGAGTGCAAACAAATAAGCCAGGTAGAATAAGGACAGTATTCAGTCTTCAGCTTAGAGCAGATGGTAGAGCAGAGAAGATAAATTCTGTAGGAATTAGTGTTGACTCTACTATGACAGGCGGTAAAATTAGACTCTATTATCAGAAAGATTACAAATGGCAGGACGTTCCTACTATTAGTATACAGGATATTAAGGGTGATAACGTTGTCTTCACTTTTAAAGAAGTAGAAGCTACACATATTAAGTTTGAATTCATCAAGGATGTTCCTGACGTTCCTGATACGAATGAGTACTACTTTATTATTCATGAAGTTGCAATTGCTAAGAGTACTACTAGAAAAACTGCTACTCTCTATTCTAAGCCTATAGTTATTCAAAGTTATAGTAATGAACCTGCTATAATTGGTGGGCTCTCTTGCGTCATTGATGCTGATATTCCTGATGAATGCGAAGCCAAAGTATACGTTGCTCAAGATGTATTAATTAGTGGATCATTTCAAGATGAGAATGGTGTATCAGTTTATCCTGACTCAATAGATGCAATTAATTTTAGTCCTACTGCTACTGGTACTGTCTTCTTATCAGATATGTGGGCAAAAACAGGTACTATATCAGGTATTTCTCAATATCAAGGTATAGACTTTGATTGGAAAGAAATTAAGCCTAGTAAATCCTTTGGTGACGTTGTTCCTGAAAGAATTGAATTCAATAATACAACACAGAAGAAGAAGTTAGATAATTCGATCTTCAGTATAGTAGACTGGTACCTATTTGGTGATGATGATTATACTGGACCGTGGCCTCAGTATACTGGTTATGGTGATTGGTTCATGAGTGGATGGTGTAATACAGATAATCCATGGTGGGATCCATATCTAAAAGATCTAGTTGCGTCTGGTGCCTTGGTATCTGGTATAGACGTTGCTGATAAGTTAGGATTACCTTGGTCACAAATAGAGACAGATGAGGGTGATCTTAATCCATTAATTTCTGGAGATGTTGATTACTCTGGACAATGGTTAGGTTATGGTGCAGATGGTTATCCATGGAATTATTATAGAGAAGACGTTGATAGGACATTGCAATTCGGTGATTATAATAGAGCATTTAATGGATGGTGGAGGCCTTACGCTGAAGCTGTTACTACTAGTGGCATTGCTACAGCATTCAATGTAAGTGGAGCACTAGGTTCTCAGTATATTACTACTACACCTGATTTCTACTTTAATGGCATTAAGTTTTATCAGATCTATAAGTTCTCTAAGGCAGAGACCATAATTGATCCAAGTATTAAGCTATATACATTTCAAGAACGACCTGTTAGTAAAAAGAATGATTACTATCCTCATAACTTTGTATGGAGATATAAATCATCATGGATAACAGAAACAGATACTAAGTTAGATCAGAAAGATCCTGTTAACGCTCTTAGTGAATCCTTTGAAAACTACACATTAACATTACCTACTTTAAGTAGCAATGAAGAATACATTTTAGAAGGCATAACAGAGCTAAGAAAGCATAATAGTAATGTAGTGTTCTCTGATAAAGACTATGAGATAATTAGGAATAAAAATGGCCAGATCACAGGAATATCATTGGCACCACTTACTGATAACTATCCTCATCTAGTTCCATCTGGAAATAGCTTTGACTATATATATAACTATAGAATTAGGAATAGATATCTATCTACTTTTACAGCCTTTGCAGTAGTTTCTCCTGGTATACAAGGTGAGATAACATTTAGTAATCCTAATATCAATGGTAAGGATGAAAAGATATTGAAGTCTGTAGTAGTAGAGAATCTAGATGACGAAGGATTAGTTGAATATGAAGACCTTAGTGATGATTTGAATATAGTACTAGATGCATTAAATTCTACAACTAATAAACACTTTAAGCTAACAATTTACTGTGCTAGTGATGAGGACACAGGTTTCTCCGCTAAGTCAGGAGAAACGAAAGATACTCACTGGATTCCATCTGTGGAAAAAGGTGTAATGTCTGTTGATCCAGGTATTAAAATAGTTTCTAGACTTGAGCGACTTAGAGTGGTGGATATCGCTTCTCTTCTATATGACACTCCTATGAATAATGATAGACGTTGTGCACTCATTACAAATGCAATTGGAGAAAAGTTATTAGTAGTTAAGACTCCTTCTAAGGATATCTTTCCTGGACATTATTTCCAGAATGAAACTAAGCGGTATGCATATGATCCAAGAGTTGCCATTAAAAACAAGGGTCATTGGATAAGAAGAGCAAGTGTAAAATCAGGTTCACTCAATCAAGATATAACATATACAACAGGTTCTGCCAGTGGTAAGATTTATGATCCGTGGGAGGAACAAGATGTCACTTGGAATAATGGTTATCAGCTAGGAGAATTTATAAATACTGTTGATTCAGGAATATATCCAAATCATAGTACATATGGTTATTCTATTAATATAGATGCGGTTCGAGATATACGATGGACCGATACGTTATATCCAGGAGATATTGATCTTAGAGCGCCTGTAATAGTAAGTGGAAAAGTAGGTACATCTGAATGGGAAAATTGGATTAAGTCTGATCCTGTTCTTAGCGGAACATCATATAATGAATATCTTAGTAACAACTCTTATGGTGTTAATACTGTTATTTCTAACAGAGGTTTTCTATATTATCCAACAGCTGAGAACTTACCTACTTTTTATTCAATCTCATTTAGATCAGCTAAGGAAGCAAGCGAGGTAAATAAACGCTTTATGTATAAGATTGAACTTTCTAGTGATGGAAAGAGTAAGCTGGCTCCTAAGATTAGGTCAGTTAGATTCAAAGTAAACAAGGTAGATTAATATGAGATCAGTCTATCCTTTACCATCGACCGAATTGAATGATAAGCTATTAACTGCTTATAGTCATTTAGTTTATCTATTAGGCAATGATGCAGACGATCAGAGATATTCTGGTCTTTACGAATACTTAGAAATCTCAGGTAATGCCTTTATGACGAATGCCTCAGGTATTCCTCACGTTGGCAACTATGAGGATGGTTATAAGATCGGTATTGATAGAAACAATACGTCAGATCAAGTTATCTTTTACGCTAAGTGGGACTACATATTGAGAAAGCTTCGTGGCGTAATTAAGAGAGTGGGGTAAATATGAGTCGACAGAAATTAATAGCATATCCCTATATAGAAGAAATTAAATATAGGGAAAAAATTGATCCTCACCAATTGAACTTGATACTTAGGTCTCTTGAGGAGTCTTCATTGAGAGCTATTCTACGAGGCTCTGAGATTAGTAATCTATATGATAAGCTTAATCTTGGAGTTGTATCCTCATACAATGCTCTAGCATCTCATGTTGGTACCCTCTTTAGCTATGAATCAGTTCCTAATGGTAATGCATTTGCTACAGCATATGATACTGTAGACGTTACCAATGGAGGAAACCAAGATCGAGTGGCTGGTATTGTTACATTAGATTGGGATAAAAATAGAAGATATTCTAAGATTCCTAGATATGATAGTGATGCAGATAACATTCCAGATACAGTCTCTCCTAATGTAGAGATATGGGTGGATGGAACCATGAGAAATACAGATGATGATGCATATAACATGCTCAATAGAAAGAATGATTCATTCTGGATCGAGCAAACAGCATCAGGTGTTCATACTGTACAAGTTAATATTCCGCCTTCATTAAATAAACTGTTTAACTATGTTGAAATATCACCATTCCCAATGTTTGGTAATCATATCACTAAGGTAGAATATCAGAACGAGCAAAGTCAATGGGAAACTATATATAATGAAGCAGATCAAGATTATCTATTCTATAGTAATTCTGGACCGTTAGTTATGCATCAGACACCTAAGCAGACTAATGGTACGTTCAGGATAACTGTAGATGTTGCAGATGGTATTGAGGCAATAGGTTTTAGTAATTTTGATGTAGGCTTAATAGACTACAAAGATGAAATACAAACATTCTATATGAAGTTCATGAATATACCACCAAGGACAAGCACCACAACATATAATCTGGTGACGTCTCAGGTGGATTTCTATATCCATGAGGCGGTGAAAAACGATAATTTCATAACAGAAATGGCAATTGTTAATTCAACTGATGGATCAGGAGATAAGGTAACTATTAATAAGATAACTAATTCAGAATACTCATTTGGAAATCAGAGCATAGATCTAGATCCAGATGAGAACTTATATCTGAAAGTAGTTATGAAAGAAGTTAACAATACAAGTCCTGTCTTCAGGGGCTGCTACTTAACATACGAGGTATAACATGGCAAGTCCAGTAGGTGTAAAGACAAATGAACAATTAACGTTGGAGTTAAGGCAGCTGAGGACTCAATTTGATGCTATCGTTCAAAAATTTTATGAACTGCAACAGAATGTAAATTCAAGACCTCAGCTATCTGATCTGGTTAGAAGTGAGACTAATTTAAAGTCTTCTATAGATGGTAATGCAGAGATTATTAATAGACTGGAAAGACAGCTTGGAAAAGTAATTCTTCCAGAAGATACTCGTTACTATCTAAGTGAAGCTGAAATATCAGACTTTAGATCTAATTTTTCTAAACTCTTAGCAATGATGGCTCAGTTCGAAACATTATATAATAACCTAATAGCATACCAAGCTAATAATACATAAAATAAAGGGGTCTTTAAGACCCCTTAATTTCAATTTGCTTTGTAACACCCTTAGGTTTCTCTTTAAGTGGTATATCAATAACTAATAGACCATCGTTATAAGCAGCATTAATTTTTTCCAGATCATGAATATTTGTCATGATTGCCTTTTCAAAATTAGCTCTCTCGTGATCAACTTTCACTTTTAGAGTGTTACCTTCAACCTGTAATGAGATATCTTTTCTTGGAACTCCAGGAAATGCATACTCAATATGTAGATCCTTCTTTTCAGGCTCATAAGCCTTTGCTCCAAACGAATCAAATAAACTATCCATCTCATCAAATAGGGTTGGTATTAAATTAGCTCTCCATTTCATAACTGTTCTCCTTATAGTAAGTGTTTAATATTGCATAGATCTTCAATAGAATAGTTATCATCTTCGCTGAGTTCAGCCATGATATCTATCATATCTTGATCTAATGTGAACCTACTTCTAGACATTTCTCCTGTTTTCTTGAAATGTCTAGTCATATGTTCACTGTTAGTTTTTAAGATTTCTAGATTACATTTTCTGTTATCTAGTTTATTATGATTAATATGATGAACAATTGGTCCTATTTTGATTAGTCTATGAAGACTAATAGAACCAGCTAAAATATAATTACCATTATAAGTTAGCTTGTATTTTTTTAGTAACCATTTATCATCATGATCTATATAGAACGGTTTATTAAGTCCTTTTATATAGATTTCATAGTACGAGATTCTTTTCTGAATACGTACTATATTATTTTCATCATAATATTTAGGTCTCATATTAAACATTACCTGAAAAATTCATGCCAAGAGTATGCCAAATATGTAAGTCATTGATTTTTATACAGAAACGATTCTAGTCTTCATTATGTTCGTAGCATTGTGAAACACGTCTTGAAACACAACCGTAATGTGTTTAAGCATTTCAATGTACTGATCTGGGAGTATAAGGAGGGTATTGTCTAGGTTTTCGAATGGTGCACCCTTATAGATACTTTCGATAATCATCCACTCTAACTTAGACGTACGTCTATTAAGGTATGAATAAAGGGAAGGCCAATCAAGGCCCGTTCCCTTAATGTCTATCATCAACTTTTCGATTTCATAGCACAGAGCGTTTTTTACTCTTATTGTTCTCTCTTGTCTGCTCTGTTCGGTATGTGATATGGACAATCTTCTACTCCTACTACTATTCCAACTTTAGATAATCCTATAAACGTAGGAAGCACAGTGCATATTACATTGCTTCTACAATATGCACATTTACGAGGTACTAATATTTCCTCGTCTTCTCCTACCGTTGCCGTCTTTGCTGTGATTTTCTTTTCTAATTGATCCATTACGGTTTCCAACATATTTTAGTCCTCTTGTTCATTGTCATTATTTGTAAGAGTAATAACGTTATATGTAACAAGTTCCTTTGGTGTGAGGAATCTGTTTTTCTTCAGTAGGTTCTTTGTCTTTGTTGGTGATATCTCCATTCTGCTTGCGCAGTATTGGACATACATGTCATATAGAACTTTCTGATCTCTGTCGTCCCTCTTTCTCTCTCCATATGTTTGCTCACCCATTGGTGCAATGTGCTCATGCACAAAGGTCTTACAATTAGGGAACATGATTCGAATATCTCCTGCTAAGAACAGGAAAAATCCAGAGGATGCGACCTCTCCCAATCCGAAGGTAGTAACTGTAATGCCAAATGTTTCCCGCACAAAATCAATAGCATCAATCATAGCAAAGCAATCTTTGAGGTATCCCCCCTCAGATGCAATGTAGATATTCAAGTTAGTAATGCCTTCTTTACTCCAGTCTGTTTCGAAACAGGTACGAAGAACTATCTTTGATATCTCTTCATTGATCTCTCCAATAATATACAATTGCTTAGTCTTTATATTTCCGTCGACCTTTACGTTTCCTTCAACACTAATTAGGGTTTCTGCTACAGCTTCAAGGTCTATTTCTTTATTATTGTTTGGGCTCGGATTAACGCTAGCCAATGTCTTTTCTCGTAGCATCTTTGGCTCCTTTTTTCTTCTTTCGATCCTGGAATTTCCTGATCGAAAGACTAATGAAGCAATCACACTTCTTGCAAATATCCTTGTCTATTTCTCTAGGCCACCCTTTATACTCCATTATGTGTGAACAAGCAAGAGAAGAGATAGAGGCATTCAAAAGAGGACATTTAATCTTGCCTTGAAGATTGAGCTTTACGAGTTTCTTATCCTTATTATGGATATACCATTCATTGTAGTGTACTTCTAACTGTTTATCATATATAGAAGTAATGATTTCTTTAGGCCTCTTCATAATTTACTCCTAAGCAAAGGTGAATAGGTCCATATATCTAGTATAGTTATCTGATTATCTCTTTTACTCGGTCAGCTGCCTTTGACCAAGCATAATTGTCCAATATATAGTTACTTAGCTCAACAGACTTAGGCTCATACTTCTCTTTATTCTCATAAACTGTTGTAATAGCAGACTTTACATCTTCCTGATCAATGGTATCCCATTCTCCGCTTTCACCTTTAAACCAAATACCGTCATTTGCTACTTCTTTTCTCTTAGTCTCTATGATTAGATCTTTCTGTATCTCAGGAGCTCCGTTAAGGTACTCAGAATGGCCTAAACAGTTAGAGGCAATCGTGGGTAATCCACAAGCTAACATCTCCGTTGCTGGCAAATCCCAGCCTTCTCCGCGACTAATAGCGAGTCCTACATTAGCTGAATGATATAGACATGCCATCTCCGCTGTCTGAATAATTGGTGGGGTAAAGTAAATATCTGACTTATCATTGGTGAAATGATGAGCTTTTCCTGTCCAACCCACATATCTATAACCATAGTTCTGTGGATCAAATCCAACCCAACATGCTAAGTTCTGGAAAGGATGTCCCTTCTCTTTGTTAGCAAATGGATTAAATGTGTGGGCGATCAATGCTACTTCCTTGTCTCCCATGGTCTGGATGAATGACATGATTGCCATGTCTGTATTCTTTCTCATCTCTTTCTTACCAACTGTGATGAAGGTAAATTTCTTGGTGTCTATGAACTTAGTAGCAGGAACGGTGTTGAAGATACAGTCATCTACACCCTCATTAACTACTTCAATTCGCTTAGAGATTCCGTTTTCTTCTAAGATAGCCTTATGTGCAGCTGTGGTAGTAAGGATAACGTCCGTAGGACCGTTCATAAGCATTCTTTTACTGAGCTCTGATATCTTAGTGGTCTCAAAAACAGAGAAGCTTAGAAGGGGGTTTCCGCAAGCCTGATGGCTAAATTGATCGTGGAAGATAAATAGACTAGGTGCCTTTGCGTCGAAGTTAAGGGCATTATCTCTGGCTTTCTTCCAGTATGGTTCAAAGTATGGATCGTTCTGAATCTCTCCTAGTGGTGTCAGATTTATTTCTTCTTCGCTGTCGATAAGTGCCTTGACCATGTTGTTGGCATGTATACCATAACCTAGTAGGTTAATTGGAGCATATACATTAATCATTTCCTTCTCCTTATAATAAGATCTTTTTTAGATCGTTGTCTATAAACGTTGAGTTGTTAATTATTTCTTTTATCCCTGAAAGTTTATGTTCAATACCTAGTTTATCATACTTCTTTTTTTTATTATCTAGGTTTCCTTTTCTAGATCTAATTAGATTTTTAGCTATCGTTTTAGTATTTATTACTTTACCAGGTATCTTACTAAATATAGTATCAACTTCTTCAACTGATTTAGTCATTAAATCTGTCCAGTTTATGACAGGAATATTATATTTAGTAGCATCTTTCAATAGAAAATAGAAGAATATTATATGTAGCGTCGTAGCTTTTAACATTATGTCATCTTCTTTTATTAGTCTTTTTCCTTCTTCTATTAATTCAATTTCTTCTTTATGTGTTGTTTTGATTGACTTTATACACGATGCTGCAGTAGTAATGATATGTTTTGTTGAGTCAGGATTTGTTCCTGGAAAGGTATAATATCTATGTCTATAAAATATAAATATATTTGTCTTTCCTACCAATTCGGGTATCTTATTTGGAGACCAATTTTCTGAGATAAATGGTTTATTACATTTCTCAATTATATTATTTAATATATCAATATCATAATTAAATATAGATTCTATATTTTTTTGATGTCCAAATACTTTATTGATTTTATCATTTTTTATTGCTGGTGGAACTAAGTTATTAAAGTGTTCTCTACTGCATGTAATATTAGAAGATGTTTCTATATTCTTTACTATCCATCTTGTTCCTTGTCTAGGAAAGGATAGCATTAGTAATTTTATTTTTTTCTTATCTGCCATTTTTTCCGTCTCTATTCCAATACCAGACCCCATCGCGTTTCTGCTTCAGGTCTAGTTTTTCTGTATTAAGTACATATTTTCTTTGCTTAATCTTTGGAGAATTAACTGCTTCAAGTCTTTTTAAATTAGATGGACTAATGTCATCTATTTCGTCTGTTGATCTCTTTGGAGCTAATGGTAACTGACAGCCACACTTAGGACAAGCCCAGTCTATTTGTTCCTTATATTCAGGAACTTTCTTTCTCCACCAGTTATCGTCAGTGATATCCCAGCCATCTGGACCATCGAATAGGTAGGCCATAGTTCCAGCTACTTCGCAGAAGTATCCTCCCTTAGGAGTAATAGTAGCAGACCATGTCATCTGGATCCAACAATCATCTGTGAACTGTTTATATTGTTCCTCTGTTAATCGTCCATCTGCTAATAGATCTTCTGCGGCAGTTAAGATAGGAGTGTGCATTATCTTATTAGAAACATGATCATTGAGATTAAAGAATCCAAATGTCTTTTTTATTATATCAATGTGTTCTTGGAACTTCTTTCCTCTGTTAGACCATAGTCCTTTACGAGGCTTTGCCTTAATATACTTATTAAGTATATGGCACATATCTTCAAACTGAGGATGTAATGTAGGTTCTCCTCCAATCATTCCCACTCGTCCAGGGAAATTTCTTAAACTCCAAACTGCTTTTTCATAATATTCTAAATCCATATAGTATGTCTTATCTTTAGTATAATGTCCACAGAACCTAGTACAATTAGCACAAGAACGGTTACATATATTAGTAATATCTATTTGGATATTCTTCATTGTTGCAATGTCTCTCATTGTTTATTCCTTTATTATTTTTATCCATGAATGATCAATAAATGTTAAGTCAGGTTTTCCAATTGTCTCGTTTACTGCATGAGTAACACCTGGAGTTCTAGGATCTCTATAATCGTGTCCTCCTAAAATGAAAGGATTAATTAAATGATCCTTTGCTAATAGTATATCCTTCTTAACACTATTATATTTTGGAATATGTTCTAGTAGATCAAGTAGTCCTTGTTTTGTGTCATTATGTATTCTATGTACTATATGTTTCATGTCCTCCATCTTTCTGTTGTTCTACCTCTCCAGTTTAATCCTCCGTCTTCTCCTAAATGAGATACGAAGTAGGACGTAGAAATCGCTCGACCAAAGCTATTCTTAAACCATTCGTCTGATTTATCTGCAGCTAGGAACTCTTCATTGTATAGCCTCTTATGTTTTGAATGAAATAATTGGAAGTATCCACAGCCCATGCTAAATTCTTTATAGTCTATGTAATCTTCTCTTAGCTTATTAAAGTTATATCCTTCTCCATCCTTGTATGCATTTAATGCTTCTTCTGTTCTGATATAATATCTATGTGCAGAGTATAGGAAGCGAGGATCAATATTTTCAAAGTCTAATATTTCTGTTAAGTTAGGATCGAATAAGATATCTGCATCAGTATGGATTACCCATCCATTATATCCTGAATCATATATTTTCTTTAAGGCAAGATTAATCATTTTACTTTTATTAAATGGAGCATTATCTTCGTAGCATGCATTACTTAAAATAATATTAGCTCCCCATTTTTTACATACATCTTGTGTGTCTTTATCATTTGGAGTTGTTACTATGGTTATTTTTTCTAGGATTTTAATATTATTTCTAAGAGTTAGGTCTAGAAAGTCAGAGTAATTCACACAGACTGTTACTACTTTTACTGGTGCTTTCATTATTACCTCAACATATGTTTGAATTTTTCTTGATTCTCTCGTAGATACTTAGGGAAAGAATCATCTAAACTAACCACCTTCATAATTCTATCAGGTCTATTAAATAGATCTTCTCCCTTATCTATATGAGACTCTATTGATTCCTTGTTATTAAACTCTGGAGTATTAAGCTCCTGATGAGTATAGGCGTTGATCTTAGTTTGTATCCTATCTACCCCTCCCATAAAGGAGAAGTGCCAGCCACAAGGAATACCTCTTCTATATCTCATTAATCTAAGATTCTTAAAGTTAGTATATTTTAAATATCCCCAGGTGCATATTTTAGCATCAGGCCATATCTTTGGTGTACCATCAATATTGAATGCTTGATAGTTAAGATAATAGTATGCAAATTTCTGATGCATTGCTAACAGAGGTCTAGGTTCAGCCTCAGCTACAGCCTTTGCACAAGGTATCTCATCTAGATCACTCATAACTAGAATATCTTTCTCTGATCTACATTGAGACATAAGCATAGTTATTAAGTGCTGCTTCTGACCAAAGTTTCTTTCCCACTTATCAGCAAATGGTTTTATTCTTGGATCATCTAGATTAAGAAACTCTTCCTTAGGCTTACCCGAGAATGTATGGGTGCCCTCAACTATAATGAACTTATGAGTAATAGGATCCATCTCATGTAGACGGATCTCTAAAAGCTCATACTCATTAAAGAAGGGAAAGCAATCATATATTACTCTGTCATATGTCATGCTACTGTCTCCTTTAATACTTTCCCCCAATTAATCAGGGGACTCTCCCAGGGAGAATGACAATGAGTAGATCTACCTGGAATACACGTTGCAACTAAGCGACCATTATGTCTTAGGTCTGTGAATGTATGAAAGGAATCTGGAACATCATTCATAAAGTTATGCTTCCAAAGTATTTCCTTATCTTCTTTTAATGTCTTTACCTTAGTAGCGAACGTTTGAACTGTTGAATTGGTTAGCTTCCAATGACTGTTCTTTGTAAGGAACACTTTAGTATTCTCCCCAAATTCATCTACGTATGGATTAGGTCCTGGTGCATACTTATCAGCATGATCATATAGACTAACATAGTTAACCTTTTTTATGCCTTCTTCTATTAATTCTTGTGCTCCAGGTGTATGTATAAAATCATCTTCTACTAGATAAACAATGTCATCGTCAGGAAGTTCCATAGCTATTTCAAATGCTAACTTTAAGCTTCCAGCATTGCCTAATGTAGTAATAACTACTGCTTGTCCAAGTTCTTGGAGTTGCTTAATAGTTTCTGGGCTACAGTTATCTGCAATGAAGGTTGTATTTTCTAGTCCTAATGTATTGATAAAGTTCTGTAGACAATGCATCTTTGTAATAGTGCTAGAGTTTGTTTGCATTCGTTTATCACATATTCTATAGATCTTATGAAATGTACGTGGCTCTTCAGGTGGGATCCATTCCGATATATCTGTCATCTCGAAGTCGTGGAATCCAAAGGTGTTTCCCTTCCAATGACGATCGTACTTCTGATTACCCTCAAGGGAGAATTTAGCAGCAAGATGCTCGGGCGCGAATTTAATCCCTTTTGATTCAAGTAGGTTACTATATGTCCTACAGAGCACGAGGTCTTCTGGATGGAAATTTCTAAGTGGTAGTTCAGAGCAGATTTGTAGGAACTTCTTACTCCTAAGTGAGAAACCTCCGTTCCCCACATTGTTCCTATCTTGAAACCACCACGGCGCCCCGATGTAATCGTACTGCATGAACGTATCATCCCATGCCTCAGGGTTGAGGATGTATGCATCCCACTGGGTACAAAGTACGAAATCGGTATCAACATAGTTTACCAACTCCTTTATCATAAATTTACTGTAATCTTGTATTGAATTAAGTGAATGATCTAGGGGCTGGACGTCTACGGGTGAGGTCGTCGTCAGTTGTTGTACTGCTTTCTTTACCTCGTTCAGCTTTTCGTGGGAGGTTAGCCATAACACTTTCTCAAAGCTGGCGTAGTGCAGGCTGATCGATAGACTCTTTAGTGCTCGTGTCGGTTCTCTTGTTTCTATCATCAATAATGTTACGTTTTTTAGATTTAGCATCTCTTATCCGTCCTAATTCTTTCATGTCATCTTCGTTAATTGCGTGTAGTCCAATGCCTTCTGGCATAAGGAGCACGGGATTATCTTTACCTAGGCCTCTCAATGCATCGACAACACCTTGTCCAATTGCATTTGATTGTTGTCCACTGAGGCCAGACGGGAGAGTAATTAACATCAACTCTCCCTCCTTAATATCTATTATTTCGAGCTTGCTGATGATTAGATCAGCTAGCCTTTCCTTTCTCATGTTCATTTGCTGCCCTCACATTGATGCATGGAATACCAAGCTCGTCTAGATAGGGATCTGATTCTGCAAAGAACTCCACTTTGTTTTCACTATTAAGTGTTGGACCGTCATTGTCATGTGCAATGAAGATAGAGCCCTTTTTTAGATCCAGGAAATCAACTTCGTTGTATACGAAGGAGTGATCTGTTGTATGTACCTTAAGATATATACGAGTATAAGGTTTCATCTTCTCAATTTGTTGATTAAACATTTGCCCTCCATAGAGAATGTTTAAGTTTTAATATATCTTCCTTCTTTAAATAGGCGAATAAGTCTTTCCTATTCCATTGTGATCTCTGGTATACAATATATGGTTTCTTATTCCTAGGAGAAGGAGTAGGGTCAGAATTCCAGTCTACTAGTGCTCGAGATAGTTCCAATAGATCAGCTCTTTTTACAAAGATGAATCCTTCTTTTACTAGGAAGGCTATAAATTCTGCTTTTCCTTGAAGCCAACCATCGTTTCCTGTTACATTCTCATATTCTACACATAGAAGTGAATCATCAGCAGCAGTATCCTGACTATTTATTCTCTTTAGGCCTTTGATATCTACTAAATGATATCCAACTGGAGTTTTAATTTCCCAATCCCAATGCTCGTACTTATCTTGATTTGGCGTAGCCTTTTTAGTCTTGAATTTCTTCTTAGCACAAAGATTAAGGAAGAGTGTAGTAGCATCAGCATCGATACTACTACATCCTCTATTATCATATTTGTTCTTGTAACTCATGATTAAATCTCTCTTCTTCCTTAGGGAAGAACTTGAGGTTAAAGTCTTGAGCTGCAGGGTTAGCTACGAACGGCTCATCATATCGTCCATCAGATAGATCAGATACATCTATTGAGTCGAATAGATCTTCCCACATCTTTGCTACATTGTCCCAATCTAGTTTCTTCCCTAGCTTAACGCCTTTCTTGCTCCACTCTTCAGCATATTTCTTACCTTCTGCTATGAGCTTCATACTCTTTGCACAATCGTTAACATCAGCAATTGCCTTAATGAAGCCAGTCCTTGGTTCATGCTCTGTTGCTGCTACTTTGCACATTATTAATGAACCTTTACCCCAATCTGCGTGGGCACTATAGTTTGTAATAATGTTTGGAATACCTGCAGCTGCTGTCTCTAATGCTGGTAAGCAATTATGAACAGCAACACCTTCAGCTATATAAGATTCATCGTCTTCGACGCTTAAGTTATACACTGTCCCAGTGAATTCTTCTATAACTATATCAGTTATTTTAAACCATAGTTTATTAAATGCTTGCTTGTGTCTGCATATATTTTTTTGTAATTCCCAACGACCACACTTATCTATAAAGGTTCTACATTCTTCTATACATTGTTTTCCTTGAACTAGAACTGTATATTCTCCTCTTTTAGCTCTATATATTTTAGCGTATATACCGTTCCTTAAGAAAAGCATTCTAATCTGTTCTGCTAATCTTCTAGATACCGTGGTAAAATTAAGAGAAGAGTTTTTCTTAATAAAACTTCCATCTCCTTCAATTAGCCCGTTAAGTATTTCTTTAGATAATTTGTTATATTTATATATAGTCTCAAATAACTTTTCTGGAATATATTTTTCATGTGCATTTGATCCAAATGATTCAAACCATTCTGATAATATAGTATCACAAATTACTAATGTTTCTCTATTTCTATCATATATCTCGGTTTTTGTGTTAGGGAATAGTGTATTAGTTAGTGATCTTATTCTTTCGTCTCCGCTAGCATTTATAGATAATCTAATTCTTTTGTCTTTAGAACATCCTTCTGCTAAATAATAACCTATAAATCTGCACATCTCGCTGTCTAGTATAATATTTTCTTCTAGTCCTCTATATCTTGTGTTTGGTTTATTTGTTAATCCTGTTTGGTTTTTAATAAGCGGATATATTTTTCCGTCTATGATGGTCTTAGTGGACATATCAAGATACTCTAATATATTAAACTTAGTTGTAAAATCGTCTGTTCCTCTAAATGATGGTAGACTTACAAAGTCACCCACTTCTAGCTCCTCTGATGGAATCCACTCTTCACTTAGTGTATCTTTTTCTTGCTTTAATTTTAAAACATTATGATTTGGAGTTAGTGATAATCCTTCTATATTTCCAACTGTTTCTATTCTGATCATTTCACCAGAATATTCTCTTGTTAGAACATTAGAAATATTTTTAATATTACCTTTATGTGTAATCACCTTATCGCCAATATTAAATGAATCTATTCTCTTAGATCCTTCTGGTGTCATGATATTTGTATTAGGTAAACAGCACCACCCCTCACTATTTGTAAGCATTACATGAGCATCAAAGCAATTTACTAGCTCATTAAGCTGTTCATCTGTTGGGCCAACTCCAGGCTTTAAGTTCTTATCAAAGATGCATCGATCCAGTATACCATAGTAATTAGCTAGCCATGGCAAAGGCCATCCTAGTCTGTCTTCTATAGCACAGTGGAAATATAGAAAGAGCTTGCGATCATTTTCATACTTATCTATGAAGACCTTTGCTGCTTGAAGTAAACCATCTAATCTCTTACGTGGCTGGTTCCTAGCTACACTTCCAACTAGGAATGCATTAGGTGGTAACTTGAAGTATTTATCTCTCAGCTCTTTTTTATTATCTAATGGCTTCCAAATCTTAGTATCTACTCCGTGAGGAATAGTAATCATCTTAGTGAATTCCTGTTTTCCTGTCCTTTTGGCTAATGTATTTAGTACACTCTTGGCCCAGTTAGTAAATACTACAGGATAATCTGCATTTTCTACAGTTAGTCCTGGATCTACTGGAGGTAGAGGAACATTAGGATTTGGAATAGCTAGCTGAGGGAACATACATTCACTATCAATAGCGATATATGGAACAAACTTAAAGCATCTACGATTGCGTAGGTGAACTAGGTTATAGAGACCCCATATGTCATTGATAGGCATGACTATATCAGGTCTAAAATGTTGAACAACAAAGTATACAGAAATGTAACCATAGTTATCATTTCCTTCTGGTATACCCTTGATGCATGTGTGCTGATTCTCATGTAGTGGGACTCCACTCTCCATCTTTAAAAGCTTGATCTGTGGATCACCCTTCTCAACATATTCAATAAGCTTTCCGCGATTACAACATTTATTATGTACTTTCACACCTGAATAATATATGATAGGAAGTTCAACAGGAGTAGGTACATCAGCTAATCCTAGCTGTGCGATTTCATACTTACCCGTAGCAATCAATCGTTTGATTATGTTTCTTGCTACCGTTGCATAGCCTGTCTTTCTCTTTATACTGTCTGAAATTATGAGGATTCTTTTTTTCCTCTCCATCTCTTTCTCCTTGATAAGGTTGATGGTTAAGGTTGTTGTGGACTCTTTCAATTGGTAGTATTGGCTTTATCTCCATAGTTATCTTTTATAGAATCAATAAAGGCCCTATAAATTTTAGATACAGTTCGCCTATTGAGGCCAAACAGATCATTATTCTGGGCCTTGAACATATTTCCATGGACTAGTCTAGCATATACGATGAGCTTATTCTCTAATGAGAGTTTGCAGAACTCGTTATATACTTTATCCTGTAAATCGCTTGGAATATCTGTCGTTACTGTTAGCATCATTTAACTCCTTAACCTTAGAGTTAAATGCATCGGATAATTCATCTGACTGATAGACGTCTTCGAGGCTTACAGATCTACCACCCACAACTAGAGTATCCTTCGTTTCAGCTGAGTCAGAAATCTCTCCGACTTTCTTTCCACCTGATGTTACCATTTCAATCATATATACTTTCCAATCTTTCTAAGCCGTTGATATATGTTGGCTTACAATCTTCTTTGCAATATTTGCAATGTTCGCCTGGTCTTCTTATTTTATTACCTTTGGTAAATGTGGCGAAACCTCTTTGAATAGTATAGTCTCTTTTATTATATGGTACAAGAAAGAAGCTGTTTGTAGGTACACTCATAACCAATGCATCATTACTCTTTCCAGTTGCCTCATTATAAATATAATTATTAATCACGGACATGTCAATGTTTTTCTGGGTAAATGACACATTTTTATAAACAAACTGCAGATTTAAATCTTTCCGTCCTTTTAAGATACCGCCAATGTGTCCTTTAATCTTCCATCTCCAGTTATACTCTTCCATTATATTAGTTACATTATAACTAGAGAATAACCTATCAAGGTTAATTGCACAGTTAACACAGAAAGTACGAAAGAATGTCTTGTCTTCAGTATATATTCTTCGTATCCCTGTATATGATCTGTTTGAGAACTCTTCAGCAAATAGCTGAGTGATAGATTTAGATCTATTATAATTTTTAAGCATCCTCTCAAACAGGAGGCGGGCTCCTTTCACGTAGTCATCCTTCTCTTTATAGAAAGAACATCGTAATAGGCGCTGGCAGAACGTTGAGCAAGTTATTCCTGTAGTGCTTTTCTCCATTTTCATATTTCCTCTAATAATTAGAGGAATCCTCTAATATTAGATTGCTCCTTCTGGGGCTTGTCTTCTGGTATTATATCCTACTCGGCTGTCTCCATTATCTTTGTTGGTAGTTAATGCTCTAACTTCAGCAAGCGAAGCCTCTTCTACCTGAAGATTATAGTTGTTTAGCTTGTAGGCAAATGGTCCTGTCTGACCCGTTATTTTATTCTTCCATACTCTGACGCCAAGATACGGCATTGTTCTAATTGTGCCCCCAGCGTCGCCCTGCCATACTAATAGTGAATCTTCCTTAACCTGGAAGTCATTATGGATCAATGTAATAATGTCAGCGTCGTATTCCATCTGGACACTGTCCTTAAGGTCAGCTAGCTGTGGTCTACTCTGAGAACCTTCAAGCTTTCTCAGCTCAACAGTCATCATTAAGTGTAGATCATTCAGCTGAGTTATCTCTTTAATCTTCTCTGATTGATTAGAAATAACTTCTGTTCTTTTCGCTAAAGGACCTGCATTTGCTCTTAGTTTATGGAAGTTATCTAAAAGGAATAACTTCTTTGGTGTCTTAAAGTTCTTCATGAACCAATCAACATGAGCGTCTAATGCTTCTACTGTATTTCCAGCAGTAGCGTCAGCAATGATGAATCTATCAGAATTATCTTCAACCCAGGCCCAAGCGGTATCAACTCTACGTTTAGCTTCAGGTGTAAGCTCTGAATATCTCTTAATTTCTGATGTAGACAATCCTGATTTCATTGCTACCATCTTTAGTGTCATTAGCTCAGTGGTATCATCAATAGACATATAGAAGATTGCTGCGTCTTCTTCATGCTCAATAATATCCATAGCTAATGCTGTCATCCAAGTAGTATTATGTGTAACTGTTCCATCACTAAGTAAAAATAAATGATCTTTATCTAACGTAACACCATGATATATTCCTTTTCCTGTAGGAACTACTTTGAAACCAACATTTAAAGAATTAGTTCTACTAAATTTAATAGTTGCTTTTTTTCTCTCTATTTTTACTGGAATTCTACTAATATTTCCAGAAATATGTATCCTGTAATACAAAAGATTTTTTCCATTGAATTGTACTTTTTTACTTTTACATGTAGTTAAAAATCCTAAAGAATTTCCTAGATATAAAATATCATTTTTCAATCCCTTGTATTTAGTAGTTATTTCATATGTGTGAGACATTGATCTACATAGATTACCATCTGTATCAATTAGTCCTGCTAGAAGCTCTAATCTATTTTTGGTTGAGTTTCTTAAATATATGTCAGGTATTCTTTTTTCATTATCTAATTTACAATTATCATCTAAGTATTTTCTTAGAGGATGACTGTTAGAATTACACTTGAAATATAATCTGTATGTATCCCTTTCTTGAAGAGTTT
>Ga0180433_10004147_pt1 | contig 20557 bp, 30 predicted proteins | sample SS_ome_8_FD_132980 | JGI IMG/M metagenome (GOLD analysis project Ga0180433, IMG submission 132980) | Hypersaline lake sediment archaeal communities from the Salton Sea, California, USA - SS_1_D_1 metaG | ecosystem: Environmental > Aquatic > Non-marine Saline and Alkaline > Hypersaline >... | reverse complement strand
TCTCCTGATAATTCGGATCTCCTACCTGTGCACATTCCTCATCACAAGGCGCCTGTCCAATCTCAAGATAATCTTTCATTCCTGCTCCTACCTGATAATTCTTTATCAATTTGTATAGATCAAAAATTACTAAATTTACATCTGCTCAAGGTAATATTCTTTTCTCTCTTCTTCCTGTTCCTCAAGGTCTGCTTCTACTAGCTCCTGAATATTCGCAAGAGCTTCTTTTATGTTCAGAATAGCTGATTCAATAGTATTCCAGTCTTCCTCAATACTACCCTTATATTCAGAAATACCAAAATTGTATACAGAATCAAGGAAACTTTGTACATTTGCCTTGGGATCATCCAAACACGATTCGAGAGATCCAAGAGAATCAATTGCTGAGGAAACATCTGAATCGATTGCTTCCTTGTTCTCCTCCAAAGTCAGACCATTGCTTAGTGTAATTGACATCTTTTTCTCCTTACCAAATAGGTTTTTCTCTTTTTGTCCACTTAGGTTCTCTTTTATCTATCTTCCATTTTGCCACTAAATATTTTCTATAAGCCTCTCTCGCAGGACTAATACTCTTAAAATCTAATCCCAAGTTATGGTTAGCGGCACAATTAGCAAACGGAGTAATAGCGCCACTTGGCATGTATCGGATTCCTTCAGATAGCCTTTTCAAATGGCCCATGCACTTATGAATCTTCCCATATCTCCATGTGTATTCTCTGCATAAAGCCTCAAAGTGTTCTAATAGCCATTTATAGTTCTCTTTATTTAACCTGGCCCAAATACTGCAGGGATGGTTCATATGCGTTGTCTTATATGGCCCTTCTCCACCCATCTTATTTATCGCAGTGGATAATATCTGAGCAGACTCTAGTACCATCTTTATAACCCGCTTATCATCTAAAGCGATAGCTGATCTGGTAGGGCACTTATATGTGGCAAAAATGTTCATGTATCCTCCAACACACAAAATATCGAGCCTAGCGGAGTTCCTTTTACCACTAAGCTCGATATTTTTTAGTAAGCTTCTTACCCTATGTACTCTATATCACAGCAATCTTCATCTTGTACTCTAAACTCACGTAATAAGTACTCTAAATAAGCCCTCAGTTCCTCACGCTCTTTATCATCTCCCCTCTCAAGAGCGTTGGCCATCTCTTTAATACATAAGTCAATCTCTCGTTTAACCTTATCTGGATCCATTTCTGCATCCCCCCTCAACACACATAAGCTTTTATTAATCTTCACTTTTCTCTTCATTCTCTATAACTGGGGGTCTTTTCTCTGATTCTTCAGTCTCTTTGTCTCGAGTCTTTGAACAATTATCATCAGTGCACTCGCACTTCTTATGCTTTCCACAACACCTTTTATCGTCTTCTACCATCATCTTATCCGAAAATTTCCAAGCTACCTTAATTATATTTTTTATTTCTTCTTCATTTTGACCGTGATAGTACCTTGATGGGTCACTACCAGTTAGCAATGATTGTAATGCATAAATTGCATATATACGCCCACGCGCGCTCTTCTTCTTAAACAATTGCTCTTCAGTCCAGCCATCTTCTAAAAATTCCATTCTTTTTAGCCTATGTAATCCTTTTAAGTAATGTTTCTAATCATTATGTTGTCTCTATAGATATCTGAGAATTCCAAAGTAATCTATATCTTAAATTCTCTGCGAGTTTAAATCTAAACCATAAAGATGCTTTTCTGACCTCCAAAAATCTCTTCTCTTTTTCTAATGCATATTTAAAAGAGTGAGATATTAATTCGTTTGTCATGACTTCTGAAGCTACCTTCGCGTCTTGGAGTAAGTTCTTTCTATTTTTACCCACAGCTACCAAAGTTCTTCTAAATTTCGTGGAAAGCTTCAAAACCCTATAGTAGTCAGTTTGGTACCAAGCTTGTTGGCTTTTGATAACACCAGCGATATTTTCTACTAATCTGATGTATTTTATGTCTGCTTCAGTAGGTGTATCCATGGTTTAAATTCTAGATCTTTCGGGCACCCTCTACTAAAATACCCACCACCAAGGGCGACTGCTATCAATGCTTCTAACTTCGTGGCTCCGTACCCGATAATATCAAAGTCATTACCCCTGGGTCCAGGTTCATTTAATACTACTGAAACCCAACACTCTGAACGAAAAAACACTATCTCTAGATAGTGAACTTTTTCAATTAGTTGTTTCTCTAACTCCGATTCTATCACAGTAATAAAGGTTGATAACTTGGTGCTATCAACCTCTTTCGGAACCTGTAACCAAGAAACCTCTTCTAACTTATTGACTACCTCTCGTAATTGCTTCTTTGTCCAGATCCAGTTCATCAATATTCTTGTTCGTAGTCCTCAGTCTTAAAATCCCAACCGTCATAAATTTCAAAAGCTTTTTTCTTCAGGTCTTCTATCTCGTCCTCTGGTACCCGAGATTTCCTCCAGTGCTTCTTTGGCTGAAACTGAAATCTGAATCCTATCTCTTTCATTTTTTCATTTCGGGTTTCATTATAAGGTCCAGGGTCTGTTACAAGATCTACGTACTTTCGTTTATCATTCTCTCGTTCTTCTAAGATCTCTTTAATATCATAATTTTTTGCTATGTGATATGTTAACTCACAGTCTCCTAACGCTCTATGCAAATTTCTAGGGTCTATTATAATCCCATACTCTAAAGATACCATCATTAGCTTCTTGTCTTTTAATTTCTTGTTCAAGAAGTCTTCATGGGGAAGATCTCTCATTGCACAAATCCATGGAATCTGTGCCATCTCAGGAAAATACTTAACCAACACATTTTTATCAAAACTAGCATTATATGCCATAAGAACGTCTGCTGATGTCATTCCAATTGCATCATAAACATATTCACGAACATCATCAGAACATGGAATGGTGATTGCCATTCCATGCTTAGTAACCAAGGTTTCCGGAATCCTATGAATTTTTTCAGATTCCTTAGACCAGTTTTGTGGCTTGAAAAGGGAACAATGTTTACTAATTATTACTTTGGATTCGTTGTCATATAGTAAGGCTGCTATTTCTATTACTTCCGAAGCAGCTGCATCTAGGTTTCCTTTCTCAGTATATTGGCTGGATGTTTCTGTGTCAAGAATAAGTACTAACATGCTTTAGCCAATCTTAACCAAGCCGAAAACCAATTTCGTACTGTAGTCGCCTTTATCTCAACCCCATGTTTTTCTTTAATGAGTTCTAAAGCTTGCCCTACAGATTTACCATCAATAAAAGCCCTCTGAGCTGTTTCTTTCTTCGACCCTTTACGAGCAGGGGGTATTATCAGTTCCCTAGGACTTGTTGGTGTATCAAATTGAGAACGTCTCTTCTTTTTTCCTGCATTCGTAATTTCATTTATTTGGTCCGAATCAAGATTTTTAATAAATCTACTTAATCCGTTCCCTCTGTAGGCATTTACGAGCGCTTCTCCACCAATTGCAGACCAAAAACCCATATTTATAAAAACTTCAACAAAATAAGCTATTTTATCTTTTGGTAAAAGTGCAATCACATCACTGTATTTATCATAGTCTTTCTTTAAAGTATCTGGCATTAACGCCTCTAGAAGCTGAATCAGATCTTCCTTATCACGAATTTTTGACAAGAGTCCTCCGTCATATCTGCCCAAGGCAATTCGTCTATGAAAGGAATTTTTTGTTTCTAACTCCTTATCAAACTTACCTTGTGCTACTTCTCTAATGAATGTCTTTGGAGAATCTATTAATCTTTTTTTCATATTTATATCCTACTAATGCCAAATAGTCTTCGTTCAAAGCGCTCTTTGCAATAAATGGTTCTGCACTTTTAAACCTTTTCCCTTTTAAGACCTGCTTTGTATATTTAAACGCATACCAAGGTCTCTTATATATTAAGTTTTCGAAATTCAACCATTGGCCTTTTACTCCACTCGCATATATCACAGCTAAATTAAAATTCTTCTCTTTCAGTAACTCAAATTCAAGTTCTTTCCAAGGTTTTTTGAGAACCTTGATGGCATATTCAATAGCTACTCCTAAAATCAAAGAATTATGGGTGTTCTTTTCTAATAAGCTTTCAAGGTCTTTCCATCTTTCTCCAATTGAAACAGTATGTTGGACTGCCTGACTAAAACATGTGTAAGATTTTATCTGATCTAAAGCTATTTTCTCTAGTTTTTCAGGTCGATATGTGAACCACCTCCTCATCACATCAAAAATCTCGTCAAGTCTCCATTTCTTGTCTCTATGAAATCTAACTAACCAGTCTTCTAAAATTATCTGATATTTTTCTACAGGCATTTTATTTGATTTTCCATATAACTGTGAAATTTTACCGTGACGTACTTCAATCGTAACATGCGGATTATTCTTAGAGTCTCTCAATGAGTAAATTTCGGAAGTGCCTTCAGAAACCTGTCTTTTATATGATCCTACACAGTGGCCCATCAAGTTTCCCTCAATCTGACAATCTGCAGGTTTTAGTTTCACCACTTCATAACCACTACCACTCCAGACAATATCATGAGATTGATAAGTCCATTTTACCAGACGGAGTCTTTTTTCAAGCCTACGTGGGTCCTCTTCTAAAAATATTTGATCTTCTGGATCTGTGTGAAACCTCTGAAATCCACCCTCTTTTGTATATATGATAAGAGACTCTTTGGGGTCTTCTCTAAACCACGAAGCTCTCGGATTTATAAAAAACAGCTGACCGTCTCGAACTTGACCTCTCTCCGCCATCGTCTCAAGCTGTATGTCATTATTAACGATTGTAATTTCTTCTTCTATCTGGCGGTGCCAGTGTTCAGCATCTTCAAAGACTCTTTGCCACGTATAATCATTGATATTCCAACCACCATGTTGCTGCTTGTGATTGGCATAATCCAGAGCTAACCGCCACTGTTGATCTGTATATTCATACAATAAATGATTCTTCTCACATTGCTGAGCTATCCAAACCATACACTTCGGAAACTGTTCATGAAATTCAAGGGCTTTTTGAATTGCCCTATCAGACACACTTTGGCTTTTCAAAAACCTAATTTTTCCATCTGCTATTCGTTTTTTAGCCATGACACGAAAACTCCGTATATTCAGTGATTTTACACTTGATATACGGAAATCATTAGGTCTTATATGGAGTATCTCGACGAATTCCAGCTGATTCTTCGCCTTCAAATTCTTCTGGAAGACCTACGTCATGCAAGCTTTCGATCTCGTCTGGTCTAAATCCAGAGTATTTTTCTTCGTCTTCTCTATCTTCCATATCACTAATACAAAAATCCAAATATATCTATTTATCTAGTTCTTCAGGAATCGGAATCCAGGAATACTTTACTGATGGTAAAGCTTCTCTAGCTAACTCCTCACGCTCTTGATCGGACAGTGCAGCCCATCTCTTTTGAGTATTGTACGAAAGTGTATGTTCTACTAAAGCCCACGAAGTTATTGCAATATTACAAGCTCTGTCTTGTCCCATACGATTAGCATGAGGCCTTCCAGACTCTAAAATTTGCTTCATTCCAACATTAAACGCCATCCTAATTGCTTCTCTAAGATATTTAGGATACTTCATATGTCCTCCACATTAAATATCGGCAACAGAGGGGGATGTCCTGTTACCGATATTAACTCGCTAGTAACGAGTTTTAAATCGTAATTGTCAATGAGTAGGGCGCCTTCTCAAAATATGAGATATCGCTGGGCTTAATCTTGTCTCTCTGAATCAATGACTGAATTTTCTTTGTGGCTTCATCTTGTGTGACATAAAGATAGGTCTTAGACCCTTCTCTGGTCGAAACCAATACCAGGTGCTTCATACCCTTTCCAGAAGCCTTATAGAGGTACCTTCCAAGCTTCTCTTCCACCTCAAAAGATTACTGTACCCAATCCGATGCTTCTTTGCATATTCGGAAAGGTTTCCCGATCTTAATGCCATTTCGACATGTCTCGATTTTTGTCCTCTGGAATAGCGTCTTCTTCTATGTCTTTCCATACATTCCTCCATCTATGTAATACACATACGTGTAACCAAATATTATTACCGCAAACTAAAGATAATCTAATCTGATGTCCTTCAAGATGTTCGAAGCCTTAGTATAATCAGGTTCATCTGGAAGACTTGAAGTTTCTAACTTCTTTTTAAATTCCAGCTCTAATTCATCAACATAACCAAAGATTGACATATAGTCCATCTTACCATCACGAACAGTAACCAAGAGGTCGTGAAGGTCTTTGTCTTCACTTACGTCAACCAGTACTCTATTCTCTTCCAAAACCACAAAGACAGAATGCAATAATCTAATTGTGTGCATTGCATGTTTACAAGTCTTCGGGTCTGGTGGTTGTAACCGCTCCACAGGTTCAAGGTCATCTATCTGAAATGAAAATCTTTTTTGCTGTGCCCTAGCATATCCTCCATAAGAGTTTGCAACTTTCTTGGATAAGAACATATCCCTATTCTCTCGAAGGACCTTAGCCCATTTTTTCTCAACTTCAACCAAGGGACTCCATAAAATTTCAAGAACATTAGGATTTGCTCCAAGAGCTAGCTTCATAAATTTTTGAGCTTCAAAATAAACACTGTCAGATTCTCTATCTTCATACTGTTCAGGTGGTTTATCCCGAAAGGTCCAGAAATCCTTAGTTGGGGCTATGTAAAACCCTCTCCTGTCCCAATCAGAATCGGGTCTAGAGAGTCCATATGCTCTTGAACCAACAACAACACCAAGTTCTATTCTATTCTCTGGAATTATCATGACTCATTTCCAATCTTGGTCTATTTCTCCCAACATCTTATCTGTCCCTCTTTGACCATTTCACTAGCCTCCTCAATAATGACCCCTTCAATTTGCCGACGCACTTTTAATCTTCGAAGTTCTCTATATTTAGACATAAAAACCAATGTATAAATTATCCAAAAGAGAATTATTACAATTGAATAAGTCATATCTTGGATTTCAAAAATCATTAACGCTATATTTGCTAAAAGACCAATAGCACCAACCCACGTGAGGGATAGATACAGTTTCTCTATCTTTCTCCAACGCTCTATGGTATCTTTTGTCTGGTCTAATAGAGTATCGAGGTTACTCATCAAACTCTTCATATTCTTCCTCCTCTTCATCGTACTCTTCTTGCTCTACTTCTGCTTCAAAAACCACAGACATTGGAAGTATTTTTCTTGTCTTCTCTTCTATCTTAAGACCTTTCTCTTCAATTTCATCTACAATTTCTTTTACAGTCTTACCATCAAAGTATTCGATAGAAGACTTTTCTTCATCGTTCTTCAAAAGACCAAATATAGGTTTCTTTAAATTTAGCCTCGGATAACTGTAGTTAGGGAGTGTTTTCTTATGGTCCTGCCAAAATACAGGATCTCCCTCGTCTTCAAGATACTCCTTATGGGCTTTCTCCCAGTGAAGTTCTTCTAATCGTTTCTCCAAGAATCTCTCAAGTGTTCTTCCAATATCCCATAAGTCATCCCATATATCGTATAATTCTCGTGCAGCTTCCGTTTCCTTAATCACCTTATCAAAATTCTTCTTATTGAAATATAAAATAGAATTCTTGCTTGTCCATGGGAAACTTCTATTAGACCAACGACTTATGCCTTTCCTAATAGGAATTTCATGATCCCACACATACTCCCAAACTTCAGGACGTTGATTACCAGGATACATTGCTATGAATTTTACGCCTCTTTGAGACTTCTTAAATGAAATCCCTCTTGACATAACCTCTGGGTACCTTGGACATACTTTCTTTTCCCCTTCCCAACGGTTCCCATTATTCCAGTCTTCTCTTGCTGGTAATTCAGGACCTTTAGTGGTGTACATAAATGTGTACTCAGATGCACCTCTCCAGATGGCGATCGGTAAACACCTCTCTGTCGGACGCCATTCATCCTTAGTAGAATCTTGCTCTAGAGCAAATTTCACAAGGTCTTTCTCTTCGAGATCAGTTAAGAAATTATTTCTGTGCGCGTCGAAGTTCCAACTATCTAGCCTTCTACTCCTCCACAACTCCTCACACCTCATGTGCTTCTTTTTATTAACTGTTGTCCACTCTGAGGTCTTTACCTCTCGCAATTCTTTAGTTCGCTTGTATTTCTTGTATGTCTTCTCATGTACAAAAATGTTCTTATTGTTGGCCGCCACTAAGACAACAAATTCACTGTCCTTCTTATGAGCAATATAAATAGCTTCGGGCTCTTTTTTCCTAATTGCATCAGCGATTTTCTTATGCTCTGCAATATTTGATTTCCGCTGCTTTGTCTTCTCTAGTCTTAATCCATATTCTTTCAAAATCATTCTGGTTGCTTTAGCGTCATCCGATACCAAAGCTCTATGAGTCTTATTCTTGAATTTCCACCAGAAAATGACCTCCGACAGTAACTCAAGGTCTACTTCTTCATAATCTTTTAATATCAAACCCTGCAACATTTGGCGGAAAGGTTCTTCTTCTTTGCGTTCTTGTAATTTCAGAACACGGACCTCTTTTAACAATGGTACCATCTGTATGTAGTCTTTTCGATCAAGCCTATTTGTGAGGTAATAGTCAATGTCCTCTACTTCAATACAATCGAAATTTATATAAAATGTATCGTCAGAATAAACCGTATACGAAGCTCTTTTTTGTGGTTTATGGTAACCTTCGTATTGGTTCCAAATCTCTTTTTGCCTTTCGTAATAAAACTTGAATGCACCCTCTTCAGGTATTTTCGTTTCTATTGTGTATAATTTGAGACCTTCTGGCTTTTCCCAACAACTCGTACGTGACTCCTCACCCCTCCTATACCACCGATGGTGTCCAAAATAGGAGCTAAAGACTCCTACGATACGCATACCAACATCCAACTTGGCATTATTCTCTGTATGAAATTCCTTAAATCTCTTACGCCCGTCTCCAAGGATCATCTCCGCATCATGAATGAATTCTAAGACTTCTTCACATTCTTTGGGATCACAGATATTCACTTTCGGAATTGGATATGGCGCAAAGATTCGGGTTCTATCAAAAATTCCCTGCAATACTAACAAAATCCGTAAGTAGTGCCTCTTCTTTTTATCGGCCCTATCCAAAGCCTCCATATATTTATGCGTTCCAGGCTTTAATGGAACCTTTCTCCTCTTTCCTGTGTCCCAATCGTAGTCAACATCCATAAAGATTTCTTGGTACTCATCTCTTGTCGGAAAAACTACTTTTCCAGCATTTATATCTGCCCACACACGATATAAGTTCTCCCCGTTTCGAAAGAGAAAATAAGTTCTCATATTCTCTTTGTTGGCTTGTTCGTGTGTCCACGGGTCCTTATATTCTTTTTCTTTTCTACGAACCCGTAGGACGACAATGGCTTTCTCTTCAGGAATAACCTGATTCAAATGTTCTTCTGACTCAAGTAACCAAGAATCAAATTTCGTGATGTCCTGGAAATCAATACCACCCGCACCAGCCGCTACCATGCATTCTTCATCCATGTATAACACAAGCTGTCGAATCTTTACCTTCTCCTCTGCTGATGCTCTTTCTCCTTCACTTAATCTAACAATCTCTTCTTTTCGCCCCAAATAAAGGTCAACTGTCCAAATGACCTCTTCAATCTTTTGTGAAAAGCTTCTTAATTCACTTAGTTTCATTTCAAAGATGGATTGCTTCTCTTCAAGCAAGCTCTTTAATTCCTCCTGCTTGGTTTTCATATCCCTCTGAATTCTTTGGAGAGAATTTCTAGTCTTGGCTAACGCTTTTCGAATTGCAGTTGCAGGAGCTTTTTCAACTCCTCTTTCCTCAGACGGCTCAGAGTCATCCATAAACTCTAGTGCTTTTCTATTTAACTCTTGTAGTTCTTCACTTAAAGAATTCTGCTCTCCAAGAAAAGCATCCATCTCTTTCATCTTCTCTTGAATCTGATTATTTTTCTTCTCTTCGCCTTCTAATTCAAATTCCCAAAATTCAAGAAAATCGCCATCTTTCTCTCTCCAACATAAAGACCTTCCATTGAACTTATAGTTAATATCTGCGTCTTCATCCACTGAGTATACATAGATCACATCACCGATTTCATGTGTTCCCTTTTCACCATTCCACGCGTCGTGATACTTACAGGGTTTCTTACAGCTATAATATTTTTGGGTCTCTATCATCTTATTGTCTAATACGTCTATCGCTTGTAATAAACACCACCATTCTGTGTGGCAAGGGTTTGCATAAACGTTTCACCATCTATATTGTCTCCAATATATACACATACCAGCTGACATCCAGCAGCTTGGAGTGCTGCGTACCATCCTGGAAAATCTGCTAGAATCTGTGTTGCTCCTCCGAATCCCAATGGAGCTCCACTATCGAGATCTGGATGATCGCCAAGAATCAAAATGATCTGATCTACATTTGTCCCATATTGAGAGCATGCGATACTTAAAGCAGTATAGACGGGCCTCCAACCCTCTGACTGCAAGGCAATAATATCTGCTTCAGTATCTACCAAATGCACAGAATTTGCTTCTAGTAACGAAGCTTCATAATTCTGTTCTGGATTCCCACCAAAAGAGTTCCAAGCGAAACAATCAGTCGACTCAAGACTCTTTAAAAAACAAAGAGCATCGGTTTTAAAGACATCCATCTTAGATGGTGAACTAATTCCTGTTCCAGTATAATCCATCATGATCTGTTGAGAACTCGCCTCGTCCATTGATTGAGACCTATCGTGAATGACCACAAATCTCTCACTTGTTACCACGTCAAAACAGAGAGTTGGATACCCTTCAAGATCAAAAGAAAAATCCTCCATCACTCCGGTTGCGTCATGAGAGAAATCCACTGTGTCTTCTGTAGCGGTGTATCTCAAAAACTGAGTGCTAAGTGTAATCGTAAATGATGTGCTTGCTGATGGCATTAATGTCGTTGAAAATCCAGTTGTATCAATTGAATATATTGTATTCGCACCAGTCAAGGATGGCGTTGTCAGTGTCACTACTGAAGCTGTCGTATTTGCTAGATAAACCGTCAAAACTGGATCCGTTGACCCGAGCGCTACTCTACCGAAATAATAATCTCCACCATTTATAATGTCATTACCTGTAACACCTGTTTCCTTAACTAAAAGTCCTGAAGCATCATCGTCTTGAATTGTTGCTGTATGCTCTGAGATCGCTCCAATATCTGCTGATGAAGAAATATTCGTAATTTCAAATTCAACTGTTTCATTTCCTTCAACATCCAAGTCATTAATGACATGTAGGGTAATCGTCTTCTTTTGACCATCAACTGATCCTGTTGAGAACGTGACTATTTCAGATCCAAAAGATGTGTAGTCAGTATTTTCGGTTGCACTACCCAACAAAGTATCTTCAACTGTAACAGTTATGTCAAAACTTAATGTTCCCCCTGCCGGAACATTAAGAACCAATTCAATGAGTTGATCAGTGTTTTCATCTCCAATACCTGAAGCCATGTCAAATTCAACACTAGGAACTGTGTCGTCATCTGTAAGTGTTACCACGTGATTAATCTGAGATCCAATTACTGCTCCACCAGTCACATTTCCTAATTGGAAAAAGATTGTTTCATCACCCTCTGCCAAGATATCATCAACTGCAGTCAACGAAGCAGTAGCGGTTGTTCCTGTAGTTGCTCCAATCGCAAACGTTAGAGTTTGGGGGTTTGCGCTAGTCGTATAGTCAAGACCTACTAGTGCTGTCCCACCAGTACTGTCAATTACATCAACTGTAACTGCTGATGCTAGTGGCCCACCCGGCGAAGAGAGTACTACTTCAATATCAAGAGTTCCACCAGTTTCACCTACTGTGGATGACGGCTGGACAAAATTTACTGCAATACCATCGTCGTCATCTATTGTAACATTATGTGTTGACACACTTCCTAAAGTTGCTCCCGACGGATTTGCAAATGCGAGATTTATAGTCTCTGTACCTTCAATATCTAGGTCGTCAACTGGAATAAGGGCCACATCCTGTGTTGCTCCACTAACACTTCCAGCAGAAAATGTAACTGTCTGTGGTGAAGCAAAAGTATAGTCGATATTGGCTCCTGCAGTTCCTGCAAGTGTGTCTTGGATATCTACAGACACTGCAGTTGTTAATGCAGTTGTTGCAGACAACTCCACGGTTATTACATGACCTGTAGAATCTTCATCTACGAAACTCGCAGAACTAGCAAAAGTCACTACAGCATCTACTGGTAGAATTCTTCCTGACTTTACAGCACTTTCTCCAGCGCCACAACTGGTTATTAGTGCAATACACGCACCAAAAATTAACCAATACAACTTTTTCATTCTGTACTTACCTCCTCTTGAAATTCCTGTAAATCACTTGATAACTTTTCCTTATCGAAATTAACCCAGTCATTCTGAACTGCTGTTATTAAAAAACTTACTATTAGTTTTATTGATAACAAAATAATAAGTGCCTTCTGCCTTCGAACTTTTCGCTTCAGTTTTTTATTCTCTGAAGTAAGTTCCTTCTTATCAAGTTCTGATCCTTCATAAGCTTGAAGCATCTCATAAATATCATTCTTACTCATTCTATCTCCTACCAGTAACCAGCTGATTTAATTACCAAACCTAGAAGTACAAACAAGATAAAGATCAAATAAAACATCAATCTCATATTCTGTTTCTGAAGACTGGCGATTTTATTAATCGCCTTGTTCGTGACCAATTTCTGCTCCATCTGAGCACTTTCAGCAAGAGCCAGTGCTTGCTTAATAACTGCAATGGGGTCATTTATAGGTTTTGGTCCTGGTATCTCAAAGTCTTTCATCATAGCTCCTTATTAAATGAATCCTCCTACAACAAAATATCGAATGTCATAGGATAAACTGTACTGATTTAACAAAAATATCAGCCTTGGGACAAAAAAAGAGCTACGAGCACTTAAGCTCGTAGCTCTTAAAACACATATGTAGTTATTATTCTAGGCCCCTAAGATGAAGTAATCTTTATTACTAACTATCACCTGTCCATTTATAAGAAAGATATTCTCTTCTGCTAACTCCTGTAGATACTTTCTTAACTCTTCAAAATCTTCAGAATCCTCTAGCTCCTGTAGTTCTTTCTCTATCTCTTTCTTTTTCTTCATTCTTTGCCCTTCACCAACCCCATTGTTGTCATAAGACACACAGTGAGTTCCCCTCTCTGGCACTTCATATGTGTATTATACATATATTTCATTCAAAAGACAAATATATTTCATTCATTCGACCTTATTTTACCAAATTCCATGAAGATCATAGTTATTATGATGCTTATACATCTTAAACTCAATCTCTTTCAACTCTTTTCTTAGCTCAATTAGGTCCTCATGAAGTACAAATCCACCCGTCAGTCTAAAGAACTCTACCGCTCCAGCTACCATTACTGATAGCAAAATTCCACATACTATACCTTTTTTAAAGTCTGACATTCTAATCCACCCTTGTATATGTCCCACCAGCCATCGTCGCTAAGTCTAGCATAAATTGCACACCAGTTGGGCTCATGTCAAAAACATGAAGCATGCATCCATTATCTTTTAATGCGCGAAACCAGGTAGAAAAATCTGAAAGAATTGTTGAAGGATCACCAGACCCTCCAGGTGCTCCCTCATCCATGTTAGGTTGACCGTCACACAAGAAGAAAATCGAGTCCAACTCATTACCATACTCGGTGCAGGCAATCCTCAACGCAGAATAAGCCGGAGTTGCTCCTCTACCTCTAAGCGCATTTATTACATCACAAAGTAGTGTTTTGTTCGCTTCCGTAGCAGGAACCAACTCCGACATAAATCTCTGAGCAGGCCAGGCACCGAATGAATTTATGGCGACCTTGTCATCCTTGGATAAAGTCATGATGCACTTGATGGCCTCTTCCTTGAGCTTATCCATGCGAGTAACGGTTGACCCTCTATCATGAAGAACTGCCAGGGTATTCATAGAGCCTGATCGATCCAGAACAAATACAAAGTCCCCTCCAAGCTCCTTACCAAAGAAAGGCTCCGGTGCTTCCTCTGGCAATTTGACTTCCACCGGCGGTACGGGTGGTGGCACAGGTACCTGAGTTACCTCTACAGGTACTGCAGGGGGCTTCGGTGGTGGCAATGGCGATTTTGAAGTAGTTCCTTCTGGAACTGGAAGTCTGACCCTGAGAGGTGGAGTCGGTCTATCGGCCTCACAATCATCGCTATTTCTGATTATCTTAGGTGCTTCAAGTTTCTTTGGTGGTTGCTGTTGCTGTGCTTCAATGAACGTTATTGAAATTATCAAAAGCACAATAGTAGTGATAATCTTTTGTACCATGATCCCCTCTCTTGTCAAAGATCCGCCCAGTAACTGACCAGGCTGAATGCAGTCAAATAAAACATTTCAAAAGACAAGTATATTCTGCTCTAAACATAAAAACAGGCCTGAAGTCTCTTTCAGGCCTGTTCAGTACTCTTCTGCACTCTATTTATGTAGTCTTACCCCTTTTCAACTCTTCTGTTATGTGGTCCTATAAAGTTGATCCAAAGACCTCAGCCCCAGCACTACCAAAAGTTTCTGCGTTAGCGCTGCACAATGATTGAGTCCCTAACCCATCAGACTCTCTATAACCAGTAGTTGCAGATGATAGGGCTCTCATTGTTCCTTCAACATTACCAATAGCATATCTAGCAATATTTCCGGCACCTATTCCTAAGGCCTCTCCACTATCAAAAGCATCAATAGTGGCACTTAAAAATACAAAAGTGTAGTTTCCCTCTTCTTCCTTTTCTTTTATGAGGTTCTTAATCTTCTGAGTGTCGAACTCTCTTGATGAATTCTCATGACCATCTGTCAAGATCATTATCAAAGCTCTAGTGTTTTTCTTATCTTGACACTGACTTTCGAGAGTTCTAATAGTCTGACCAACCGCGTCACAAAGAGCTGTACATCCAGCAGGTGCATAGGTTTCTCGGTCTAGTACTGGAGCTTCAAGTAAGGGTATATTTTCATAAACCACAGTACTTGTACTATTAAACTTCGTGAGGGTTATCCTAGCATCTCCCTCTACTCTTTTTTGATCCTCAAGAAACTCGTTGTATGCACTAATTGTTATGTCCCAATTAGAATGCATAGATCCAGATTCATCAACAATGATACTAATGTAAGTAGTCATCTCAGGATTTACAACTTTCTTCGGCATAATCTTCTCCTTATGAAATGATAAGTCTCTGTCCACAAGCGTAACAAAACTTATGCTTTTTTGCTACCTTAATACCACATTCTGGGCAAAACTGACCAGCAGAAACCCTTTCAGATTTTTGTTCCTTGCCAAGAACCTTGAACTTAAATACTAAGGGCTCTCCAAAATCCCCATTCCATCCAACTTCATAAAAAGACTGGGTTGAGTAAGACCCCTCAACGGTTGCTCCAGGCTGATCTGAAGAGCAATTAGCGAACGTGTGGTCTTCTGCTGTTGATCCAAAAGTGTGCCCGGCTAATCCCTGTGTATCACAAAATGTTTCGGTATGGGGAAATGGCATCCTATCAAAAGATGCACTTCTTAAAATACCTGGGTTCTTTGGGGGAGTTATTTCCTTCCAAACTTTTATAAGAATTGTCCCATTTTCAGAACTTGTCGGGTCTGCTACAGTTTCATTAGTCACCGGAACAAACTTAAACTTCTTGTTACTCTCAAGATACCTTTCGAGCCAAGTTGTTTCATGGGGGCCAACAATAATACTATCCCCTAAGTCTGCTCCATCAATATTAATTTCAACCCTACGTCGAAATCCTGACAGTTCCTTGAACATTAATTGATATTCAGAATCGAATGGGATGTGAACTTGAACGGAGCTAAGATCTCCGTCTCGTTTGTGTTTGTACTCCCCAAATCTTTTTCGATTTGAATCGTTGATCGTACACACAAACTCGTTGTGATGCATAGTCATTTTACCTCCTTATTAAAGCCGGGTGACTAACGGCTAAAGAAAAGTCACCAAAGTAAAGGCATCATCAGATATGAAAGAACACTTCAATAGTATATACCATCGAAGTGAGAATAAAATCAGAATATCTAAAATTAATCTTTAGGTCTTCCACCAGGCCTGTTGGGTAGAAAAGCTTGCTGCCAAATAGACATTATCGGGGGTACATCTCGCCACATCCCTTTACAAACGTCCCGTGCCTCTTCCTCACCCAGCATTAAAGCTAAGCGCATATAAGCTTTGTCTAAGAAGTCCACAGAGCGTACCTTGAAGTCTTCTGTGTAAGATCACCTGGCAATGGTAGTAATGGTTATTAATACTGATGGTTCTTCTACTTTGGATAGCACTACATTGCTTAAAAACTCATCAATCTTCTCGTGCATATGATTGTATTCGCATGCGCGAGCCCATCTCGCTAATGCCATACACTGACTCATCTTATCTTGAGTGTAATCATGCACATAGGGAGCACGAGCTAGTTCTAACTGTTCTTCTCTATTCATCTGACTCCTCGTCAAATTCAAAAGGGATTCCTCGCTCCTCAGCATCCTCAAGAATTTTTTCCTTACTGGACTTTTGCGGGTAATATCCAATAAAGTTGTCTCCACGATCCATAATCGCTAATCCATATTGAGCGTTCTCTAATACTCCCACAAATTCTTTTTCAGTTCGACCTTCTGCCTCATTTTCAACAAATGCCCACATCACAACAGATTTGGTTACTACCTCGTCCTTTCCAGTACGAATAGCTGCCATCCATCCTAAGGCTTGCGTCATATGGATTACGTTCATCTTATTCCTTTGCTATTGCGTAATAGGTGACTTTCTGGAAAAGCTCTGGCTTTCTTAGAACCAGAACCGCCAACTTAGCTCCTAAGTCACAAAGAGCATCATAATACTTGCTGCTAAGGTGATTACTACAATAATGGTGTCCAAACTCATGAATTATTAATGCTATGACTTTCTCATCTATCTCCGTAAACCACTTCTTACCCAACCTAGAGACATTGAAGGTCAGATTGTTATTCCCATAAGCTGCTGCAAATCTTTTTCTTGACCTTGCAAAAGCTACTGTAATATTCTCATTAAAAAGTTCTTTTGCTAGCATCTTTGCAAAGTCTGCGACCTTTGTCATATCCTTAGTAATTTTAATGTTCCCAGTACCTCCCGACAACTTAACAGTTGAATTACTCGGAGTTACAACACTAGCTGGTTTCACAGCACCGGCAGATTTAGCGTTTGCCCACTCCTGTTTGTTAAGAGACCTGCCAGGTACCAGCGTGTATCCCTTACTCTGGGCTATCTTAGTTGCTTCTGGGTCTGAAGGGTCATGGACCACTCTTTTCTTTCCGTATCTCAAATCCATTGCTTTTGTGATAGCTTCATCAGAGCATTTCTTGTTACTTGTCGCTTCTCGTACCCAAGAGTCATTTGCTTCAGTTTTCTTAACTTGATCGAAAGTCTGATTGAAAACGCATGTTCTAAGCATCCTTAAATATGCAGGTGTGACATTATCCCTGTTGAAATTCAATGGTACCTTCTGCTGTACATCAACGTGATACTTGTCCCCGGTTTCAACTACTGGGATTCCCATTTCATAAATAGATGCTTTCTCACCATCCAACACTTCATAAATCTTAACTTTAGTTTTTCTTGTGACCTTCTTTAGAATTCCATCCACGTCAGCTATCTCAGTCTGAAGTTTTTCTTCAAATTCTGCTACAAGGGTTCTTTTGTGGCTTAAAAGCTCTCCATTAAAAGTAGTCTTAATCCCTTGGGGTGGAATCAGTTTCTTAACTTCCCGACAAAGAGTGTTGAATTCTTTCTTCGACATAGGAATAAGTGCTTCGAAAATACTCCCCTTCTCGATACTTTCTTTTGTTTCTGTTCGTTCCCCTACATCCCCAAAATATACAGTCCCTTTCGTGGATACCAACTTTGCCTCAGTACAAACCGAAAGTACAAACTTCTCACCAAGATTGAATCTTCCCCGCTTCGTTGGATCTATCTTCTTTTTAGATTCCGCAAAAAGAGTGTATGAATGAGCTAAGTCCTTGAACCCTTCTGGATCATCGTCAACAACAGTAAGCTCAGCACTAGCCTTCTCCTCATTATAGATGCACTTCACACTCACCTCGGAAACCTCTTGGTCCCAAGCATTCTGAAGTAGCTCATAAAGAATAAATGCGTGCCCTTTTCTTTGGAGCAGTTTTCTTAGTCCTTCTTTGTCAACCTCTAACCAACCCATTTAGTCTCCTTAATATAAATACCTCCGATAGTTGTATATCGAAGGTACAGGACTCTTCTTTACTATTTTTGTCTATAGTCTCTTTAAATACCTTCCAGGTATTGGTTCTGCCAACCATGTCGTGTCATTTCCATGGTAAAAATTGATACCATCTTCAAAAGCTTTCTTAGCATCAACTTCAAAGATGACTGGTCTTTTTGCTCGTCTACCACCGACCATCTCAGCAGTATCCGTCTCTTCAGAGAGATGGACATATTGCCTTCCCATTGGTTTTAATCCATCTTTCTGTATTTTATCTGCAACCCTTGGATATGTTCCATGATATAGAATCTCAGGTGGTTCATTTGCTTCCAGCTGAATCTTTTTCTTTATTGAGTGTCCATATGTTGCTCGGATCAAAGTGCCATTTAGTTCAAAACGGACCTTGTCAGAATCCGCCATAATTTCATCAAGGTCTTCTCTAGTTATTCTGAGCGCATTAAACACATCTTCCATTTCAACCCAACCCTCATCATCAAGATGAAGGTTGAATTTTTCTGGACCGTGTCTCAAAGCATAAGAAATTCTTTTACTTAACCTCGTTTTAATCTGTCTGTTCATCGTTCTGCAAACTTAAGTTCCTCAACTCCCTCTTATTTAGCTGCCTCTTTACCTTTATAAAAATATTGGGCTTCCCAAAAACACACCTGGAAAGATATTTTCGTCCTCCCCAGTAAGTTCCAGCCCATTCGTCAATTTTCTCTTGCGGGGCAGTCTTCCACAACAAGACATTCTGACGATAATCCTCTTTGTCGATTTCTTCGATCTCCAGATAATACCAAATTCCTCGCAATTTGTAATAGCCGGACGTTTCATCAATCAGTTTCTTTTCAACTCTCCACGGAGAATATTTAATTTTCTCCTTCGGTCTATCATAGGACTTCAAAATTCCCGTCTCAGGACAGACATAAAGAATACCAGGATAGAGTTCAAGTCTGTTACCATATCCCCAGCTACTATGATAAACCTTGCCATCTTCGGAAATAGCATCAAAAATGATATTCCACTTCACCACCTTACGAAGATGCCATCCACGGAAACTTCTGGAGTCAGCCTGAGAACAAATCTCAGACCAAACATCGTTCCACGGACGGCCGACCTGCTTCTCAAGGCTACGGGTAACTGCGGTCATTCCAAAACCGCGTTCACGCTTCCAATCGTTTCCCTGATAGATCTTCTCGAACTTAGGTGCATCTTCAGAGAAATCTTTTTTGTGTCGAGGATAATCCTCGCGTGGACCACGACGACCGGGCTCCACAACTTTGTGTTTCAAGTCTTTGCGCATGATAGCTCCTTTCGCACTTATAAGCCATCATACGCTCCCTTCTTTAGACTCTTGATATTCATTTAATTTCTCCGTTCAAAGTCCCTATTTAATTGATACGTATTAGATTATCGAAAACTAGTGACTATTCTTTACAAATTATTCTTTAAACTTTTTAGTTTCTCAAGATGGGATAGCATATTGGTTCCACTGGTCTTTGTCTGCATATCCTTTTTATCCTTCACCCCGACTTCATCAGGGTCTTCTTCAAAGGTTTTCTTAATAACCGCTTCTGCAACTATAGCTCCAGCTTCTTCACCCATGTCTAGACCACCACGAATTGCACCAGACTTTTCAAGCTCATTCATCATTGTTTTAATCAAATTCTCTATTTGACCTGAATCAAACTTTGGCCTCTCTTTTAGCATTTCCTTGATTTCTCTCAAGTCCATTCTCAGAGCTTGAATGTCTTGTTTTAGTTTATTGTCTACAGAAGGGGTCTTTTTAGTTTCTGAATCTTGATTCTCCTTCACGAGCCTCTTAAATTCAGTCATTGACTCAAGAATGACCTGTGCTTTGTCCTCTTCGATAGATTGGACGCTTTTGTGTTTCAATTTTTCAATTGCTGAATTTACCGCTTCCACAATAAGTTCATTTATCTTTGTTGCATTTATGACATTTACTTTTTTAAGTCCCTGCTGTTTAAACGCATCAACATCTACTTCGTGAGTCTTTCCACGAATCAGGTCAGTATAATCTCTATTTTCAGCCACTAGTTCCCCTCGGCTAATGCTGCCAGTAAACATCCTTTTACAGTTGAATCTAGCCTGTTTTCAGCAAGACGGATTTCCTTTACACTTATTGGAAACCTATCCTTTATTTTTTCAAATTCCTCTTGAAAAACCTCTTTAAATCCACCAACCATTGAAGTTCCACCAGTTATCGCTATTACAACATCTTCCTGAAAATTAGGTATATCAGCTAAGTCTTGAAACTTCTCAATTATCTTCGTCAATGAGTAATTAATCAGGTATTTGTAGTATATGCAAATAGCTTCTTCTTCTGGTGTGTTAGGGT
>Ga0180433_10004146_pt1 | contig 20559 bp, 34 predicted proteins | sample SS_ome_8_FD_132980 | JGI IMG/M metagenome (GOLD analysis project Ga0180433, IMG submission 132980) | Hypersaline lake sediment archaeal communities from the Salton Sea, California, USA - SS_1_D_1 metaG | ecosystem: Environmental > Aquatic > Non-marine Saline and Alkaline > Hypersaline >... | reverse complement strand
GTAGGTAATGTAATTGCAAATTCAATACCACCGACAACATTTGATACAGTACAAGAAGAACATCCAATTATTGAATTGGAAGCAACAGTTACAGGGTCATATGAAATAGGTGATATAACTTTTCAAATTACAGTAACGGCAGGAGTACCTGAACCCGGTCAAACAATTATCGTTGGTGGCGAGGAATCAACAGTAAGTTATAAGATTGAGAATGCCGTTGAAACATTGCCTACATGGACTATTACTATCCCTGCACCTGGCTTAGAATATGAATTATTTAATGCTTTAGAAATTACACAAACACGTAATCAAACAGTTTTAATTGAAGATCTAGTTGGTGAGATTTTTGAGAATGACCCATTACGCCTGGGTAATTACACATATTACATTATCGGATATAACGATAGCCCGGAAGCAGTGATCTTGCGTACCCCAGGCTTACAAGAAGTTGTTCCAGCTGGTACGACTGGAACTATTTACCATTAGGAGTCGTAAATGGCATACCCAATAGAAAGAATGTTTGACAATTTGCATGAAGCATGTAAGACAGATGGTTTTGATTTTCGTGTCACATCGCTTTATAGATCCGTTGAACAACAAGCTATATTATGGAGACAATCACGAACCCGTTTGACTATTAGAAGTAAAGCAGAAACGCTGAGACATGATGGCTTTGGATTTTTGGCCGATATACTAGAAGCAGTAGGACCACACACGGGACCGTATGTAACCAACGCCTGTTGTGGTGAATCATGGCACAATTACGGTATGGCTTTTGACGCGGTACCTATGGTTGATGGAAAGTCAATCATGAAAGACAAAGAATTGTGGGAACGCTTCGGTAGCCGCGCAGAATCAATTGGTTTGGTTTGGGGCGGTCGTTGGAAAAACTTTGTTGATCTTATGCACTTCCAATTATCCCAACAAAACAACCCATTAAGAGCAAATAATCCCGATCAAATAAAACGATGGTTATTGGAGGCGCGTGAGATATAGGAGGTTTTATGTCTCTAAGCAATACAGGGATTTTCACAGCAACATATATCCCTATTAATTTGAAGGCTAACAGAAACCATTTATTTGTAATACCTTTTGGTGACATACATTTCGGTGCAGAACATCATGCAGATAAACATTTTGCAAAGTTCATAAGAGAACATAAGCGAAATAAATATGCTCGATACTTAGGAATGGGTGATTACTTTGATTTCGCATCTTACAGTGAACGAGAGCATTTAGCAAAAACACACGATTCTACGCAAGATAAATTTGATGTAGTTACAAAAGCTGAAATTCGAGCATTTGTTAAGCGGTATCCACATTTAGTTGGTAATACACTTGGCTTAGTTGAAGGAAATCATTATTATCGTTTTCGAGACGGATCAACAAGTACACAATACCTTGCAGAGCTATTACATTGTAAATATCTAGGTGCAATGGCTTTAATAAAATTAGGTATTAAAGTAGGAAACTCACATTTTAATTATGATATATGTGCATATCACGGTGGTGGTGCGTGTATTTTGTTTGGAGGTAGTATTAATCGTGTAGTTCGTATGGCTAATGGGGTTAATGCAGATTTATATCTCCAGGGACACGATCATCATGTAGGTGTGACATCAAATACACAAATTTTCTTGAAACGCCATGCAAAACTCAAAGAGCCAATTGTTTGTGAAAAAGTACAACATTTTTGTCGAACAGGATCATTTCTTAAAGCCTTTGTCAATAATCGACCATCGTATATTGCAGATCGTGGAGGTAATGCGAGAACATTAGGTGGTGTGATGATTGAACTATCAATAACTAGAACAACGCATACGCATTCGGAGCTTGTAAGAAAAGTACATCAGTATAATTATGGAGAAGTTGAATGAGAGTGCAGATAACATTTCAACATGTGAAGGGAGTTGTAAATTTCCTTCGTGGTAAGAGGACAAAGAAGAAAGGAAAAATGACCAATGAGCGATATACTCGCGTGGGTTTTCAGCGAACAGGGATTGACTGCTTTGGCAGGGTTGTTCGGGACAATTTATCTCTTATTGAAGAAGAAAGAGATCAATGGAACAAAAGTCGAGTGGGATCGTCAGATTGCATTCGACGCATTGTGTGTAGGCGTCCTTGAGACGTTTCAACGCTATATCAAAGGGCTGAAAGAAAAAGATCCAGAAAATGGTGTATCCGAAGAAATCGAAGTCGAAGCTCATGAAATGGCAAAACGTATTGCAAATCGTGTAGCAGAGAAAAAGGGCGTTAACCTTGTAAATGCTTTAGGTGCTGATTTCATTGACCTCCACATCAAGAATATTGTGGAAGATATGAAAACCAAAGGCATTTTGAAAATCAAAAAGAAGTTGAACAATGACTGAGTGGATCATTGATTGGATGGGAGATCAGTTCGGTGATCTTGTATTAGAACCCATAGGTGATTTCTTCAAAGATTGGTTTGAAGCGATCATATGGTTCTTATTTGGTTGGCTACTATTTTAAGAAAGGAAAAGTGACCATGAAGAAAGTTATTGTGAGCCTATTGATCCTTGCGTTCTTAGGTGTTGGTTGTCAGACCACAACTAAGCCAACAGGTGAGATAGTAGTTGTCGTGGACAATGAGGCCGTTATCAATGGAGTACAGCAAGCCATTGTCGCGGCTCAAGCAGCCTATGACCTCTATGTCCAAGATCAAGAACGGCGCGAACGGATCGGTGAAGAACAGTATCAACGCAGTCTTGACCGGCAGAAAATGTACATCGAGTCATTGAAACAAATTTTTGACTCGTTACAAAAGAAGAAAGTCAAGACTAGCCAATGAAAACATTAACCATTTGTATATGCTTATTATTGACCAGCTGCCTAAGTGGACCACGATTTGAGACAACAGAGTGTAGTGTTGATCCTATTATTGAGTTAAGCGGTTCTTTGAGCCAAGTTGAAATGGCACTGTCCATTGCTAATATACAGTATATGCTTTGGACTTGGAGTGTCCGTGACGGAGAAAGTGCCGATGACCCAGAGATGCAAAAGGTGCTATTGGATAGGATCAATAAGCTCGAACAAACGGAAAAAATCATAGCTAAGGAACTGGAGAGACGTACCAAATGAGTAATGGGAAGACACGAGAATATGATCCAAATGGGCCTTTACCCCCGGTCACAAATGGTTGGATTCTTGATCCGAAAAACCCTGATCCTTATTTACATGTCGAACAGTATCCATTATGTAACGTAAGGACCAAGAAACTTAGAAGAGTTTGTGGAGGTACTTTACTTGAACCATATTGTAAGACAAAAAGAAAATTTGTCACTGTTGAATGTGTTCATTGTGAACAAATAGTTCAATCATCTGAATCTTCAGATTCCTGATAAGCCGAATAGTCAATATCCACCGGCAGGCGGAGATTTAATTCAAAGCCTGTCGGTAATTTCATGTAAGCGAGTTCTCGCCAACAAGATAAGATATCAAAACAATGACTCATACAGGTTTGGGGAGTTCGTTGAACTATATTCAATTTATTGCATATGTAAGCTAAGTTTTGTTTCTGTATGGGGTATGGTTCTTGGTTACACCAAGCAAGATCATTCATGTAAAGAGCCAAATCAATAAGATCTCGATGATGCAAAAGATCAAAGAAGTCACTCATAAAAGTTTGATTATCGTCATCATAACCGAACCAATCTTGTAAGAATGCAGCTTGCTTAGACCAATTGTATGCAAGGGGTTGTATGTGCTTACGATCACGAAGACCAAGTTTGGTATACCAATTTTCAAAGAGTTCCTGGCAGTACCAAGGATCAAGTGAGTCTTTTAAGTGTTTCCGTGTGTATGCTGCGTCATATTTACCTAGATGTGACCAGTCAAAATTCTCTGGACGCTTAGGGTGCATGTACATATGGAAAGGTAAGAATTGCTTATCTGGTTGAAAGCCATTAGTTACAGGCATAACACAAAGCTCGATAATGTCATTGTAGCCGGGTCGTGGACCAGATGTACACGAGTCAACAACACAAACGATATGATGGTTAAGGTGTTTCATAGATCATTTTCCTTGAGTTCTAGGATGAGAACCTGTTGCATATAACCAGGATGTCCATTGGCTTCGTACTTATCAATATCAGAAAACCATTGATAGGCTTTAATTTGAAAACCTACGTGTCTACATATTGGACAAATAGGGATACCTTCTTTTGTATGATCTAATAGATCCCAATTGTCTGTCCAATGTTGACAAGGGGCATACCAAATTAGTCGAGTAGAGTCAACTGCTGTCGTTTGACCTCGCTCGTTTTGGTAATTACCTAATCCGCTTCCTTTACCCATAATACCTCTTCTACCATTGCTCTGGTAGTCTTTTGTCGATTGTTTTCCTCGGTAAATGCCATAGCACTCATAACGTCACGGTGGGACCATGTGACACGATCATCCCAGGTGTAACTGTCATAGAGTTCATTCGTATAACCTGAGAGAGCAACAAAGCCTGATAATTCAAAGATTCGATCCAAGAGTTCTCGATGATCGGAATTGGACATGGTGGAACGATAACGAGGGTCTCGGGCTTCATAATAGGGAGGGTCAAGATAGAAAACTGCATTTGGCTGATCATAATCCTTGAGAATGTCACGCCAGTCAAGGTTTTCGATCTGTACTTGTCGTAAGCGTTCATGTATGATAGGAAGTTCAGGGATTCTGTTCCGTAGTTTCCCAGCATAAGGGTTTTGCGGTTTGATATTACGGCCAAAGAATTCTCCTTTTCCGCTGAACGAGTAATACATAGAATAGTACCATCGAGCAGCACGTTCGACTTCATCGGCACAATCTTGCCAACTTGCTTTGGACCACTCGAACTCTTCTCTGGAATGTATAGTGAGATCAAGTCGTGCCATGAATTCATCACAACGATCACGTATGACTCGGTAGAAACAACAAATGCCACCATAGCGGTCATTATATACTTCTAGTTTCTCAGGTTGTCGGGCCAAGAGAACAGCAGCTGATCCTCCAAAAGGCTCAATGTAAGCACCACGATACGGTAAGACTGGAAGTATATGTTTCAAGGATTTGGCTTTACTTCCAGGGTAATTTAGTGGCGCTCGAATTGCTTTTCGATGTGATCCTATTTGTAACCAGCTAGGATCAATTGGTTCGACTGGACCTTGGCAATTGATTTCATGTATAGCGAGACATTCTATACAAAAAGGCCCACGCTCACATCTTGAACAAATTACAACTGCCTTTGTCCCACACCTACAACAGTGATTAGACATTCCGATCTCCTGGATCAAATTCAGTTAAGTGCTTTGGCCATTTTGATCTAATAATTCGTTTTTGTGAACCTTGAAACATACGTAATACCATATTAAATACACGAGTTTCATTCCAACCTGGATCACCATAATACATAGAAACTAAGCGATGACAAGTTTGACAACATATAGTTATAGAACCATATGATGCCCTGACGCCAATAAAAGGTGAACTATGTTGTATCCTAAGATCAGTATGGCCACAACGATATTCTGCTAAGTTAGCCATCGACTTTCTCCAAGGTCCAACCTTGTTGAATCGCTTGTTCTAAAGTAATATATAGTTTCCAAACAGGTTTGTCTCCAGGAAAACTAACACAAATTATTTCTTGTGGGTTAAATTCAGGATGCAAAGTTGTCGCATAGTCACAAAACATATCAGTCATCTTTTTTCGTTGTTTTTTGATCTTATTTTTCAAATGGAGAATTACCAAGGAACAAGCAATGTGAAGTACCTCGATAATACAAAGGGTAATTAAAGAAATCAGTAGGATTGTTGTCATTATATTTTCCTTCAATGTCTGGGAACATCTTCTGTAATAAGATGCGCTTTTCGTGTATCGTGAACGGCAAAGCTGATTTCATGATGCAAGATACCATCTACTTCATTAAGATCACCACGTTCTGTAGCATCGGATAGTGTTTCAGACCATTCACCACGGTCTTCAACAGCAATTCGTTTTGGTGGCAATGGTTTTTCCATACTTTGGCCCATTGCTTTTCAATTGCAATGATCCTATGTGTAGGATAGTTCTTGAGATGTCGCTTAATTTCTTGTGCAATTATGTCGGTAAGGAAATCAAGAGTTGATTCTGTTAATTCACCTGCAAACTCAAAATGTATCCAATCTGTAATAACTAATTGTTTGGCTTTGGCTTGAGCAATCTGTGGCGCAAATAAAGCGGTAACACTTGCAGCAAGGCTCGTTTGCAAAAAATTCTCGTCTATCCATTTTTACAAGCCTCTATGATATCTTCAAAGATTGTAGGACAGTAAGAATGTAAAATTATTAAAGCTGGATACATTACTTCTCGTATTTGTGTATGAGCTTTTACGTTTGTACGAAGCGTAAAAATGTGTCGCCATTCTTGCATATTGGCTGTACAGATCACTTCGGTTTTGAGACAAGTAGGAAGAACTGATCTTGCAATTTGTGGTGCGCAACCACTATCGATCAATTCCATATAGACTTCTTCTGCAACGGAACAGACTTTTAACCAACCAATACGTTGTATAGACGTAAGCCCAGGTGGTTCGATGACGCCAATTTCTCGACCGAATTTTGCAACACCATAATTACAATAACGTGTTGATTCTTGTGCATATGACGCCAAACGATGGCGCACATGTTCGTGAGAAACACCACGATCATAAATGAAACGAAAACTTGCAGTTGCATGTTCAAGCATGGCCGTATGTCCGAGCTTTACAAGTTTGCGGATCATTGCTACATGGCTATCTCTTGTGATAGCACCCTCTGTTTTATAACACAGTCTTGCAGCTTCTTCAATTGAGCGTTCAGGATCAGGCGATACCCAACGGAAAAATACTTCTGGTTTGATAATTTTCATTTGTTACTCCTTTATTATGTTAAAGATCATCATGGCAAAATTTGCCACATCTATTGCTTCTTTAATCGATGCTGATTCTTCACCACCTTCGAGTGCATCAGCCAATTCGCTTGTTTCTTCTTTCAAACGGTTCAAAAGTTCAAGGGGACTCATATGATCCCAACCGCCTTTGTAATCATTATCCTTGAGCGTTTGTTCCATTTGTTGAGCAAATTGTTGGACACAATCTCGTACAGTTTCAAAAAATTCAACTTTTTCAGCAAGTTCTATCCAAATACCTGAATCGTCTATCACGATCACTCTACGTGCGCCCTTAGCGCATTCATGACATATATAGGATGAGTAGCTTATATCTGTAAGAAAATCTTTTTGGCATATTCGACATTTTGAACAAGGCTTAATCATTCCTTAACCTTTCTTTTGTGTTGTAATATTCACGAATACAGTTTCCACAACGTTGGCAAGAGAAGGTTTTACCATCTTTGCCACATTGATATACAAAGGGATTATCCCAATACTCATCCATAATTTCTTTACATTTAGCAGCACCAATAACCAATAAGAGTTCAAGGTACGCTGCCTGTAGGTATAAAAGATCGCGTCTTTTACAGGAAGGCTTTCTTGGAAGTAAGCCATGAATGTTACGATCACAGGCACTTGTCTTGGTACTTCTGGATGCGTGTAATAGCTGACAGCTTGTTTTAGAAGATCAAGATTCCAAGTATTTGCGCGAAATCTTACAAATATAAGATTGTCGGGAAAAGGATCAGTGAATAGAGAAATAGCTCTATCAGTATCTTTACCTGGATTGATTGTAAGAACTACAGGACCAGGAAAATCTGCCAGATCTTTGTTAATAGCAGTGTTGTAAAATACATCAGAATACATTTGAGCACACGACTCAACTTTGGTGCGTTGAATGTTGGAGTCATTTCCGTCATTAATACGAACAACTCTCCCTCTACCCTGTAAAGGTGAAGGTATATTTGGAAGATTTTCATCCAATGGCTCAAGGTAACTGCGACCTGATTGGAAGAAATAATCAGCACATTTGTTTGGACAGGTACCAGTTTGTGGGATCGCACAAATAATACCTGATCCATCTGTTTTTGGGTTTTTCTTATACATAACCTTCCCTTATCAAGTTCTTCATGATGTCTAAAATCCGTTGTTTTGTAGGATCACTTAAAGGCAATTCTTCATTTGTATGTTGAATCAACCGTTTCAGAAGATCCATTCTAACTTGAGTTGAATAGGTTTGAAAAAACATCCAAACGGATGAATGTATCTAAGCAAGACAAAACGCCCCGTAGTTATGGATATAGACCATTTCACTTGGTCCATAGCATTTTCGAGTTTGCTCACGGGCATCTTGTCCACTCCAGTATTGGTATCAAGATCAAGATTGCCATTCGCATATATACGTTTGAACATCAATTGCTGGGGTTCGGAGCATTTCGCTAAGCCCTCTTTGAGGACTTGGCGAGCGTGACTTTCAAGTTCGTGGTGCATGTGACATTTCCTTATATAGTGGATCGTTGAGCACTGTGTCATTACAGAGCCTTACCCAATTGTGAATAAATTGTTCGGGCGTTCCAGCACCGAGGTAGGTATTGTAGTGATCTTTCCAATACTCGGCAAGTAGCATTATTTGCTTTGTACCTAAGAGGTCACCATCATCTACGGGAATGAGAGCAGGGACGCGACGATAGTGCTCACGAGCAAAGACAACACCTAAATGATCGTTATCTTCGATCCGCATACCCCAAAGGATTTGTTTCATAGATGAATTTGCTAACCAATCAATTGGCGCGTTAGAATCATTGAACACAACTTTTGTGACCTTGGAGGTACGACCCCAACGATGAGGTTGCCTCATAGCGTTCAAGGTTAATTGAATACTATCTTGTTCAAGTTGCCATTTTGAGAACCCACCAACTGAGCCATCCCAACGCGGTGAACGTTGACGTTCCCATTTTAAGTTGCTTTCTTGTGCTGCCGTACCGAAAAGCAACATAGCTGTAGCAAAGTTGTATCGTGAGAAAGAAGCCCGCATATCAAGTACTTCAACACAACGCTTACAAACTCGCCAAATTCTTTCGGTGTTAAATGAAAAATCACTCATGATTAGCTCTCCATTGCTTTTGGGATATCAACCACGACGCCAGGGAAAGAAACATTATTCGGATCATTCATCCATCTTGGGAAGTACTTCCCCTGGAAAGATTGACGATCAAGACAATTTTGCAAGAATGCAAAGAACTCTGTAGCGATACGCTGTGGTACATTAATCTGTTTCTTTTGATCAAATTTGTCAGCACGACCAAATGCGATGATCTTGCCCCATTTCTTATCAAAAGTGTCGTTTGGGTGACAAGTTGCATAACCAATTCGTACTCGGTCCTCTGTTTGATATGCCACAAATACTGCAATTGGCACATTGTTTTCTTTTCGTACATAGTTGATAAGTTGATTCATTCTGTCATTCCTTTTCGTCGTCCCCGCGTGTCATGTCTGCACGAGGTAAGTCAGCCTCAAATTTCCAAGGGTTCATAGTCTCAGGGTTTGTACCAACTGATCGTAGAAAGGACCCATCCTCTGTTTTAATTTTCTCAATTACTGCAAAACCGCCAAGCATTAAGATGTTATACAGTAACTCTTCTGCATCTTTTGTTAAAGCACGAACTTGCACGTAGCCATCGTACTCTATAACCTTGAGTTCATCATGTTCAAATACAAGAATATTAGTAGGTGTACACCGTAATGAGTTTGATCTGGTTCGTTGGATTGCGACACGCGTTTTTCCTTGGAGTATAGTTCTACAAGTCGCTTCTTCTTTTTCGGAAGTTGGTCTTATTTGAACTTCGTTTGATGTGACTTTTCTGATTAACATTAGAGATCCTCAGGATTAATAGGTGTGATCTTAAGATACATACCTTCTGTATCAGATCGAAATGCTGCTGTAACACAGTCATGATCTTGCATAATTGTATCACAGAATTTGATATCTTTGGGGTTTGTAGGAGTCAAAGTCACATCATGTTTTGTTGCTATGACCTTCATTGTTGTCCTTTCTGCGGTGTTTGACCAAATGCCCATGCGCCATTTGCTTCAATAGCAGGGACATTACTGTGGACGGCAACAAAGTAACCGTCATCTAAAAATGCTACTTGTGAAAAACCATTTTCAAAAGCATAAGTAAGACGTTCTTTATCGGATGCTGTTAATTTAGTTATAGCTTCTTGTAAGGAATGTATTTTCATATATCACCTTTAAGCAAATAATCTGACTCTGGATCTTTGGTGATCTTGGGACCGACTGCTGGACCATCATTAAAACTAATATTTCCATAATACCATTTACCGTCTTTCAATCGGCCTTTAGGGAATTTATTCTTAGGCATTTCTTTTCCGACTTTGATCTTGGACCATTTGCTGACTTGCATAGCATCTAAGGTTTTGAAAAACTCTTCACAAAAGGCTTCAACGGAGATTGTATGACCTTCAACATAAAAACAATTTTCACGTAAGAATGTTTGTAAATCAGTTTCATTAGCCATTTGAAGTTCGGTCTTTGCTTCGGTCATGATTGGTGGTATGTTCAAACGATCATTAGATGGGGGTAAATCTAAAGATAAGATCTCAGTAATGAAATCTTGTGCTTCACTTTTGAGAGCTTCGATTAGTTGTTTCTTAGGAATCAATTGGAGTGGGTTCAAAGGAGGTACATGTATAACTACAACCCTTGTGTCTCCAGGAAACACAGGACAAGCATCTTGGTCATTAGCAAAATGCATCCAATGTGTTACGTTATGTGTCATATATGGTGTCTTTTGTTTCCTATGGATAGACATCATAAGGGCCGTAACCCATTGTTTGATCTTAGTATATGCTTCTCGATTGCGTTTGAGGTTAATTTCTTCTACAACACATAAGACTGCACCTTCAAGCTCGGCATTAAAGTCTGAGTCGTTTTTAAGTGCTGATCCTGCATTCATGACACCTTTGGTCATCAGGAGATCAAGAGCCTCCCATATTATTGATTTACCGCTATTTTGTTCACCATAGAAGAACAAATAGGGTAGAGGTTGGCGCGGTTCTTGAAACATAGATGCTATCCAACATTTCAAGTAGTCGGCACCCGATTCAATACCATTAGCCTTACACCATGTGTTTTGTTTGACTGCATCATTGATATCAGTACCACAATGATTCAAGATTAGTTTCCAATGGTGGTAATTCAAGTTCTCAGCATCTTCTTTTGGTGTATATGTCAGTTGAGCAGCATCACGATTCCATTGTCTACCACCAGGATATTCTGCTTCAAACGGTTGATTTACCAATGTCCAACAATTCTTAATGGACGAACCAACGATATTATCGATTTCCGTTTTTGTAAAGCCCATAGACGTTAATGCGTAACGTGCATGTATTAATGGTTCTGTAACCCAATTACTATTGATATTAACAACCCAACCATGATCGTGACCATCCATAGTAATAAGATGTCGAATTGTTTTATCGAAACTTGCGACTTCAACTTCATCTGGCGCTTTCTTAGGAGCATTAAGAATTTGAGTCCAATAATCGTCTTTACTTGGCTCCCAAGCCAGCATAACCCCGCCATCATCAGACGGTTCACGTTTGATCTTGACGATAATTCGAGTATCAGGTCGTTCTTTAAGAATGGTTTCGCGACCTAACATAGCGTTTGGAACATTAGCTCTGGCACCAAGTAGACCCAATGCCTCCAATGCAACTGAGGTTTCTCGGAAAAGAAATCCACCCTTTTCACGCTCAATACCACCATGTGCTCGTGAAGCCATAGCTAAAGTTGCTTCTCGGTTATAATAGCAGCGTGTCCAGCCTGATGCATCAATATCCCAAGTAGGTGCTTCCTGGCAATGCTTAGTAAAGCGGCGAATAACCCAAGATCCATTTGCACTTGGGAATGCAAAACAATTCCAATCTGTACCGGGTTCTGTGTCTGATTGTGTTTCAAATACTCCCCGCAAATTTAATTGTGTGTGTACTTGTTTAAGAGTTGCAGTATGGGTAGTAAGCATTGAATGGTCAGAATCCCACGTCGTTCCACCTGCCTCTTCTAGCGCTTTGATGATCTTGAGATGTGTTTCATCTAGTGCTACATATGAACGATTATTGGCAATTTCTTCCATTTCATTTGATTCATCAGTAGTTGCACCTTTTGTAATGATCTTGTGACGCTTCCTTGAAACTACTGATAAATGATCTTGCCAATTCGGAGGTATTTCATTTAAGATCGTACCTTTTTTGATGATCGTTAAGCCATCGGTTCCTGTCATCTTACGATGCCAAACCCACATGTTACTACCACAGGTATCAACTTTGGTATTAAAGTCGAAGCCTGTAAGACTTGACATCTTGCTCAGAATAGCACGAGCTAATGCAGCATGTTCATTGTGATTTATAGTACTAACGTTATTAACAGGTACATATAAATGAATACCACCGCCAGATGTTGATTTTCTAACAGTGACAAATGGAAGATCCATAGCTAATTCTTGTACACGATCAAGTTCTTTGTTAGTAAGCCCATCTTTATGATTAGTGATTGAATCAAAATCGAATGCAACATACTTACTGATTCTATGAAACCAATCCCAGCCAGTAAAGCCAATACCCTCGGCATGGGCCGCAAGATCAAAAGTCATAGGACGATCTTCATAAGTAGGTGTAGTGTTTGCATTGTTTGGAATTCTGAATGATTTCCAGATCTGAATATGATCGGTCCACCCGATCCATTTATGTCCATGGAACTCACCGCTTACTCTTTCCCCACCATCTTGGGCCACATTAACTTGAACCTCCAGCCCTGAGTAATATAACTCAGCAAGATCAGTTATTTGGGGATACATACTTTGAGCTTGAGCAGTAAGAAAATTCTTAATTGCCTCAGTCCTTGTAGGATTCATTTATGCTCCTGTACGATCTATATGCACTATCAAATCATCAGAAATGATCGGCACTCCTGACATTCTATTATAGCAGTTTTCTGATTAAAAGTTAACTAAAATTTACTAAAATCTAAAAAATAGTTAAAATCAGATCGTATGATTTGATAGTGCATAAAAAAGAGCTATTTATATCTACATTACTATATAGGGGAATTAAAAATTATTTTCAAAGTAGGTTAACTTTTGTCCCGAAAACTGCTATAATAGTATGTCGGAAGTGATACAAACGACAGGCGGAAAATGGGTTTTTGCCGGTTTGAGATCACTATCAAATCACTAGGAAACAAAATAAGGAGTAAGTAAGATCATGGCAGAAGAATCAGCAGAAAAAGTCGATATCGCAGCATTGCAAGGTGCAAACAAAATTGACGTAAACAGCATCGTAGTAAGTGAGATCGCGTTACGTCCGGCTCAGCGGGATACAGACGACTACAAGGGGCTTGCGGCGGGCATCGAGGCCAGCAGCAAACCGGATTCGTGTGGCGTGCATACGCCGATCTTGGTCCGGCCTTTCGACAAAGATCATTCCAAGTTGCTCTTGGTCGATGGCTTGCAGCGGTTGACCATTGTCAAGGAATTGTATGCCAAGACGAAAGATCCCCGGTATTCCAAGATCCCCGTCAACCTGGCCTCCATGGACGAAATGGAAATGATGGCCGCGCAGATCCAGACGAACTTGCACAAAGTCAAGATGCGTCCGGCAGCGTATGGTCAGCAGATCCGTCGTATGATGGGCCTGAATCCGTTACTGACCGTTACGTCGATTGCTAAGCAGTTGGGTGTAACGACGCAGTGGGTGAATCAGCGGATCTCGCTCCATACGTTACGGCCCGAGATCGCAACATTGGTCGATGAAGGATCAATTCCGGCCATGAATGCGTTCGAGTTGGCCAAGCTCCCCGAAGAAGAGCAGACGGAATGGGTCGAGAAGGCCATGTCCAAGGAGCCGAAGCTGTTCGTGGAAGAGTGTAAGGCTCGGGTACGTGACTTGCGTGAGGCCAAGCGTAAAGGCGAGGTTGCAAAGCCCCCGGAATTCGTTTCGGTCAAGCGTCTGCGTCCGCCTGCGTTGGTCAAGAAGGAGTACGATACACATGAAGTGCGGATCGCGTTGGTCAATGACAAGATGAGTGCGCAAGAAGCGTTTGATCTTGCAATTGCATGGACCCTGCATCAAGACCCCGATACCATGGCCGCTGAACAGGATCAGTGGGAAGCTGATCAAGCCGCGAAGAAAGCACGGGCAGAAGAACGTAAGGCCGCGAAGGAAGCCGAGAAGAAGGCCAAAGCTCAGGCAACAGCCGATACCGCAGCCGATGCAGCAGCCGAAACCGCCGCAGCGTCAGTCCAGAAGTAATTAGTCTTGATTGTCTATGCGGTCGATCGAGTTACATCATTTGACTGCTAATCAAACCCGATACTTGGTCACTTTAACCATAGACAATCATTTAAGAAACCGAAAAACAAAGAGAAAAAGGAACAAGATCCAATGAGTGAAGAAATCAACGAAAACGTACCAGCAACAGTCAATCAAAGTACAGACATTCAAGCAGCCCTCGCAGCCGCATTGCCGCCAGTTCGTGACACCAAGGTCATGGAAGAAATGGCACCAACTTGGGATTCTGCGCCGTTTGTGCGTTTGGTCCAAAGTCAATCGCCACTTACCCTTCCCCCGCACCGAATGAATGCAGGAACTTTTGTCTTGCATAAAAACAAGAATGAAGTTATTGATCTTGGCGAATCTATTGATGTCGTAATCGTTGATTGGCGACCCAAGGCAATGCATATCGATCAAGCCACGAAGAAGGTTACAGTGGAATATGATCGTGAAAGCGAGAAGTTTCATGAGATCCAGGAAGCGGCAAAAGCACGCGCACAAGGGTATTTCTGGGGATTTGAATTCCTCATTTATCTCAATGATGTTGGGGAGCATGTCCATTTGTATTGCAACAATTTGACACTTCAAAATGTTGCGCGTAGTGAATTGATTCACTACATGCAAAAGGCGGTAACGCTTAAAAGCCATATGTTGAAGAAGGAAAGCACTGGCCATCAGTGGTTTGCGTTCTCCTGTTCGGAATGTACGGCTCCGCCTCAAGTACCCATTGATCTCGAAGAAATGAAAGAACACCATGCCAAGTTCACAAATCCAGAATCGTTTCAATCGGGTGGTGACAGTGGTGGGTCCGATACAGCATCAGCAGATACTCGTGATCGGTAAGGACTAAGGTTGGTAGGGGCTGTACCGGGTAGCAGCAGCCCCTACCTCACCTTAATATGCGGAGGTACTAAATGAAAGAAATGACTGTTATTCCGGCAATTATGCCTAGCGTTAATTGGGCAGGCATATCTATTTTTTGTAGAGACGTAGGAATAACTGATCCTACCAAACTTCTTGATGGTGACAAAATTAAGCACAATGATCCTGCTGCTTTAATACGAGGATTAGGTTGTCCCGAGCATTGTATGCTTGGGTTCTTTCTTTATTACCCAAATTGTCCTGCATCAATAGTAATCACCCTAATTTCAGAATATGATATCCGAATCAAACATTTTGCGACAACTACAAATGATCTTGTATTTCTGATGCTCGGTAACTTCCGAGAATGGCAAGAAGCCATTGTGCAGGGGTGTTCACGAAATCGTACTTATGAAGAACGACAAGTATTTAATAAAGTTTTTGATATTATGCGTACAACAAACTTGAAACGCTATCTTACAAAATATACAACTCAAGTTTTAGGTGATGGGAGCTTTGTTCTATGTACATAAAAGAGGGCGTACATTCATTAAGAGCAACAAGAGGTAAGCGTGCTAAAGATGGTCATTGTTATCTTGCAGTACATGTTACTGCACAACCAAACGATATTCTTCGACTTCAATTTCCCTACGATCCATGGTTAAAAGACGAGATCAAATCCATGGAAGGGTCTAAGTGGGACCCAAAAGAAAAATGCTGGCGAATTGGAGACACTGCTCGTAATGCTTTTACGTGGCAGTATTTAACTGAAGGCGCAGAAAGCCCTTACGAGCGTTATGATCGGGAATACCCGCTTATGGAATGGGCGATTCGTAAGGATGCATCAAATAAAGATTGGCCTGTTTTTTCTCAACAACGTGAAATGTTAACAACCATTATGAATCGCCGTCGTGTGATTCTTGCAGCCGAAATGGGCACGGCAAAGACACTCCCGATTATTCGAGCCATGGAACTTGCGAAACCTACATGGCCTATTTATGTTTGTCCTAAGAATGCTTTGTGTAGTTTGCGTACACAATTTCAATTTTGGAATGCCCGTATAATGCCAGAGTTCATGTCTTATGATCGTATGAAATCAATGGTAGACAGTTGGCCAGAAGGTCGAGTAGCGCCTGATTTTATTGTATTTGATGAGTCTCATATGGTAAGAAACTCAAATACACAACGATCACAAAGGGCAAAGAACTTAGCAGATGGAGCAAGAGCCGATCATCCTGATCCTTATATTATTGCCATGACTGGTACACCTGCACCAAAAGATCCGTTGAACTGGTGGATGCAGTGTGAAATTGTTTGTCCGGGGTTCATGAAAGAAAGTTCACCAACATTCTTGAAATACCGATTGGCATTGATTATCAAGAAACAAACAATGTCAGGTGGGTCTTATCCAGAACATGTAACTTGGTTTGATAATCCTGAGAAATGCAAAGTCTGTGGTCAGTTTTACGATCATGTAGAACATACTGCAATGGGTTTGAACCCACATAATTTTGTTCAATCAGAAAATGAGATTGATAAATTATATCAACGCTTAAAGGGTCTTGTATACATTAAATGGAAGAAAGACTGTAATGATCTTCCTGAGAAAGTGTATCGTCTTGTTAAGTGTGAACCTGCACCAGCTACAATACGAGCGATGAAACTAATTACTCGGAAAAGTCCGACTGTTATACAAGCTCTTGAGAAAACAAGAGAGTTAAGTGACGGTTTCCAATATATCAAGGAAGCACGCGGTAAGATCGTATGTCCTCGTTGTGGTGGGTCAGGGGAAACATTCAAACCAGTCACAGAAACAAACCCACATGATGAACACATACAAGGGGATATAGCAAAAGATGTTGATCCTATGCAAGAAATGGTCAAGGTAGAATGTCCAAATTGCGCAGGATCAGGGAAAGCAGATAATATCGTTAATGTCTCAAAAGAAGTCAAATGTCCAAAAGATGATGCCTTAAAAGAGTTGTTAGAAGAGAATGAAAACTATGGCCGTATTGTCATTTACGCAGGATTTGCAGCATCAGTTGACCGTGTAACTCGATTATGTATGAAAGAAGGTTGGCAGGTATTACGAATTGATGGTCGTGGTCAATGGGTTAGTTTCAACTACGGTGATCCTAAGAAGTGTGTAGTTTGTCATGACACTGAATCTGCACCAGAACATAATACTTTCCATCCTCAGTACCATGCATTTCGACCTAATACTGCCCTAGAGCACTTCCAAAATAAAGACCATCCAGAAAAGATTGCATTTATCGGTCAACCAGGAGCAGCAGGTGTCAGTTTGACATTAACTGCTGCATCAATGATCGTGTATTATAGTAACACGTTCAATGGAACTGATCGTATGCAGTCTGAGGATAGGATACACAGACCAGGTATGGATGCCAATCGTGGCGCAACAATTGTTGATCTTATTCATCTACAAACAGATGAGTATATTTTGGAGAACTTGCGGAAAAAGAAATATCTGCAAGCCGCAACTATGGGTGAACTGCAACAATATTTAGAAAATGTTGCATAGGAGGAATGAGTGGCTACACGAAAAATCAGCTTAACATGGGAAGGTGAGTTGAGTGATGAGGCATTACAAGCTTGTATTGCTGATGATGTTACAGCATTTGAATTGCTTGCTGAACGATCAGATGTTCATCTTACCATTGAACAAAATGGAGAGATAGTCCATCAATATTGTTTTGATGATGACTTTGAATGTGAATTTGACGAACGAAAGGAAAATGAATGATTTGTGCAATTGACTGTGAAACAACGGGGCTAACACCATATTACCATGAAATGGTTGATCTGTGTATTCTCCCCTTAACTGACACGTTTGATCCAGTTGACCACGTACAGCCCTTTATTGTTGAGGTCAAACCTGAATTTCCTGATCGTGCAGAAAAGAAAGCCCTATCTGTAAATGGTCATACATTAGATGAGCTTATGGCACGAACTGTAACTCGTGAAATCGCTGTAAACATGTTTACAGATTGGTTTGCTCGAACAATACCAAAAGGTCAGAAAATCGAACCCTTGGCTCAAAATTGGTTCTTCGACTATAGCTTTATTACGGCAGCGTTTCGTGGGTTGAATTTACGAGACTTCATTTTTTATCGTGTCAAGGATACTCAACGAGTAGCTGAATATATCAATGATCGTGCAAGACTTAATGGCACTTCAATGCCATTTAGTTCAACTTCTCTAGGTTCTGTTTCTAAGGCATTAGGCATCGTGAATCCAGCACCTCATCAGGCAGAAGGTGACTGTATTACGTGTGCCCAAGTATATAAGGCTTTGTGTGGCGGATGATTTGTATAGATTGTGGAATAGAATTTGACGATATAGATGCTCAAGAGTGTCCGGTCTGCAATTACGGTCCGAATTGCCCCGAGTGCGCTGACCAGCATTTATGTCCTGATCTTGATGCGGACCCTGATTTTGAGGATTTATATGATGGAATCTTATAAGTTTGGTCAAGTATACGATCTTCCTTTGGATAAGTTCCTAGTCGATGAAAAGCGGAACTGTCGAGGTAAGATAGCACCGCATACTGTGACTGAACTTGCCCAAAATATCCAGGATGAAGGATTACATCAACCTGTTCTAGTCCGATCATCTTACACCGAAGATAATACGGATTTACCCTTCGTATTAGTGTCCGGTTTTCGCCGGACCCTTGCTCATCGTCTATTGGAACGTGAAACAATAAAAGCCATAGTCGAGGATATTACACCTCTTGAAGCAGTATTTATTAACTTCTCAGAAAACATCCAACGAGAAGATTTGAATATGCTTCAAGAGGCTAATGCCGTGGCTCGTATGGCTCGAATGGGTTTGTCAATCCAAGAGGTAGCAAAGAAGATCCAAAAGCCTCAAGGTTGGGTTCGCACCCGAATGATGCTTTTGAAGCTACCTGATGAGCTACAAGATCTTGCAGCAGCTAAGATATTATCACCACAAAATGTATTGGACCTTTATGCAATTAAAGATCCACAAGAGCGTTTGATCTCAGCAGCCCTTATCAAGGAGAAACGAGAAAAAGGGTTTTCAGGTCCAATTAAGATCAAGATCAAACGGCCTGGTGAAGAAGAACTCAAGAAGAAAGTGGCACCAAAGAAAGAACGGCCAAGGACTGAGATGCTTAATCTAATGGATTATTTTGAGAAGATCAAAATACCTGTTGGTTTCCATAGCCGTATTCTTGCGTGGTGCTCAGGTGAGATCAGTGATAATGAACTCATGGATACAGTAGCAAGTTTCTGTGAAGAGCAAGGTCTACTATTTGAGCATCCTGAAAAAGAAGGGATTCCGAATATGAAGGAGATACCATGCCAATAATGCCATGTTCAAAAGATGGTAAGCCAGGGTATAAATATGGCAAAGATGGTAAATGCTATGTATATACTTCTGGCAATGAAGCAAGTCGCAAACGAGCAAAGAAACGTGCGATCAATCAAGGTGTAGCCATCGAAGCAAGTCGTGGAGGTAAGTTCCATGGCTGATTCAGGCTTAACAACTAACGATAAGTCATTTTGGTGCCCAAATTGCCATAGCGAAAATATACAACCAAAATTTACACAGGAATTTATTTGTAACTCTTGCGGCCACCATATTCAGGTAACAAAAGATGCTATTTGTGATCTTACTGCATTAGAAACAAAAGGAATGGCTGCAATGCTACATGAAGTAAAATGTCCATTTTGTTCAGCTATACATATAGTTAAACACCGTCAAACAGAATGCATGTGCGCAACAAGTGATAAAGGGTGTGGTAAGCTCTTCCATATAACGTATTCAAGAGATTCTGTGTATGTACATACACCACAAGAACAAGTAGTTTTATGTCACGTATGCGATGACTACTTCGTTGTTAACAAAGCAGTCGTTGGGTGGCAATGCCCTAACTGTCAAGCATCCGTAAAACGATCAGCACGACCAGGAGTATTTATAGCAAACACGGAACCAACAGCAGGCAAGAAATTCGATCAAGATAAGCTCCGTTGGGATCTGTTTCCCGCCGAATCAATAGAGCCGATCATTCAAGTACTTATGTTTGGTGCAGAGAAATATGATGCTTACAATTGGACAAAGGGTATTGCGTATAGTCGATTGTTTGCAGCATTAATGAGACATATGTGGGCATGGTGGCGTGGCGAGACAAATGACAGCGAAACTGGATTAAATCATTTGGCTCATGCTGGCTGTTGCTTACTTTTCTTGTTATCTTACACGCAGAACCAGCCAGAGTTTGATGATCGTCCAGAACATTATAAAAAGGAGAAAGAAAATGTCAGAGACAAAGAAAGAGTTGATAAAAGCAAATCCGACACCGGAAGCGTTAATAGCACAAGCGATTGATAAGAATGTATCGGTTGAGACAATGGAAAAGTTACTTGCTATGCGCAATCAGCTAAAAGCAGAACAGGCAAAGGAGGCTTTCTT
>Ga0180433_10004145_pt1 | contig 20560 bp, 18 predicted proteins | sample SS_ome_8_FD_132980 | JGI IMG/M metagenome (GOLD analysis project Ga0180433, IMG submission 132980) | Hypersaline lake sediment archaeal communities from the Salton Sea, California, USA - SS_1_D_1 metaG | ecosystem: Environmental > Aquatic > Non-marine Saline and Alkaline > Hypersaline >... | reverse complement strand
TTTCCTGCTTACCGTGCCCTTGGGCAGACTCGAACTGCCGACCTTTAGTTCCGGAAACTACTGCTCTATCCACTGAGCTACAAGGGCAAGACAACCTGACGCTGAAAAACACCATCTTCTGCTGCCGGTTCATGAGATGCGGTACGGGAGAGTGAAGATAACATTTTCAGGCAAAAATCCATTACGCAACCCTCTCATTCACCCCAAACTATCCCCCCGCCACGCGAAGAATCTCCCCGGAGGCAAGGTTAGCGCTCATCACCGCTCCCCCCATCGAGTCGTAGTAGAGCTGCTGCGTAAATCCTCCCGCAAGGAAGAGATTGGAAACAGGCGTTTTCTGCGTCGGCCTGTACTGCTCCATATTCGGCAATGGCGCGTAGACCGACTGAGGGATTTTCACCAGTGTTGATTTAAGAATCTCAGCCCCTTTTGAGGTTTCAGGATAACAGTTCCGGATACTTTCATCAACCCTTGCAATAATCTCTTCTTTAGAAAGCTGCATAAGCTCCTTTGCCGGAGCTACACAGAACTCGAAACGGGATTTATCATCGAAAGATTTCCCCCGTAATGTCCTGTATTCAGGGGTTGTATTGGCAAGATCCGCATAGACGGGAATCACGCCGTCAGGACTGAACAGCACATTATCTTCCCCGGTAATCTTCCGGTCATACCATATCTGTACAGATATCACCGGTACACCCTGGAGTTTTTCAAGGTCGCCGAAAAACGGTTTTTCGCTCTTCAAACTACCCGGCAGGACCTTGTTGAGATTATGCACGGGCAGGGCACAAAGATAATAATCCGCGCGAAGAATATCTCCATTGGACAGGCGAACCCCTTGTATCTCTCCATTCTCATAAAGCAACTCTTCCGCCGCTTTCCCCGAGAGGAACTCAACACCCCTGCTCCCGGAATATTCATACAGGGGATTGATAAGATGATCCTGCGGCGAACCTTTGAGAAAACCCATACATGAGGCGTCCGGGATACGAAAAAACACCTCTGTGACGTCAAGTATGATCTTCGCGGAGATCTCTTCCGGAGGAATAAACTTGAGCGCGAGGGCCATAGGCCTGAACATTTTTTCCAGAAGACGATCACCGAACTTGTGCTGTTTTGCCCATGCTGTGAAAGTCTGATGGTCCTGGGTGGGAGGATATTTGTCCTTCTTGACGGCAAGAGGCACCAGCGATTTGGCAAAAGAGAGCATTTCACGAAACCTGAAATAACCGTTATTGACAATTGCCGGCACCAGGTGAAGCGGACTTGGCATCTCCCAGGTATTGAACGTGAAGCTGTCCCCTCCGGAAAGCGTATAGGTAAGCTTATGGTCTTTCCAGAGCACTGACTGATAGGTACCTATCTCCCGCATGAGATCATAGAGAACATCATATGCGCCAAAAAAACAGTGCGTGCCGGATTCTATCCAGTCCCCTTCCTCATCTTTCCATGAGGAAACTTTCCCTCCGTATATCGAACGTTTTTCAAGCAGTGTTACCGAAAATCCCCGATCTATCAGACGCTTTGCCGCTGTAAGCCCCGCAAGACCGCCACCGAGAATCAGAACTGACTTGTTTTTTTCCTGCATAATAAATGATTACAAATAGAAAAGTGATCGTAAAAAATCTTGTACTTCCTGTGTGAACTGTCTCGCATTTCTATAACACCGAACGCCCCTCCATTGCCCTGGACAGGGTGGCCTCATCGATATATTCAAGTTCGGCACCCACCGGAATTCCTCTCGCTATCTTGGTCACCTCTATGCCCAGTGGCTTCAAAAGCCTGCTCACGTACAGAACAGTTGTCTCCCCTTCCACTGTCGGACTGAGAGCCATGATCACCTCACTCACCTCTCTGCCGTCTTGCAGAGAGAGGCGTGCCAGAAGCTCCTTGACCTTGATATCATCCGGCCCGACACCATCAAGTGGAGAGATGACGCCGTGAAGTACATGATAGAGACCTCGATACTGAGCCGTTTTTTCAAACGCGAGAACATCCGGGGGTGACTCAACAACACAGATCTTCGAGAGGTCACGGCCTTTACCCCGACATATCGAACAGGGGTCATCACCACGATCGGTAACATTCTGGCAGATTGAACAGCTGATCACCTTCTCCTTCACATCGGTAAGCGCTCTTGAAAGCTTTTCGACCTCTCCCGGCTTTTCCTGAAGAATATGCATAGACAGTCGCTGGGCTGTCTTACGGCCTATCCCCGGCAATTTCGCGAACTCCTCAATCAGTGCCTCAATCGCCGTTGAAGTATATCGCATGAATGGTCCTACTGGCCAATGTTAAAGTTTTTCAGCATATCTTCGCCTCCAAGCATCCCGCCTGCCGCTTTGGACAACTCTTCGCGCGCAAGATCCGCTGCTTTTTCAAGCGCAGCGTTCACCGCCGCCACGACAAGATCCTGAACCATCTCGATGTCATCGAGAATCTCGGGGTCTATCGCTATGGACAAGACTTTCTGCTTTCCGCTCACTGTCGCCTTTACCATGCCTCCACCGGCATCGCCGACTGCGGTTATCTTCTCAAGCTGCTTCTGCACGTCCTGCATTTTCGCTCCAGCCTGCTGGAGCTGCTTCATCATGTCATTGAAATTCGGCATTGCCATAATCATTCTCCCTCTTGGATAATTGCCTGCGCACTATATTTTCATGTTTGATATACCAAAAAACTGCTAACAGTATGAACTGTCCTTTACTCTTTCCTCCGCAATGCCAGGTATATCTTTTCAAGAATATCTTCAATTGCCAGATTATACTTACTCATCAGCTCATCCGGCTTCCCTGATTCACCGAACACATCTTCCACTCCAACCATCTCAATAGGCACCGGGATCGTTTCCGCGCACACGTGAGCCACCGTGTCACCGAGACCATTATGAACCTGATGCTCCTCGGCGGTAACAATTGCACCGGTATCGTTTGCCGCACGGACAATAGCCAGCTTATCGACAGGCTTGATCGTATGCATATTGATCACTCGTACGGTAACCCCTTCTTTTTCAAGTATACGGGCCGCCTCGAGCGCTTGCCATACCATGATGCCACAAGCAATAACCGTTACATCTTTTCCAGAGTTCAGTTCGATTGATTTTCCTATCTCGAAACCATCATCATCAAGGGTGAAATCCGGAACAGAAGGCCTTCCGAATCGCAGATAGGCAGGACCTTCATGTTTGTGCAGCGCTTTCACGGCCCGTTTTGTTTCGCTGTAATCAGCAGGAACGACAACGGTCATTCCTGGCAATCCGCGCATGAGACCAATATCTTCAAGCATCTGGTGCGTCGCACCGTCCTCTCCGAGAGTAAGGCCTGCGTGTGAGGCGCATATCCTGACATTGAGACGGGAATAGCAGACCGACTGACGGATCTGGTCATATACCCTCCCTGAGGCAAAAGCTGCAAAAGTCCCGGCAAACGGTTTTTTTCCTGTAGTTGCCAGACCGGCGGCAATGGATATCATGTTCGCCTCGGCAATTCCGACCTGAAAAAAACGGGAAGGAAACTCTTTCTGAAAATGATGCATCTGGAGTGATCCGGTCAGATCAGCGCACAAGGCCACGACATCAGGATCCTGCCTGCCGATCTCCAGAAGGGCGTCACCAAATCCTTTACGGGTAGCGACTGATCCGCGCGAAACATATTTCACGGCCTCAGCCATGATGTTTTGTTCTGCCATTGCTAACAAAGAATAACGTAAATTTATAAAAGTACTTCCGAAGAATTCTACAATGTCGTGAAACGGACAAAATGAAAAAAATTGAATATAAGCATACAGAAATAGCGGTAAAAAAAAAACTTGGACAGAACTTTCTCACCGATCAGAACATCTGCAGAAAAATTGTCGAATCGGCACAGCTTCAGGAAAACGATAATGTTCTGGAAATAGGACCCGGATTCGGAGCGCTTACCACGGCAATTCTTGAGGTCGTCCCCCGATTTACCGCTGTGGAAAAGGACAGGATTCTGGCAGAGTTCATCCGTAACGAGTATCCGTCAGTCAGGGTTATCGAAATGGATTTTCTGAAAACAGATCTTGAAGAACTGGCGTCCGAAGGCCGACTCAGGATCATGGGCAACATACCCTACTCAATTACCACTCCGATTCTTTTCAAGCTCCTCGATAACCGCAGGAACATCCTTTCTGAAACCCTGATGATGCAGCATGAGGTTGCGCGTCGTCTCGTCGCCTCTCCCGGCAGCAAAGAGTATGGCATTCTTGCCGTACAACTCCAAACGTTTTGTGACGTCACCTACCTGTTCAAGGTTAACAGAACGGTATTCAAACCCAGGCCGGAAGTCGACAGCGCTGTAGTAAGCATCATTCCGAAAACAGCGATTTTTGATGCAGATGAAACCGGGTTCAGAAACTTTGTCCGTACCTCATTCGGGCAGAGAAGAAAAACACTGCACAATAACCTGAAAAAATACTACGACCTCTCCATGGTCACCTCTATCGACCTCAAACTGCGTGCGGAATCGCTCTCCGTCGAACAGTTTCTCACGCTTTTCAAAGAGCTTCGACCGTTACCTGACTGAGCCCGCGTCCTGTTCCTCTTCGAGCAGCTGTATATCTCGGCCATCTCTACCCGGAAAGCGTCCGTTCAGAGCACAAACAATTGTTATACAACTATGGTTTTCAATCGATATTTCGTAAAATGACTGCTATGCTATTGTAGTTACATCCCCCTGCTGTTTGATTAATTTTAAACAAGAGTCCGACATGCCGCTCTCCTACAATGACGTTTACAGGGAATCCATCGAACATCCCGAACAATTCTGGGCAGATGCCGCTGAAAAACTTCACTGGTACAGAAAATGGGACAAGGTGCTTGACGACAGCAACCCTCCGTTCTACCGCTGGTTTGCCGGCGGCACAACCAACACCTGCTATAACGCGCTCGACAGGCATGTTGACGAAGGCCGGGGAAATGATATTGCCGTCATCTACGACAGTCCGGTGACAGGCACAAAAAAAAGCTTTACCTACCGTGAGTTCCGGGATGAGGTAGCTCTCTTCGCAGGCGCGCTGCAATCAAGAGGGGTGCGTAAAGGAGATCGCGTCATCATCTACATGCCGATGATTCCCGAGGCACTGGTAGCAATGCTTGCCTGCGCCAGAATAGGAGCCATCCATTCGGTTGTTTTCGGCGGATTCGCGTCGCATGAACTTGCTGTCAGAATAGACGACTGTAAGCCGAAGGTTGTCGTATCGGCATCCTGCGGAATCGAGAGAGAGAAGGTTATTGATTATAAACGACTGCTGGATTTCGCCATAGAACTGGCGCACTTCAAACCGGAAATGTGTATTGTCCGTCAGCGCGATCAGCTCAGAGCAAACCTGAATGAGGAAAGGGATCTTTCCTGGAAACAGGCCCTGCTGGGAGCCGAGCCGGCACCATGCGTTCCGGTCGAATCGTCAGATCCCCTCTATATTCTCTATACATCCGGAACAACCGGAAAACCCAAGGGTGTCGTACGTGACAACGGAGGACATATGGTTGCGCTGCAATGGAGCATGGAGCATGTCTATGGCGTCAAGCCCGGAGAGGTCTACTGGGCGGCAAGTGATGTAGGGTGGGTTGTCGGTCACTCCTATATTGCCTACGGTCCTCTGCTCAACGGCAACACAACCATCATCTTCGAGGGAAAACCTGTAGGCACGCCTGATCCGGGTGTTTTCTGGCGGATTATCAGTGAATACAACGTTTCGGTACTTTTCACCGCTCCGACAGCGTTCAGGGCGATCAAGAAAGAAGACCCGAAAGGGAGTTTCATTGAGAAATATGATCTTTCCGGATTCAGAACACTCTTTCTTGCCGGGGAACGGGCTGATCCCGACACGGTGAAATGGGCGGAAGAAAAACTCAATGTACCGGTTATCGACCACTGGTGGCAGACAGAAACCGGCTGGGCAATCGCCGCGAACTGTCTTGGCATAGAGCCTGGCGCCATCAAATACGGCTCTGCTTCAAAAGCTGTTCCGGGCTACAATGTCAAAGTAGTGGACGATGCAATGAATGAGCTTGGCGCAGGCCAAATGGGCGATGTCGTCATCCGTCATCCGCTTCCACCGGGTTCGATGCTGACCCTCTGGAAAGCTGACAACCAGTTCGTGGAAAGTTATATGTCCCAGTACCCGGGATACTACCTGACCAGTGATGCCGGCTATATTGACGAAGATGGCTACATCTTCATCATGTCCCGTACTGATGACATCATCAACATCGCCGGCCACAGGCTGTCAACCGGCGCGATAGAAGCGGAACTGTGCGAGCACCCGGATGTAGCGGAAAGTGCGGTCATCGGTGTCGCCGACGAACTTAAAGGTGAAGTTCCTGTAGGGTTTCTTGTCTTGAAATCCGGTGTCGATACGTCACACAATCTTATCATCAAACACGTGATCGAATACGTCAGGGAAAACATCGGACCTGTCGCTTCATTCAAGCAGGCGGTGATCGTCAAGCAGCTTCCGAAAACACGATCAGGAAAAATCCTCAGAGGCACCATGAAAAAAATCGCTAACAGTCAGGAGTATACCATGCCGGCGACAATCGACGATCCGGCCGTCCTGGACGATATACAAAAGGCGCTCCAATCGATAGGATATGCCAAATGATTTCAAACATCGACCACATAGCCATTGCTGTTCACGACCTTGAAAAAGCCCTTGCTCAGTTCAGCATGCTGACAGGGGCTTCAGATGAACAGATCCGTATCGAGGAAGTTCCTTCTGAAAAGGTCAGAGTAGCGTTCATCACGATAGGCAATTCCAGGATAGAGCTGATTGAATCGATGGAAACAGAGAGTCCGATCGCGAAATTTCTTGAAAAACGTGGCGAAGGCCTTCATCATATTGCCCTTGAAACCACTGATCTTGAAGCTGAAACGACACGTACGGAACAGGCAGGCATCTCCCCGCTTTCCGCTCCGTCATCAGGTGCAGGTAAGAAAAAAATTGTATTTTTCAACCCGAAAGACACAAACAGAGTTCTTATAGAGTTCGTGCAGAAGATGTAAATTTCACCCACCTACTGTGAAGAATTTTTTTCTCCCATTTGAAAAGAGACCTGGCTTCAACTGTTCAGCTGAAGCAATCGAACAGTTGTCCGAGTATGAAAAGTATCAGCTCTCCTTCCATCCGGAACGCCCGAAGTATCTTGATTATCTCACTGTTTTTGATGATGTTCAGGAGTGCCTGCAGAACGAAAATCATGGCAGTTGCCTCATCCAGACCCACAGGGCCGTCCTTGAATCACCGTCAGGCCCTCTGAAAGTCATGTTGATCGGTCAACAATCCGCGCCAACATCGGATTTTGAACAACTTCAGGCTATCATGAAAAACAGCGGTTCCGTAGATCAGTGGAACCAGGGCATGCCGACCCCCGCTTCCTATGAACGGGCACTTCAGGCGATTGAACTTGCCGGCAAGGAAAACCGGATTATCATAACCATGATCGATACGCCCGGAGCCGACCCGACTGAAGAAGCTGAATCAGGGGGAATCGCCTGGATAATCGGTCGTTGCATGCAGGCTCTTGCTGAAGCTCCGGTGCCTACCGTCTCTGTCATCATGAACAGAGGATGCAGCGGCGGAGCTATCGCCCTGACCGGTTGTGATATTGTTCTGGCCATGCAGTATGCAACCTATCTGGTTATTTCACCGGAAGCATGCTCTTCAATACTTTTCCGCACCCGCACCAAGGCAAACCTCGCGGCAGAAATATCACAGATAACAGCCGCAGAAGCTCTTTCCCACGGCATCATCGATGCACTTGTCGAGGAACCCGACGGTCCTGCTCACAGATTTCCCGAAGCCGCAATGGCATCGCTCAGGCAGTCGCTTGTCTCTCGCATCCAGCCTCTTGCCTCTCTTCCCCCGGAAAAGATCTTCTCTTTGAGGGTAAAAAAATGGCAGCCTATCGGCCAATGGAGCACGATGCCGGAAGAAGAGATATCGATCTTTGAAAAGCACGTTTCAAGACAGCTCAAAAAACCTGAGGCCCCCGGCTATATCCTTCGTCACTCAGGGTGCAGAAACGACGCTGGACGTCGGATCTATGATCCTGTGTATTTTCCTGAACTGCTTGCGAACAACTACGTCTGTTCAGCATGCGGCCATCGATATACCCGTCTTTCGGCAAGAGATTATATCGACATCGCTCTTGACCCGGGCTCTTTTCACGAACATCCTGAAACACGTCATATTGTTGACAAGGACATTCTTCTGTTTCCCGGATACACGCAGAAGCTTACAGAAGCACGAGCATCAACAGGCCAGGCTTCAGCCTTTATCACGGGCAACGGAACGCTTCAGGGACAGGATATTGTCTTTTGCGCGACTGATTTCGGGTTTCTGGGCGGCTCCTTCTGCATGTCGACAGGTGAAAAAATATGGCGAGCCTGTCAAACCGCCATCGACCGGCAATGCCCTATCATTCTCCAGGCTGCCGGAGGCGGGGCGAGGATGCATGAAGGCTGCTCCTCAATGGTGAGCATTCCGAAAGTACATGTAGCTCTTTCGAGAGTTGAAAAAGCATCTCTGCCGGTCATAACCATCATTACAGACCCTACTCTCGGCGGCGTTGCAATCGGGATCGGATCGAGAGGAACAAAACTTTTTGAATACAATGCAGGAAATATCGGATTTTCCGGAAAACGCGTTATTGAGCAGTATACCGGAAAAAAAACCTCTCAAGGGTTCCAGTCAACCCGGTGGCTTCTGGAAAAAGGTCATGCGAAACACATTGTAAGACCGCAGGAGATGCACGATCACCTTTCGGCCATTGTTAAAGAGTACTACAACAGTCGACTCAAGTAATATCATCATACCGGCACGTCACTATGTTCGAGGAATTCAGGCAGATCACGAAAAAAGAGTGGAAAGAAACGGTACTCAAAGACCTCAAGGGGGCAAAGTACAGCACCATTGAATGGACAACCGGAGAGGGATTTACTCTTGAACCGTATTACAGTCCGTCCGAAAGGCCTTTCTGCAGCATTCCTCCCCTGCCGGGCAGAAAGGATAACAGCTGGAAATCCGGTGTGGAGATTGACGCAACCGATTCGACTCAGGCAAACCAGGAAGCCCTCCAGCATATCGAAGGGGGCATGGATTGTCTCCTTTTCAATACCTCGGGTTCCGGAGATCCTGACGAAAACACATTGACCGCGCTTCTGCACGATATTCAACCTGGAACTGTTTCCTGCTACTTTTCCGGCATCAAAAACCCGGTACGGTTTATGCGCTATCTTTCTCATCTTCAGGGATTCTCATTCATAGCCGGAGGATTGATAGACTGCGGAACTGACAATCCTGAGCATCTTCTTGAGTATAGTCAAACCGCAAAAGCCTTCAGAACGCTCGGAATAGATGGCCGACGATGGAGAAAGAACAACGGAACGATCGCCCAGGAACTCGGATACATAATCGCTTCAGCCAGGGATCTTTTCAGGGAAGTTGACAAAAGCGGCATTTCCCCGCTTCAGGCAGTTTCCGCCATGCATGTCAATTTCTCCGTCGGCTCCTCTTTTTTTATGGAAATCGCTCGATATACAGCATTCCGGCTTCTCTGGCAGAGAATGACGGAGAGCATCGATCATCCCGGTCTCAGGGAGCCTGAGACATCGGCGACAACGATGACAGGCCCGCCATTCCGTGACGATCACCACAGCAGGATCATAGAACTTGCCACCATCTCCGCCGCCTCCGTTCTCGGGGGATGCGGAACGCTCTTTATCAGTCACTTCGATCAGGAGAAGAACAGCGACCGGACCTTATCGGCACGCGTATCAAGAAACATACACCATCTTCTCAAGTATGAAAGCATGCTTGAGTGTGTGATAGATCCTGCTGCAGGATCTGCATATATAGAAACTATCTCGAAAAATCTCGCTGAATCCGCATGGAAGATATTTACCTCCATCGAGACTGCGGGAGGCATGCGTTCAGCAGAACAGAAAGAGGTTTTCGAAAACCTGCTCGCAGCACATGAAGCGCCCGTAACGGAACAGGGAACCGTTGCATCCCTTCTCCGGCAATTCTCCAGGACGACCTGCAGTCATGTCCCCTATCATGAATCGCCGACCAATGAAGGCATAGCGCTGAAAAACCTCTATACCTCGGATGATATCATTGACGTTGAACAGCTGCATTTTGTGCCCGGTCTCCCCCCGTATACAGGCGGACCGTATACGACCATGTATACCATACGCCCCTGGACGATAAGGCAATACGCAGGGTTCTCGACCGCTGAAGAATCGAACGATTTTTACCGGAAAAACCTCGCTGCAGGACAGAAAGGACTCTCCGTCGCGTTCGACCTTCCTACACACCGCGGCTATGACTCCGATCACCCCCGGGTGGTCGGCGATGTCGGCAAAGCGGGAGTCGCCATCGATACGGTGGACGATATGAAGATATTGTTCGACCGGATTCCTCTGGACAAAATGTCCGTCTCCATGACCATGAACGGCGCAGTACTTCCCGTCATGGCGTTCTATATTGTAGCTGCCGGTGAACAGGGGGTAGAACAGCAACAACTGAGCGGCACCATTCAGAACGACATCCTCAAGGAGTTCATGGTACGCAATACCTATATCTATCCTCCGGCTCCATCCATGCGTATCGTCGCGGATATCTTCCGCTATACGTCGGAACGAATGCCGAAGTTCAACTCAATCAGCATATCGGGTTATCATATGCAGGAAGCGGGCGCGACCGCTGATCAGGAACTGGCCTATACCCTCGCCGACGGGCTCGCCTATCTCAGAACCGGTATCGATGCCGGGCTACACATAGACGATTTTGCCCCCCGCCTCTCGTTTTTCTGGGGTATCGGCATGAACTTCTTTATGGAGATCGCTAAACTGAGGGCCGCAAGAATGCTCTGGGCGAAAATCGTCCGGCAGTTCAACCCTTCGAACCCGAAATCCCTGATGCTGCGCTCACACTGCCAGACTTCAGGATGGAGCCTTACCGAACAGGACCCGTTCAACAATGTCACCCGCACCTGTATAGAAGCGCTCGCCGCAGTTCAGGGCCACACACAATCACTACACACCAACGCTCTGGACGAAGCCATCGCCCTTCCTTCGGTCTTTTCAGCACGTATCGCCCGAAACACACAGCTCTACCTGCAGGAAAAAACCGATATCACACGCGCTATCGATCCCTGGTCCGGCTCCTACTACATTGAAAGCCTGACCAGAGAGCTTGCCGAAAAAGCATGGGCACTCATAGAGGAAATCGAGGCTTCCGGGGGCATGGTCAAGGCAATTGAAGAAGGTATTCCAAAAATACGTATCGAGGAAGCAGCAACCCGAAGACAGGCAGGAATCGATAGCGGAACAGAAAGTATCATCGGGGTCAACCGCTTTAGAAACACCGATAAAACGCACATAGAAACTCTTGAGGTCAACAATACCGAAGTACTGGACCTTCAACTCGAAAAGCTCTCGGCGGTCAAAGAAAAACGAGACAACCGGAAAGTCAGTGATTCGCTCGAAGCACTCAGAATGTGCGCAGAGAGCGGTAAGGGAAATCTGCTTGAAACGGCTATTGAAGCGGCACGCTCAAGGGCGACGCTGGGTGAAATTTCCGATGCCTGTGAAGCCTCGTTCGGCAGATACCGCTCCTCGGTTCAGCTCAATGCAAATGTCTACCTCTCCCAGATGCGCAATAACGGATTATTTATGAAAGCACATGATCTTTCAGAAACATTTACGCGCCATGAAGGCCGCAGGCCGCGAATACTTGTAGCCAAGGTCGGACAGGACGGACATGACAGGGGAGCAAAAGTGATCGCGACAGCTTTTGCCGACATTGGATTCGATGTCGATATCAGTCCGCTCTTCCAGACACCTGAAGAAGTCGTACAACAGGCGCTTGACAACGATGTTCACCTTGTAGGTGTTTCAAGTCTTGCCGGCGGCCACAAAACGCTGATACCCGAGATTGTCGAAGAACTGCGCAAGGCAGGCAGAGCTGATATTCTGGTCATTGCTGGCGGGGTTATCCCGGAGAAAGACTACAATTATCTGATCGATGCCGGAATAGCAAAAGTTTTCGGGCCGGGAACAGTGATCGCTGAAGCCGCCGCAGATATTCTGAAGCTCCTCATCGACAGATCAGCGTCTGAAGATACGACCGGCCTGCATACATAGGCCCGGACTCCTGAATCCTTAGAGAATAAATCATGCCACGTTCTGCAGATACCATCCATACTGAAGACATTGTCAGGGAAATCAGGAGCGGAAACCGAGCCGCATTAAGCCGTGCCATAACGCTCATTGAATCCATCAAACCTGATCACCAGGAAAAAGCCCGCCAGATTCTCGACAGCTGCCTTCAGCACCGGCAGGATTCTCTGCGAATAGGGATCACCGGTTCTCCGGGTGCAGGGAAAAGTACCCTCATAGAAGCGCTCGGTCTTGAAATACTCAACAGCCCGACCAAACACAAACTCGCGATCCTTACCATCGATCCGAGCAGTAAACGTTCAGGCGGGAGTATTCTTGGCGACAAGGCCCGCATGGAAAAACTTTCCGGCAGAAAAGATGTCTATATCCGCCCCTCCCCTTCCTCGGGTCATCTCGGCGGAACCGCTGCCAGAACCCATGAGGCTATACTCCTGTGTGAAGCTGCCGGATACGACATCATTATCATTGAAACAGTCGGGGTCGGTCAGTCGGAAATCTCTGTTGAATCCATGGCAGACTACATTCTGCTGCTTATCCTGCCGGGCTCAGGAGATGAACTCCAGGGGATCAAGCGCGGCATCATGGAAATTGCCGACGGAATAGCGATAACCAAAACTGATTCGGCATCGGAAAAAAGCATCTCACTCTCAAAAACCTCCTGCGAGTCGGCACTCCATCTCCTGATGAAAAAAAATCCTGACTGGCATCCGCAGGTGTTGCGGACATCAGCACTTACCGGAGAGGGCATCAATGAGTTATGGGACAACATCCGGCAGTTGTACGCGTTGCTTGAGAAGAACAACCGTCTTGAAGAAACTCGCAGAAAAAAACTGAACATGCTCTTCAGAGCACAGGTCGACCTGGAGTTGAAACAAGCGTTCTACAACCATCCGGACATCCTCGCGTCATTCTCCGAAATCGCAACGGCTGTCGAGAAAAATACCATGAGCCCTTTCAGCAGTGCGAAAATGCTTGTCGAAAAAGTCATTCATTCTCCTCGATAAACTCCTTTTCCTCGGCTTTAACGATGAGAACCGGACAAGCCGCCTTACGAACTACCGACTCGGCCACACTTCCCATAAGCAATCGGCTCAATCCTGTTTTCCCATGTGAGCCGAGAATAATGAGATTCACATCACGCTCTCTCGACTTACTGATAATAACCTCTGAGGGTGTCCCGATCTCGACTTCGGCCTCAACTTCCACCCCCTGCTCCCGCTCAGTCTTGATAATTTCCTCAAGATCTTCTCTTGCAGCTTTTTCAAGATCCTCTTCAAGCGGAACGTAGGACAAGGACATATCAACCGCCATCGGTCTGGGCTCAACTACATTCAGAAGAACAAGGCTCGACCCCATCCCTTTGGCAAACTCATGCGCATAACGCACCGCGTTACGTGATGCTTCCGAGAAGTCAACCGGACAAAGGATTCTCTGGATTTTTATCATGTTCAGAGGTTTATGGTTGAAAAAACAGGTACACCCTGCACCTTTCCACTACCCTTTACCCATAAAAGGCTTCAGGAGATCGATAGGAAGCGGAAAGATGGTTGTCGAATTATTTTCAGCCGCAATGTCCTGAAGCGTCTGCAGATATCGAAGCTGTAACGCTCCCGGATTTTGAGCAATGATAGCCGCCGCCTCGTTAAGGCGTTCGGCTGCCTGAAACTCACCCTCGGCATTGATAACTTTCGAACGTCTTTCTCGCTCCGCTTCAGCCTGCTTGGCCATCGCACGCTGCATTTCAATGGGAAGATCGATCTCCTTGATCTCCACCTTGCTGACCTTCACTCCCCATGGCTCGGTATCCTTGTCGAGAATAGTCTGGATGCGCTCATTGATCTCGTCTCTTTCAGACAACAGATTATCGAGTTCACCCTGTCCACAGGTACTTCTCAGGGTGGTCTGAGCCAGCTGTGAGGTTGCGAAATGAAAATCCTCGACATCAACCATAGCCTTGATGGAATCAATCACCCTGAAATAGACCACAGCGCTTACCTTCACGGTAACGTTGTCCTTGGTTATGACATCCTGCGGCGGCACATCGAGCGTTACGGTACGCATGTCTATACGCACCATCTTGTCAATAAACGGAATGAGAATAATGATACCGGGACCTTTCGCGCCGATAACGCGCCCGAGTCGAAACACGACAGCCCGTTCATATTCTCTGAGAATCTTGACAGCCGAAGCAAAAAATGCTACTGCGAGAAAAAGAAGTGGTATGAGATTGAGACTGAACATTATACGTTCTCCTGTTTTTTGGTTACCTGCAAAATAAGTCCTTTCAAACCTTTCACGATCGCGACTCCCTTTTCAGGGATCTCTTCGCCGCTTTCCGCGTCCCAAAGCTCGCCATGAACAAACACCTTTCCGGGCTGACCGGGCAAAATGGCATGAATCACACTGCCCTCCTCCCCGATCAGCTGTTCGGGTCCGGAAGAAAGCTTCAGCCTTGAGGATTTGGTAACGAGCCAGACAATAGCCAAAAGGGATACTGACACCATGATAAATACGGGAAGGAAAACCGTCATGGAAATGGAAATCCCTGTTTCAGCCGTATTGAAAAGCATAAGAGAGCCGACAAAAAGAGCTACCAGGCCCGCCAGAGCCAGTATACCGCCGCTAGCGACAAAGAGTTCCAGCCCGAAAAATACCACCGCCAGAACAATGAGCAACACACCGACGACATTGACAGGCAAAGCCTGAAGAGCGAAAAGAGCAAGAAGAAGCGATATTGCGCCCAGTACTCCGGGGAAAATAGAGCCCGGATTTGCTAACTCGAAATAGAGCCCTGCAAGCCCGACCATGATAAAAATATATGCCAGATTGGGGTCGGCAAGCTTAATAAGGATCTGTTCCTGCAAGGTCGGAGAAAATTCTTCAATAACTGCTCCCGTCAAATCAAGCGTCAGACTGCCATCGATCGTTTCGACCGTCCTGCCGTCAAGCATCCTGAAAAGTTCCGCACGATCGGCGGCGACAAAATCGATAACTCCAGCCTTGAGTGCTTCGTTTGCGGTTGAAGCAATACTTTCCCGTACCGCGTTTTCCGCCCACTCAGCATTTCTTCCCCTTTCTTCCGCTATGCTCCGGGCAAAAGCGGCAAGATCATTCTCGGCCTTTTTACTCATGGTTTCATCACCATCACCTCCTCCACCGAGACCGACAGGATGTGCCGCTCCGATCTCCGTGCCCGGAGACATGGCAGCGACATGTGCGGATAGTGTCAACAGAGCCCCTGCAGATGCAGCCTGAGCTCCCTGAGGCGCCACATAAACAATCACAGGAACAGGCGAAGCAAGCACGCTCTGTACCATTGCACGCAATGAGGAGACAAGCCCGCCGGGTGTATCAAGTTCAACAAGGATAGCGTGAACCTTCTCTTTTTCAGCCTGGTCAATCGCACGCTCAAAAAAATCCGCGCTTCCAGGATTCACCGTACCCTGAAGAGAGAGAAAAAGAACTGTCTTGTTGCCTTTTGCCTCTTCAGCGCGTAAAGTTGATGAAAAAACCGTCACTGCCGCAAAAAGCAGCAAAACGATCACAACATATTTTGAAGCCGGACATCTTCTCATGGTTGTATAAAAAACGGTTCACGGATCTGTTGCGTACACCTATATGTGAATATATGTAAACGTCTTGTATCTCTCTTTAGGTTCCTTCAACGTAACAAATCAGGTGCAGGAATTTAATTTTATTCACGTCTAAACTATAAACATCCCTGAACTGTTTCAGTTCATTGCATTGTATGTCCCGAACCTGTTAACCAAACATATTCTCTAATCTATGTTTTTTTTCGATCCATTGTACTTTCTCTTCGCCCTGCCGCCCCTGCTGCTTGGACTATGGGCGCAGTTCAGGGTTAAATCGGCATTTAAAAAATACTCTCAGGTAACACTTGCAAACCGCATCAGCGGCGCAGAAGCAGCCCGCATGATTCTTGACAGGAGCGGCCTCCGGAATGTTGAGGTCGAGCAGACGCGCGGCATGCTTTCCGACCATTACGATCCACGCAGCAAGAAGCTTCGCCTGAGTGAAGCCGTTTTCGGACTTCCGAGCATTGCATCCGTCGGTGTGGCGGCTCACGAGGCAGGCCATGCGTTGCAGGACAAAAAAGGATATTTTCCTCTTCAGGTACGTTCAGCCATGGTTCCCGCAGTCTCCTTCGGCAGCAACCTCGGCCCCATTATCTTCATGATCGGACTCTTCATGGCAGGATCTCTCGGTACGACCCTTGCATGGGTCGGCATTCTCCTGTTCGCGGCCACGGCACTGTTCGCGCTGGTAACACTGCCCGTTGAGTTCGATGCCAGCCGACGGGCAAAGGAGATTCTGGTTTCCCAGGGCATTGTATCGCGTCAGGAAATACAAGGGGTCAATGCCGTACTTGACGCTGCAGCGCTGACCTACGTAGCCGCGGCTGCTCAGGCCATCATGCAGCTTCTCTACTTTATCACCATCATGAACAGAAGAAACTGATCGTTCAATCCCTGAGACAACGGACCGAGAATCCGTAAGCCTTGCTGTTGTTGGATCGACTGACAATATCGTTGGAATAAAAAAGACTTCGTGTCAGCGCTGTGCGTTCACCGATTTCAGAAGAACTCCAGAAATACCCGACTATTCCGACGTTAAGAAACGTCCCGTAATTAAATCGATAGCCGCCCGGCAACGCCGTAAAACCAGAAACGTTCGTCGCTCCGGTGTTGGGGGATGTCCAATGTTCCGTCCCTTTTTGCTTCAGTTTCCCGCCAACGTTGGCTTGCGCTCCCCTGAAACCTCTCTTGTAGCCCTCGATGATGGACATACCAAGGTGCCTCTCAAGATTGAGCCACTCCTGATCGGTGGGGACATGCCACCCCTCAGGAGCGATCCCCCTTGGATCATTGACCGCGTACCAGTTATAGAGCTTTCCGTAGCGCAGGTCATTATCTTTTTCATTTCCGTAGTAGCACCATGCTCCGATTTTTTTGAAATTAGAGCGTTGCCACTCTTCCGGACTTTCGGCATGAACAATTTCATCACCATTCCTGTATCGGCTTACCCGGAGATTTTCCTGCATCCAGACCTGAGGCTTGAGAAACGCATCATCTGATGCAATCGTTATTGTGGAATACTCCTCTGCACAGCAATCACTCCCGAGCAGGATGCCGGAAAGCAAAACAAGAACCAGCGAAGTAAATTTCAAGCAAAACATTATTCTATAGGCAATTAAGAGGAGTCAACCAGCTTTAATATACAACCGGAATCAATAAAATTCAGTCTGTTTGCACTGTCTCAACAGAAAGTATCCACCGAAGCAACTATCTTCACGAGCCATCAGGACTGCAGAGCGAAATGGATAATTGGCTGAAAAAATGAGGTCTCAAGAAAACACTGTGGGTAGTGACCCGGATCACTGTCTGGAAAAGAGAAGAAAAAACAGCACGTCGAGAGAATTGATATCTTGAAAAAAACCTCTATATTCCGGTCGTTTTTCAATCGCCCTCGACAACGACACACATCATCCGTATCACAGGACAACGGGTATGTGCACGAACATGCCGGGATTTCTTTTGGGCTCCACCCGACGCAGCAAGCAACACGCGCAATACAATCCTGGTGGTGCCCTTTTATAATACGACTACAGATCAGAGAGAGTATTCAATGCTGCAAACCTTGAAAAAAGAATGGTTTTCAAATATTCGGGGCGATCTTCTGGCTGGCCTCGTCGTCGCCCTTGCCCTCATACCGGAAGCAATCGCCTTCTCTATCATCGCAGGCGTAGATCCTAAAATAGGGCTCTACGCCTCTTTCTGTATTTCTGTTGTGGTCGCATTCACCGGCGGCAGGCCGGGGATGATATCCGCCGCGACCGGAGCCATGGCGCTTCTGATGGTCACGCTGGTCAGAGAACACGGTCTGCAGTATCTGTTTGCGGCCACACTGCTGACAGGCGCTCTGCAGATCATCGCGGGCTACCTCAAGCTGGGGAGTCTGATGCGATTTGTCTCGCGATCTGTTGTAACAGGTTTTGTCAACGCCCTCGCCATTCTGATTTTCATGGCCCAGCTGCCGGAGCTGACCAATGTCAGCTGGCACGTCTATGCGCTTACCGCCGCAGGTCTCGGCATCATTTACCTCTTTCCGCTCATTCCATCCATTGGAAAGTCGGTCCCCTCACCGCTGGTATGCATTGTCGTACTTACCGGCGTCTCGATCCTGCTTGGCCTGGATATCCGCACTGTGGGAGACATGGGCGCACTTCCGGACACACTGCCTGTGTTCTTATGGCCGCAGATTCCGCTGACTATGGAAACCCTCTCGATCATTTTCCCTTATTCAGCAGCTCTTGCTGTGGTCGGCCTGCTGGAATCAATGATGACAGCAACCATTGTCGACGATCTGACCGACACCTCGAGCGACAAGAACCGGGAGTGTAAGGGACAGGGAATCGCGAACATCACCGCAGGATTGCTGGGCGGCATGGCAGGATGCGGGATGATCGGGCAGTCAGTCATCAACGTCAAATCGGGAGGACGAGGTCGCCTTTCCTCATTCGTCGCAGGCTTTTTCCTGCTCATCATGGTGGTCTTTCTCGGTGAATGGCTGAAACAGATCCCGATGGCCGCCCTTGTCGCCGTGATGATCATGGTATCCGTCGGCACCTTTTCCTGGGACTCACTGATAAAACTGAAAAAGCACCCGCTGTCGACCAATATCGTTATGGGGGCAACCGTGATCGTCGTTGTCACAACCCATAATCTGGCTATCGGAGTCTTTGTCGGGGTATTGCTGGCTTCGATGTTTTTTGCCAGCAAGGTCGGACATTTCATGGTGGTAAAAAGCCTTGTAGACGAGGCTGCCGGTTCCAGAACATACAAAGTGATCGGCCAGGTCTTTTTCGCTTCATCCGACAAGTTTGTTGAGGCATTTGACTTCAAAGAAGCTCTGGAAACGGTTATTATTGATCTCTCACATGCTCATTTCTGGGATATCAGCGCGGTTTCCGCTTTCGACAAGGTCGTTATCAAGTTCAGGCGCGAAGGAACCCATGTAGAAATTATCGGCATGAACGAAGCAAGCGCCACCATCGTTGACCGTTTTGGCGTACACGACAAGCCCGAAGAGGTAGAAAAAATTCTTGCAAGTCATTAACGGAGACGCTCCATGACAAAAGTTATCGCCTGTATCGACGGTTCCCCGGTTGCTCCGGCAGTGTGTGATGCCGCATCCTGGGCCAGCCTGAGCCTTGAGGCTCCCCTGACACTGCTTCATGTCCTTGACCGTTCGGAATATCCCGTGAAGGGCGACCTGTCCGGAAACATCGGGCTCGGCAGCAGAGAACATCTGCTCGACGAACTTGTCTCCCTGGACGAACAGAGAGGACGACTTGCCCTTGAACATGGAAAGCACATGCTTGAAGCAGCGAAGATCCGCGCAGAAGAGCACGGCGCAAAAGATCTCAGCAAACTCCAGCGTCATGGCAATCTGCTTGAAACACTACAGGAGCTGGAATCCGATACACGCCTGCTGGTAATGGGACGTCAGGGTGAAGCACATAAAAACAGCGCGCATGCCATCGGGACCCATCTTGAAAACGTGGTCCGTACAATCCACCGCCCTATTCTTGTAGCGCTGCCGGACTTTTCCTCTCCCCGGAGATTCATGATTGCTTTTGACGGAAGTCCTACAGCGACAAAAGCCCTGGAAATGGTTGGCAACAGCCCCTTGCTGAAAGGACTGGAGTGTCATGTCGTCATGGTATGCAATCCTACAGCCGATCGGGAATCAGCACTTGACGCGGCCTGCAGCAAACTTGTTGGAAAAGGTTTTGACGTCACCAGGAAAATGCTCTCGGGAGAGGTTCTCCAGACCTTGCTCGACTACCAGAAAAAACACAGCATCGATCTGATGGTTATGGGCGCATACGGACACTCGAGAATCCGTCAGTTCCTCGTTGGCAGCAATACAACCAAAATGGTAAGCTCCAGCGACATCCCGCTCCTGCTTCTCCGGTAAGTCACCTTGTCCGCCAAGGGTTCTTACTCCAATTCTTCTTTTCTTCTCAGCCTGCTCTAACAGATGTTAGAGCATACATGGTCTGTAAAGAACATCCCCCTGGTCAAGACAACTGTGTCACTTACGCTCATTCGTCCGCATGATACACAAAAGCGCGCCCAGCAGCAGCTATTGAAAGCGGCAGCGCACTCGACCGTATACTATTATACTATTATGACTTAGAAGACTCATAATGACTTTGGCCCGGCAATTGCCTCTACAAGAGTAGAAACGCAATCGAAAACAAGCCGGGAGTCATCATGAAACGCTCAACACTCACAAGACTTATCACAGCAGCAACCATCGCACTC
>Ga0180433_10004140_pt1 | contig 20577 bp, 31 predicted proteins | sample SS_ome_8_FD_132980 | JGI IMG/M metagenome (GOLD analysis project Ga0180433, IMG submission 132980) | Hypersaline lake sediment archaeal communities from the Salton Sea, California, USA - SS_1_D_1 metaG | ecosystem: Environmental > Aquatic > Non-marine Saline and Alkaline > Hypersaline >... | reverse complement strand
GGAATTGCATACCGCATTAGAACAGACGCAAGCCTCACGATTTCCTCGTGGTGGCTACAAGATTAATATGTTCAGTTTCAAGCGTAGTGATAATGATTACATGAACATAACGTATGTTAAGTCTAAGAAGGAGAAGCGTGTTTTTCGCAGTAGAAAAGCAACATGGCAGGTCAATCTCAACGTCAAACAGGATGATCCCGAAATACAAAAATTCTATCTGCGTAATCCTGAACAAGCGAAAATGGTTTACGAATGTGGTGGTAAGGTTCAAGAGGGCGCATTTTTCGTTTATAAGAAAGCATTAAAGGCTTCATATAACAAGCTTCGAGATAATCCTATCAAATCTAAGAAAGTACGAATAGTCAATGTAGAAAAACTCAAATTCGAGAAATGGTTTAAGGGCAAACCAGACACAGAGTATTATGTCCATATAGATTTGGCTACAGGGCAGGAAGGCAGGGATTGTGCTGGCCTCGCGATGGTGCATATTGAACCTATGGAGATCAAGATACATAAAGAGCTTATTGAGAACTCTAACTTTGGATTCTTGAATGCATCGGGATTTAGGTCGCCCGGCATCTATGTTGATTTGGCTATGCAGATCAAGGCTCCCCCTTCTGGCGAAATAGTGTTTGAAGGTTTTCACTATTTGATAAAGGTGTTGATGAAGGTACAGAAGTTCAATGTCGTATGGGTCACATATGATGGGTGGCAGAGCCGAGGGGAAATACAGCGTTGGGATGCTGCTGGCATTGATTCTGAAGTTCTATCTGTCGATAGGAATATGGAACCATATGAATGTCTGAAGGGTTTGATATATGCAGGGCGGTGCGATTATTATTATAATCCGATATTGCTTAGAGAATTGGACGAGCTTATGGTAGACGAAACTGGAAGAAAAGTAATACATCCGGAACAATCATTGAGAAGAAGTTTAGAAGAGGACGATTCACGTGGATCAAAGGATGTGAGTGACGCGACAGCGGGAGCTACTTATAAGGCTGTCGAAGAAAGCGGCGGTATGGAAGCATGGTTTGATAAGCCATATGAAACTATTGACTATAACAATCGTAGTCTGATGAAGGATAGGCCGGATGAAGTTGAGAGACGAGAAGCGATTAAGCAGTATAATGAGATGCAACAGAAGGTAGCTGCTTTAGAAGGCATGCGTCGAGGAAAGTCTAGCAACAAGTTTATATCTTAGGGGGAATTATGAAAAGCGTAACAATTGAAATGAGCGATAAAGATGTTGATCTTTTGGTTAAGGCAGTCAAAGAATCAACTCTAGATATAGTCGATAAGAAGAGGATTGCGGTTGCTCTTGAGGCTTATAAGAAGAGCATTGATTTTGAAAAGCTGGAGGATTGGAAATGATACCATTAGAACAATTCATTATCGACGCGTCCGGCTATACGTTCTCGATTATTGGTTGTGCTGGCTTGTTGACTTTGGTTGTCGATATGTTTGTTGGCGTCAAAAAGGGAACAATTCATTTTGGAAGACTGGTGTTATATAGTTTGTGTGTGGGGATAGGTATGGGGTTATTGGGATTATGAAAAACATAAGAGATCTCAATGACGAAGAATTGATTGATGAATATAACGATTTATATGGCAAGCTGAATAATAGTGCAACAGAGTTTGAGGAGAGACTTAGAATTAGATTGAGGCTTGAAGATATTGAAGACGAAGCTAAAGAGCGAGAGGTAGACCTGTGAAAAACCCTCCTGTAGTTAAAGTTCCTTCTAAGACTATGGCCGATGCTCGTAAACTAGTCAAAGCTGTCAATAAAATCTTGGTCAAACGTGAGCGCAAGCGCCTTGCTAAAAGTCTTAGAGGTATCTTGGGAAAGTTAGATGAACTCTACGATTCTATAGGTAAACGTAATCGTTTGCTCAATGCTAAGAATATTCCTGAAATTAGAAAAATTCTAAAAGAGATGTGAGGAGATTGTCATGAAGGATATCAGAGACTCACTTAGTGTTTTAGCAAAGCATAAGTTCACACTTAGTAAGATTCTATCAGCAAGTCGTGATGCTATTGCTAAGGCTAAGACAGCGCCAGTTAAAGCTGGAGCATCTCGTGGTTCGTATGTGCCGAAAACAGAACCCCATTACGAAGAAGAGAACATAAGATATCAGTGCCCAACTTGCAAGAGAGTTTATGAAGGAAGGAATGATATCAAGGCAAGTGACTTACGATGTCAGTATGACAATACACCTTTGAAGCCGGTGTATCAGAATGCGAACACTGCTGCTAGAGATGGGGATGATAGAGAAGTTCCTAGACATGAGCAGGTGAAAGTTAAGGCTAAAGTTCAAAAGGCAGATGTTCCGATACCCGATGGTGTGAAGAATCCAGACATATATCTTGAAGGTCTTGAATTTGCCAAGACCGGACAGCCACATATCAAAGCAATGGATTACATAAAGACCACGTATGGTGATAGCCCCAAAAACAGCGAAGGTTCCGACTTCATGAAGGGCTATAGAGTAGCGGTCGGACGATAGGAAATCAAAATGGCTAAATCTAATCGTATATCAACAGTTGCCGCTTCTAATGCAATTCTCGGGAACATGGTAGATATAGCTCGCCGTCATCCTCTCCTAGCTGGAATCTTTCTTGGCTCATGGTGGAAAGCACGCAAACAGAGAAAATTAGAAGCGAAGCGTCGCAAAGGATCAAAGACCAATGTCATAGAGACGACTGCTTTCTCATATAAAAAAGTTAGTCCGATCGTGAATTTGGCTAAGGGTCGCGGGTGGTTTGGTGATTACGCTGGCCATGCCGCTGCTGCTCGTGCTGGATGGCAGACTAGGCGATCCGGTGGCGGTCGTATGAAGGGCGGTTTGCTCACAGGCGAAGTGGCAGGAGTCGGAACCCGAGTGGTGCCTCCCGGCTTGAAAGGGGCTCTGGCACACGCGAAATTTCGAGCCGGTGGCGAAGCGTCTCGTGCGGCCTATCAAGCATATGCATCGGCGTTAGGCGAACAACTTGAGGCGCATCGCAGAGCGAGATGGGCAGAAGCCATAAGACGTTTTGGCCGTAGGAAGATGGCGCGTCCTAGCACTTGGGCTGGAGCTCGTGGTCTTTTAGGTGATAAACCTAAACTCGGTGATTCTGTTGATCCTGAGACTGGCTATTGGTCGCGTAATCTAACAATATCTATGCCGTTGAGAACTCGTATATGGCAGGGAGTAAAGTCTATGGCTTCCGCTACTGCTGGTCTTCCAAGGAAGACTTCAAGGGCCATAGGTAATACACTTTCAGAGACAATCCGTATGGCTGGACCTGCGAGTAAAGCTGCGGCTAGAGCAGCGATAGCGGGAGCAGCAGTCGGTTCAGGAAAGGCAGCACAAGATAGAATACGTAGAGTTCCTGGAGCAGCATGGCTCAATGTAAGTGTTGATCCTGCTAAGTTCCTTGATACAGTTGACTATGCTGTGTCTAATGCGAAGAGAGATGAGTTGAAGCTTGCTGGTAAATTCATGTTTGAAGCGATGGACAATCTGCGTGATAATGATTTTATTGACACCATGTATCCTGAATGGAGAGAAGATGTTGCTAGGCAGGGGCTTGGATTTCTTACTGGTGAGGATAGATTTGTTGGAGAACCTGAATTAGAATATCCATATCCAGGACAGCGTGGAGCTAGGATGGGGGTTCCTGCTATCAGGGGCAATAAGGCTGCAATCATGTCCTATCAGCGTCGTGAAATGATGGACAGATTGTTAGGTAACGTAGGTGCTGGCGAAGTTGAGCTGACGCCAGCCGAATCTGCTTTGGGTTCTTCAACTTCTTATAGACGAGCAATTGCTGAACGTGAGGCTAAAGCTTCCAGAGAGGTGCAGCGCAAGAAAACCAAGGCTTATGAGGGAGAACTAAAACGCAGGAAGATATCACCTAAGATTGAATCTCTTTATACGGAAAGAGCAAAATCATATGAAAAGCTTGCAAGGTTTGGTCAGCAAGTTGGTCGCGAACAGAAGAAGATTGAAGAGGGAAGAGTATCGGGAAAGAAACTTGCTGATACAAGACGTAAAATAGAACAGATACAGGATGCTGCAGATAAGGAGATAGTTCATCTTGAAGGCATAAAGTTCGATATCAAACAGCAAAGTCGTGAAGAACGTGCTGGTAAGATTCCTGGCTATAGGCCACCTTGGGCCTCACCGACTGTTCCTAAAGGTAAGACCGCAAAGCCTAGTTATAGAGCTCCGCGTGGACCAGAGCGTGAAGTGAAGATGAAGGGTGTTCGTAAGCCTAAGAAGAAAAAGAAGCGTAGAGGTAAGAAGACAAAGAAAGCCATGTCCAGTGACATGCAGAAGGTAGCTCCACTTGTCGCCGCCGGTATTGCTGGCAAATGGCTTCTTAGGCGAAAAGCATTGAAGTATGGACTTAAAGCTGCTGGAAAGGTTGCAGGAGCAGCAAAGAGGACTGTTGGATTAGGACGTCGCGCTGGCGGAGCAGTCAAACGGGGATATAAATATGCTGCTGGTTCTCGTGTTGGTCGTGTCGCTGGCAGAACATTGCAGGCAGCTGAAGTCGCTGCGCCATTTGCGGCTTATCATGCTGCTGGCAAGGCAAGAGAACAAGCCAATAGGTTTGAGACAAGCGCAAAACGTAGAGAACGTAGGATAAAGAACATAGCAAGGAAAACATCACAGAAGTTAAGAGCAGTCAATAAACCCAATTACGAAGGTAAAGAGGATTATCTTGGGTTAGGTAGTGCTGGAAGGCTCGGTAGAGGGGCTCTAAAGCTCGCAGGACGCCATCCGTACATTAGTGCGGCAGTTGGTGGGGCGGCATTGATGCGAGCGCGTAAGAAGAAGGCTGATGGCGAAACGAGACAAGGCTTGAGACCTAAGTACCAAAAAGAATATGTGCGGTATGAGGGGAGTGAGGGCAGAGCGGTTCATAAATCAATTTTGTCGCTACCTGAATTGCTTCTAGATGACACCAGACCTCTGCCCCCTCTCCTCTATAAGCAGATAGCATCAGTTCCAGTAGAAGGATTGCTGACCGTAAGAGAAGACCTACAGGGTCGTAAGCGTCGTAAGAAGCGTAAAAAGAAGAAAGAGGTTGAGAATGTCTGATTGCGCTAATTGTCAGCGTTGGAATGAAATTAATGAAGATCTAGTATTCCGCAATAGACATATTAGTATATACAAAGAATCAGACACAAGATACCTTATCATTCCCAATGATCATATGACAGCTACAGAGATGATGGCTAACAGGACAGTCATGGGTTACTTGGGAAGAGCGATGCTCGATCTCATTGAGCGTCTGGCATTACGACGAGCGAATGTCTTAGTTCATTGGAACAACATCGATGGAAATAATCATGCCGAAGTATCAGTGAGGATTAAGCGAAATGAAGATTAGTTTAGGGCAAAGACTCCTCAAACAAGAGGAGATGAGTGCTAGAGAGTATCTACGACGTAAGGCTAGTCGTGCTAAGAGGATGCGCCAAGGTGCTAGTCTTATGTATAGTCAACTCAAACAGATGAGGCACGCTCTTAGACGAGCGACACATCACTATACAGAGAACTTTCAAGATCCTGAAGTGCGAACTCTGATGGAAGGCATAGCTGCGAACTTCAACCATATTGATAATGTCTATGATTATTTCAAACATCGTGGCGGAGTGCCTAACAGCGTGAAGAGAGCATGGAAAGGTGCAGAAGCAATCAAGCGTGAACTGGCTGAGTCACGAGGCGACTTCAGATTCAGTGGGCCATCGTACTAATGAAACTCGACAGATTAGATACACTAGTCAAAGAGCTCAATGTCCTACGAGCTAATATCTCTGCTATCAATCGAGAGATAGTACAGCTACGTAGGGCGAGGCCACATGCAGAGAGACTGAGAGATCTAGGATTCGCAGTGAAGGATATCATCGCAAGATCGAATAGGCTCGTTGCTAGGCTAAGAGGAGTGAAAGGACCAGCAAGAGAGTCACTAGGTCGAGTGGTAGGAAGGATCAAGGGCAAAGCACAAGAGCTACAGCGTCGATATGGTACGCTTATAGGAATGAAGTTATGAATACTCTAAACGTGACTAGGGGGTATTCTAGATACACATCAGCTAGATATCTTGATAAAGTATACACTACACTGGTATACTCAATGACAAGGAAGTGATGACAATGAACAATACAGAAAAGGGACTATTTGACTTTGTGACCTTCACTTATCCACCAATACAGAAGGGGATAGCTAGACATGCGAGAAGATTAGCTATCAAAGGTCGAAAGCTCTTAAGAAGAATAGGGACAGCATATGGTCAGAGGTATGGGGCAACAGCTAAGGCAAGGAGATCAATAGAGAGACTATCGAGATCACCTTATATCAAGACTAGAGGGGGGCATAAGAAGTTCATAGGACGAAAGGCATCTGTATTCGTGCCTCAAGCCACTAAGAAGGCTGGTAGAGTCATGGGAAGACAGATAGCTCGAACAGGAGCCGTAGGAGCAGCAGGGGCAGGAGCGGCATATACAGCAGGAGAGATCGATAGACCTAAAAAGAAGAGAGCTGACAAGGAAGGCTATGATAAGTTTAAGCAGCATAAGCCAAAGGGAGCATATAGAGCTGACAACATATCAGGTCCTGGGAACACTGATGCTGAGGGCCTAAATACAAAGCACCCTGGAAGGGAGCCTTGGGGACAGATACATAGTGATGTACAGATGACACAGGGACAGAAGTATAACAGTTCGAAGACCTATCCTCAGACACATGGGGAGAGCGGGTTCACAAAAGCATCATTGAGAGCATATAGGCGCAAGGCCACTAGCCTAGCGAAGAGACTGATGGATAGGGGATAGAGCAATGGATGATGTAGAAAGCATAGTAGGGATGTTGAAAGAAATACAAATGATGGTATGTGACGCTGACGCGAAGGATGCGGAATCGGAACGATTACTTCTTGAAAGCAATAGGCTTCTTATGGAAGCTAATGCACTGAGACGTCAAGCATCAAAAAAGAGGTGGAGAGCTTTAGGTTGTTCGAAGGAATGTTGGGAGGAAGCACATAGGAGAGCAGGAATAATAGTTGGTATGCTACTTAAACGAGGAGATAGAGATGATACCCGGTAATCCTAAGGAGACGATACTAGTCGATATTGATAGAGTGTTGTGTGAAGCAGGGAGCGATAGAGCGTATGAGGAGGCTAGACGATTTCTAGTGGAGCTGAACAAACATGGTAAAGTCTATATATATTCATCTAGAAAGCTTGCTATGAACTTTATAGTAGCGAACGATTTAGATGATCTGGTGGAAGGATATGTAGAGAAACCGAATGCAATGGCAATCATAGATGATAAGGCGCTGGAATGTAAGAATGCTATGGATGATTATGATGAGATCATAGGTAGAGTGACTGAAAGAGCAGCACAATTTAGAAAGGAATAGTATAATGGACTTCAAAATTGATATTAAACCAGAAGAGGTCAATGATCATGTAGCGAAGGCAGTGTTAGAGAGCTCGTTAGGAGACCATATTAAGAAAGCTATTGATAGCGACATTAAGAAGATCACACAAGGATCATATGGTAATCCATCAGCGATTCAGAGAGCAGTCAGTCAGCATGTGAGAGACATAGTAGAGAAGTTGGTCATGAGTGACTATAAGGAAGCAATAGAAGCGGAGGTACGAGAAGTGATGACAAAAGAGACTATAAGGGAATTAGTAAATAATGTGTATAAGGCAATAGATGAAAAGGTGAGGGGATATTGATGAAGAGATGGATAATGAAAAGAGTGATTACCCTTCGAATTATATGTGCATCACCCTTTATGTTAGCTGGTGGCATACTCATAATGCTAGGCATGATAATCGATGGCCAGTGCGGATGGCCTTGGCCTAAAGAAATAGAGGAAGAGGAGATATAGATATGACAGGTGGAATAAAAGTTAATACAGGACTGATACGTGATCCCGCAATGAAAAAAGCTAAAAGACCACGTTGTCTAGATAACTTTGTAGACAAGACCAGTAGCAATCCTACGGCACCTTGCATACCAGTGATGAGGCGCCCTCCTATCTTTGCGACTATTGACACAATGGTCAGGTGCGCCGACATAAAGTACACAGATGATAGCTTGTCTGTTATATCGTTTGATGATAGTGCTAGTGGTGATGGGCTGGTGATCGTAAGAAGAGTCAAGCGAACTAGGGTCAGTGGACATTATGAGACTAGAATCCATATGACAAATGATGAAGCTAAAGCATTGCGTAAGTTCCTGAACACGAGGAAGGAATTTAAGTAATGGACTATTTAATATGGATAGCATTCGGAACTCTAGCACTGGTGATAGGGATACCAGTGTATGTGACTATAGTGGGAACGATTGATGGAAAGAGAAAATGGTGGGAATAATGCATCCTTTATTTGTAGTTGCCGGAGGTTTATGTGCTTTTGTTCTTTTCATGGTGATTGAGGTGCTGAATAGATGAATAATGTTATCATATGGCTGACTCATATCGTAGCATTTGTGTTAGGATGTCTATTTGTATTGGCGGGACAGATATGAGACGATTGAAAGAAGACAACAACAATACAGATGAGTTCTGGTCAACGATCTATGATGACAAAGATAGTTGGCGTGATAGCTCATACCATTTCACGAAGAACTATCCATTATTCTTCAGGAACAAGACCATACTGGATATAGGATGCGGGTTAGGTGATGGTATTGTGCTGATGAACAGCCTATACCCAACAGCTAAGTTCATTGGTGCTGATTTTTATATTCCCGCATTGAAGAAGGCTAGAAAGTTGCATCCTGATCATAAGTTTGTGTATCTAGACTTAGATGCTTTTGTGATAAATGACATCCCAACTAAACTAGACACGATCATGGTGATACAGACGCTAGAGCACATTGAGCATCCATTTGTGGCTATCGCTACTTTGCTCTTAAGATGCAAACATCTAATGATAACTGTTCCTAAACCTGAGAAAGGGAAAGGACACCCTAGCCATTTATGGTCATTTGAGAAGGGCGACTTCAAACATTTCGAGCCATGTGTAAAAGAGATCGTAGGGCAGAGGAAGAACAGAGTTCTATATATATTCAAGGGAACAGTGAAATAGACTAAATGACGTACTATTCTTTCTATATTCAAGGTGTGTCTAAAGTATCTACCTAAGTTACGTATATGTAGTGGTGTATAAAAGGAACGAGGGGTGAAGAAAATGGATCCAAGAGACACTATCAGCAAGAGTATCACCAAGCAATATCTTAAAGAAGTCAAGGGTAAGCCTCGTGGTGATGAAAAGGCGAAGAAGCCTAGCAAATACAAGGGAATGAAGGCCAATGAGTTCCTTCAAATGTTGAGGGAAAAATATAAGCGAGCTAAGAAAGCCGGACAGACCGAAGCTGCTGCTAAGATTGCTGCGGTAGCTCGTAAGGCGAAACAGAGAGTTGCGGCAATGAAGGGCATCTCTTATGGGACAAAGGATATGGAAGGAATAGCTGATGCTTATGTTCCTAAAGGGAAGAAACGTCTAGCACAGATACAGGATGGTGAAGGCTACGAGGACTATGAAGGTGCTAAAGAAAAGTACAAGGCGAAGCAACATGCGAAGAGAATGAAAAGAAGGGCAAAGCTTCTACAAAGAATCTTACGTGGTGAGAGACATCCTTCCTATGCACACGCTGGATCTCCCCGTGATGTGAAAGATATTGACTATGCTGGTATGGGCGAAAAGCTTAGAACCGCTGGAGGCGTAGCATTTTCTGCTGTTGCTCTGCATGATCTCTATAGTACCCTAAAAAGAGCGAAAGAAGCTCTAGTTAGAGGCAAGATTAAGCCTTCACAATTTGACAAGTTAAAAGAACATTTTGAACGAATAAAAAGAGTTCGTCAGAAAGTTAGCGAAAATAAAGAAGGCATTGACTACGCTGGCCTAGATAGAGTGAAGAGAGCAGTCAAGGGCATAGGTCGATTCCTGAGAGCCGCTGGTCCTGTTGGAACACCGGGCACAGCCGCCTTAGTAGGTGGCGCATATTATCTCGGAAGACGCAAGCGCAAGAAGACTGATAGTGACATGGCTTGTGCTACGCCCGGAAGGAAGATAAGGTCTAAGGGAAAAGGCCGTGGTCTAGCTATAGGTCGAGGTAGAGGGCCTATTGGGAGGATGGGAAAGGGTGCAAGTATGGTCGGCCTAGCACCTAGTCAGCCAGCAATGAAAGCGAAGTATAAGGCACAAGTGAAGAAACTAAGATCACACATCAAGCGTATGGCCTCAAAGGCAGAGAAGGAAGGACTCGATGCATGTGGTCTCACCCGTCAGGACTTGGCTGGTGGAAAGAAAAGAAAGGTGAAGAAAATGGACCCAAGAGACCTTGTTAATCAGCGTATGACGAAGGGTTGGGTACAGGAAAAGGCGAAAGAGAAGGAAGAGGGCAAGGACGAGAAGAAGGATGGTAAGAAAAAGGGTAAGTTCAACTTCAAAGAGATGATCAAGGAAAAGATAGCAGCAAAGAAGAAGGCAAAAGGTAAGGAATAGTTGAAAAGGGCTGGATTATACATTGCCAACGGATACGGTGACAAAAGTTGAAGTACGCACGGTCGGATGTGATAAGAAGTGGTGGGCTACCGCTGATACAGAATACAGCGGAGCCTTTTGCCAGAAGGGCTTCTCACCTAATGCAGCAATCAAAAATCTCAAAGAATATCTTAAAGCCGTCAGCATCGTGTGGCCTGACGGTATTGAACCAGAGGTGTTGAAATAGGAGAAGGATTATGTTTGTGGATTATGAGTTTTTAAAGGACTATCCACGTTTCATTAAGGATAAGGTTACTTTGGTTATAGATTATGGAGACAGTGAAGGAGTTGATTACTTAGCCCGCATGTGGCCTTGGAATGATTATAAAGTTATCGGTTGTATAAGATATGTTAAGGATGCCGCTATCTTGAATAAGAGATTTGAATGTGGAAACTATATGGTATTGAAACCAGAACGCGACAAGATTCCCGTAGTCGATACGATTATTGTGATGGGAATTGGTCCGACTAGTGATCCAAATGAATTGAAGAAGGTCGTTAATAGGTGTCTCAAGAAGTGCAAGCACCTGATGCAAGTGAAGGAGAAACCGGGCGAACGAGACGCGACACGTCAGGTGTATTACGGCGCTAGACTAGATGATGGTCGAGTCCTCCATATATATCGTGGTGACTTGAGATTCGCAAAGAAGGGATAATGATATGGCTACACCTAGGAATAGAAACAGCGTTAATCCTGTCGAGAACGTAGCGAGACAGATATTCCCTGCATTCCCATACGATGAAAATAATGTACGGCCAGCAGTGCTGACCGGAGCTATAGTTGATGGAGACGGTATTGTAGTTGGTTATCTTCCTGTTAAATGCACCGATAATGGCGATGGAACTTGTAGAAGAAGCTAGAAAGGGTGATATACGATGGCTACACCTAGGAATACACACAGTGTTAATCCTGAAGATAATGTTGGAAAACAGTGCTATCCAGCATTTCCATATGATGAGAACAATGTACGACCGGCAGTCCTAGTCGGAGCGATAGTTGACGGAGACGGAGCTATCGTCGGTTATCTTCCTATTGAGATGACCGACAATGGAGATGGGACTTGCAGCGAAGTTGGTTCGGGCTCAGGAGTGACAGGGCCAGCAGGAGTGACAGGGCCACAAGGAGCAACAGGCCCCGCAGGAGGGGGTGCTGGAGGAGGATGTGATTTCCTTTGTATGAGCGACTATGCCACGCCTCAGCTTGCAATCAACGCGGCAGTTGCACTAGGATTTCATTCTGTGATGGTCGATGGCATGTTCACTCTAACTAATCAGTTGACTGTTCCAGCTAATGATTTCGGCCTTGTTGGAATGGGATATGATTGTGGGTTCATTTTAGATGGCCCTCTAGCTGTTGGAGCGATCAATTGGGCCGGTGGCTCTGGATTGATGCAGAATTTCAAGGTTGACGTTCAAGATTGTGCAGCCGGGGCAGATATCATTCTGGTCACCGGAGATGAGACTATCATAAGAGGTATTAGATTTGAGGTTGATGCAGCAGAAGCTCCGGCTGATCTGCTTGAAATATCTGGAGCAGATGACTGTATGGTCAGAGATTGTACATTTGTTCCAGACGGAGAGACCACACGCGATGTTTATGTGCTTAATTCGGCAGATGTGTCAGTTATTGGCAATAGAATCCAAGGTACTGGCGGAATAGGTATTGAGGGAGATGGTAGTAATAGGATACTAATCAATGATAATATCATAACAGACGGCACTATTATAAATACAGATGCAATCCATCTTAACGATTGTGATAATTTTGTTATAACTGAGAACACTATAAATTCGTGGAATGGTGCTAACAATATGGATGGGATCTATACTAGCGATGGTATAGAAGGCCATATAGCAAACAACAATATCGAAGGCGTGACAGGAAATGGAATCGAATGTGATGATGCCGCAGGAGTTGATCCAGATAGTATGGTAATTCACAGCAATATAATCTTGTCAATTGGGAACAATGGCATTGTAGTTGATGATGGAGACGATGCATCGGTAAAAGGTAACACGATTGAAACTGTTGGAAATCATGGAATCTTCATTGATGAAGGTGTCAGGGCTAGAGTAGAAGGAAATGAAATCTCAACTGGTTCAGGCGGCGTGGCATATGCCATTTATATGAATACTTCAGATTATAGTATTGTCACAGGAAACTTAATCCAAGACTGGGATTTGGTCGCCACATTAGTCGGGATCTATTGGACCGATGGCGTAAGTGGTAACATCAGCAACAACGCTATCCATGAAACTGGTTCATACGGAATCTGTTTATTCAACGCGAATCAGATTAGTCCTGTTGATATGATCGTTAGTGGAAATATGATACATACTCCAGGAGGAGATGCCATTTATTGTACTAGTACGGATAGGATATCAATAACAGGAAATCACATTTATCGTGGAATGGCAGCATTTACTAGTGCTATCTATCTAAACGCAGCACCATACAGCGACATATCCCATAATATCATATATGATTGGGATGAAGACACAGATATGGCGGGAATTTATATCACTGATACTTACAGAAGTATTGTATCAGATAATATTATATGGTCCTGTACTTCACACGGCATACATATAGATGATTCTGGTGGGACTGATCCCGATGATATGACCGTCCATAATAACTTTATTCGTGTTGCTGGTGGAGATGGAATCAGATGTGAGGACGCAGACAGAATCAAGTTAATTGGCAATCATGTTGTGAGCGGCGGTGGAGCAAATACAGGAGCCATAAGACTTCAGAATTGTGCTTATGGTAGTGCGATTGATAATATGATCTATGATTGGGATACTACGGCAACAGCAATTGGTATTATTTGGGAAGACGGAATCTTCGGCCATATCGCAGATAATACAATCCATTTGACTGGCTCGCATGGAATTCATGTGTATCATGGTGCTGGTTTCTTCGATCCTGATGATTGTATCGTTAGTGGCAATATAGTCAATGCACCTGACGGTGATGGGATAAGATGCGAAGATGCAGATAGATGTCAAATTTTAGGCAACCATGTTACGAACGGTGTGACGACGGTCACTTACGGAGTACATCTTGATACCTGCAATTATGCCGTGATTGCAGACAACATGGTTGACAACTGGGATGCTGCAGCGAACATGGACTGTTATCGAATTGTAGGCTCCGACTATTGGGCCTTTGTTGCTAACGTCGGCACATGGGCATCTCAGTATGGGCTGTACTTCAACGGAACCGATGGGTCTTCGGTCATTGGAAACACTTTTGGTCGTATAACTTCAGATGGCATATGGTCCGACAACTGTGACAACATGACAGTAGTTGGAAATACAATCTGGGCGGTTAATGGCATTGGAATAACAGCCCAACGGTATGACAGGAGCGTAATTAGCGGCAACTCTGTTTCAAACAGATTGGGTATCACTCCGAGCATCGGGATCGATCTGAGGGGACCTGAAACCGTTGTTGTGTCGAACAACAATATTTTCGATACCGATTCATATGGCATTTATGTCTATCCGTTTGGCGATGCAGATATCGCAGATGATATGATATTAATTGGGAATCTCATTGACACGCCAGGAGATGACGGCATTAGGCTTGAAACAAGTAGTCGTTCAAATATCACTGGCAATAGAATAATTGGGAGCGCTGCTCATGGCATACATGTTCTGACCGATCCAGGAAATGCAAACGATTCAGATGATTGTGTGCTGTCCGCCAACATCATCGATGCTCCAGTCGGTGATGGCATCCATATTGTGAATGGTGATCGTACTCAGGTAATGGGTAATAAGATACTAAATGGTGTAACGGAAGACACAGATGCCATCTACATGGAGAACTGCGATTATGGTCAGGTGGTGAACAACCATATCTACAACTGGGATGCCGCCGCCACGATGGTCGGCATTTACTGGACCGATGGCGTCAAGGGCATGATTTGTGTGAATCATATCACGGCTACTAGCGACAGCGCCATCGTACTCGAAGATGACAGCGGCACTGATCCAGACGATATGACCATCCGCGGGAATGTCTGCGATACCTTCGGCAACCATGGTATTCGTACCGCTGATGCCGATGAAGTGACTATCTCGGGTAATACGCTTCGCGATAACACTGCTAATGGAACCCACGGCATCTACGTCGACAACTCGGATTATTATACGATCAACGATAACCAGATCAGGAACATCGACAACGACGCCACTTGTGACAGTATCCATACGTTGAACTCGGACGAGGGGCTCATCAACGGCAACAATGTCCACGGTTCTGGTCGAGATGGAGTGCGGCTTGAGGATACGACTACTAATACAGAAGTTGTTAACAACGCCACACACGGCGATGGTGTGACTCTTGGAGCGGGTGCAGGCAATCAGAACGATTGGGGTAGCGGACACAATCTCAATTCATAAGGGGTAAAAATGACTGTGATAAATGGACATATCAATCTGGTCAAAGCCAGCGACCAGTCGAAGACGAACGACAACACGCTCGGTGATGATGACGATCTCAAATTTGCGGTATTGAACGGCGAGACCTGGTTGGTTGAAATAGTAGGTTTCGTCAACGTGGCCTCGGCAGATCCCGATTTTCAGTTTGCGCTGAACGGCCCGGCCGCGACCGACATCCGGTTCTGTCTTCGCATCTGCGACGTGACAGGAGTGGTCGGCAACAGCCCCGGAGATATCAAAACTGCATGGGAAGACGAGTTGGACATCAACTATACGGGGGCCACGGATGATGAGTTCGTCGCAAGGGGAGTATTCACGGCTTCGGCTGATGGGACGTTCGCGCTCAGGTGGGCACAGGAGAAGTCGGAAGCGGATGCCACCACGGTCAAGCGGGGCAGCTCGCTCAGGGCATGGCGGTTAGGATAGGAGGAATGATGGAACCGAAGAAACTTAGTGTTGAAGATTTAGATGTGTATAAGGCTATGATGGATGCTTTTAGAAATAAGTACGAGATAGAAGGACAGTTCTGGATTCATCCCGACACCGGTGTTATTATGGAGATTATTGCGACACCGGCACCAACTGGCCGCACAATTCCATCAAATATCAAGAAGGCCTATGAAGAAGGAAGAGCAAAATATAGAGAAGCAATGAAGGAAGGAGAAAGAATCAGAAGAGAAGCCGAAGAGATGAGAAAAAAAGCAGAAATAGAAAAGAGAGAAGCAGAAGCTAAGGCTAAGAAGAATCTTCCAGATGATGTCGTGAATAAGGTTATTGCAATGCTTCCCAATGGGAATATGTTGTCATGAAAATTAAACCAAATTTCATTATCGCAGGATGTGCTCGTTCAGGAACCAAATATATATCAGTAGTTCTGAGTAAGTTAGGCATCCCATGTTCTCATGAAGCTTATACAACAGATGGGAAGAAGGGGAAATGGCAGCACAAAGCGAAGGTGATGCAGAAGTTGTGTTATTGGGGTGACGCATCGTGGATGATAGCGCCCAATATCCATAAGTTTTTATCGAATACAATTGTCTTTCATCAGCTTCGTAATCCTGTGCATGTAATAAGATCGATGATGGGTTATCATATGCTCGGAACAGGTAGAGGAAAATATAATGGAAGAACAAAGTATGCGAACTATGCTTTGACTGCAGGCTCTATTGGGAATGGCAAAGAGATTCGACAATGTATGGACTATTGGCTACACTGGAATGATATGATAAGGCAACAGTTGGATGATTGGCCTCTAACTTTTCAATATAAAGTTGAAGATTTGACATCTAATAGGCTTAGATATATCGCTAGTTTGTTAGGGAAAACTGCGACATTCAATGAATGCGACGAAGTGTTGAAAGCAGTTTCTAAGAGTACACACCATAGACGTAGGGCTAAGAAGGTGTGTTGGAGCTCATTGCCAGAAGGTATGTCAAAGGATCTCTTAAAGAAAGAAGCTAACTGGTATGGATATGGCCTTGAGGAGTTGATGTCAGCGTGAAGAAGATTATACAATGCGATAATGGTCAATGCACCTTGTATTCTAGGAAGAAGAATCCTAAGACAGGGAAGCGTCGTGTCTTAGGGCGAGGCAGTCGTGAAGCCATAAAGAGGCGTGAACGTCAGGTTCAGTATTTCAAACATCATGAGGGCTTAGATATGGCTGGCTATGAAAAAGTTATCCCTAGGATACAGCAAGTGATAGCGCGTCTCGCAGTGAAAGGTGCGAAGTACAAGCATGCAAAGGGAACTATTCCTCAGAATCAGATCTTTCCAGTTGCGAGCCAAATAGCTCTAAGGTTGGAGAGAGCTCTTCGACGTATCGCTGCCGGTGGGGCGGCAATTGCTGGCGGCGCTGGCATTAAGGCGTTGATATCGCGATTGAAGGCTCGTAGAGAACGTTCTGGCAGGCCAGTTACAAAGAACATATCACAATATATGGCAAAGTACCATCCAGAGCTGAAGAAATATATGTATGAAGCGCCTAGAGGCAAAGAAGCAACGGCGATTGTTGACAAGGTGAAAGGGCTTCATGACTTTATGGATTTTTACACACAACAGAAGAAGGGCTATTTGAAATGGAATGTGTTTGCACGGCGTTATGTTAAGGATACGACTTTGTTAGGTCGTAAGGTTGCCACATTCAAGGGAACTCCCTACTACAGGCCATTGCGCGAAGTGATTATTGGATTAGTTGAAAGATTTTCTTCATTGAAAAAGGCAAGAGGGAGGAAATTGAGCTAATGGCATCTTTGTGGGGAAGGCTAAAAGCTGCGATTGGTCGAAAGCTTAGTGAAAAAGCTTTGGCTGATAAGTGGTCTGATATGAAAGGCCGTTATAAACATCGGTATAGTGAGACTGGTGGAGTTCATACCATACTAACTAAAGACCGTGCCACGATACAAGATTTGGCTAGGAAACTCGAGAGAGCTAGTAGAAGCAAAAATCCCATGATGCTGCAAGCGGTACTTACTTTTGGAAGGCGTGTGCAGAGCAGTATCACTCAGAAATATAACAACAATCCGAGTATCATGGAAAACGATGGCTATCGCCAGAGGGCTTTCGGCAATGTTAAATTGATCGAGAACATTGTTAAGATCGCCGAAAAGAAAATAGCTGGTTTTGGTAGGCCAAAGTTCGTTCCTGAAAGTAAAGGGCCAACGGCCGAAGAAGGGAGGAGGAGAGCACGTAAAGAATTCGGCGAAGCATGGTGGCCCAAGGGCCGCAAACTCGGAAAATATATGCCACCACAAGTAGAAATCTATAATAGGTTATGGAGGAATAAGTGATGTGGGATATTGTTAAGACTCTTCTAGAGCAGCCAGCAGTTATCACGATGTTGGCGACAGTGTGTGCAATGGTTGTGATCTTTCTCAGCAAGAAGAAGCCTTGGATTGAGACGATGATGCCTCTTGTCGTTAGGATTTACAATGAGATTGAGAAGGCGATGGAAGATAAGACTGGCAATGAAAAGCTTGAAGCGTTTATGGCAAAATTCATTGAGGCTTACGAAGCTCGTACCGATAAGGTTCTTGCTCCAGCCGACAAGGAAATAGTCAAGGACGCCGTATCGGTTGTTGCGCTAAAGGCAAAGACTAATAGGAGTTAGACAAATGGATCCTAAGTTACCTGAGAGTTGTAAGGATCATCAGTGCAAGTATAAGGAAGGCGCATGGAGGACTTATTCTCTTATGGAATTAGGAAATTGGGTTCATCTATTATCCAGAAGAGCGCAGCATAGAACTGATCTTGACAAGGCGAAGAAAGACATGTTAGATGCAAGGAATTATCTGAACATGATGGAGGCTCGTCTTGATGCTTTCGAGGAAGAAATCAATGGAAGCTATGGAAACTAAAGATTTTCTAGAGCGTAGCAAGAATAGAAGACGCCAGAAGAACAAGAAGCTTCTGGCTGACAGCGGATATTTTATCAATGGCGTCCATAAGGCTGGAGATATAATCCGCTCTCGTTCACAGAAAAAGCGCGAGTATGAAGTAGACGAGAATGGTTGCCTGAGGAGAATGAAACATGTGGCTGACGCTGATAGTGAAGTTCGCCCCGCTTATCATAGCGACGATTTTGCGGATAATAGAAGCAAGAGAGAAAGCTCGTGAGGAACAAGAATTTCACGATATCGGTAAAGCCATAGTGGAAGAGGATGTAGATGAAGTGGCCCGCTTCCTTGAGGGGATAGGGGTATGAATAAATTCTTAGAATGGTGCCTGTTAGTTGCGATAATGGCTGGTGTATTGCAGATCAGTGGAGCTTGTAAGCCGAAAGTCGTTTATATTCCAGGTGATAACGAAACAAGTAAAGTAGTCTATTTCATCAAGGAAGGCGATCCAAGTCCTATTGATGGGATAGTTATTAGTAAGGCTAAGTTTTATCGTCTTTGTAAGAGAGCAAAGACGGATACAGTGGAGAGAGACATCCTAGAGATAGTTCCAGTAGGCGGTGACAATAATGGGAATTAAGTCTATGCTACAAGGTATGGCTGGATCGGCCATGTCTTTATTCAATAAGCGATTAGGCACAGGAATAGAAGAACCAGCGCCCCGTAAAGGAAACTTTATGGGGGTAGTCGCTAACAAGCTTACTGGCCCTGCCGGAGAGAAACGACGCGTGAGGCAGAGGCCATTATCTCCAGACCAGCTTGAACGGTTGGCTGAAGCTGATCCCGTTATATCAGCAATACGTAGAGCTCGTAAGGATCAAGTCAAACAGTGCCGTTGGGATATTGTTCCTGATATTGACGACGACATATCCCTTGTGCAGAAGTGGTTCAGGAAGACGAAAGAGAACATGAACCCGTGGGGATTGACTGTAGACCTTGAGCTTAAGGATCTGCGGAAGGATGTGTTTCAGAAGTTTGGTGGAGAGCTACAACGTATAGTTGATTCCAATGCTGACATTGCTGACATGAGAGCAATGATGCGTTGGCTTTTAAATCAAGCATTGCGTTACATGGAAGAGGAAGCAGAAAAGCACTGTAAAGAAGTCAAGAAACTATTTGAATGTCCTAATCGAGAGTACAGTACATTTGGCGATAAGCTTGAACGCGATATTGATGATCTGATGATATGGGACGCGTCCGCCACCATTAAGAATCCGTCAAGAACCAATCCTAAGATTCTTGCAGAGATATACAATATACCAGGAGCTGAATGTTTCAAATATATTAATGACGACGAGAGTATACCAGAACCACCAGAGAATGCATTCGTGTGGATCAAGCAAGGGCAGATGATAGCTGAGTGGACCGATGAAGAGTTGATGTATATCTGTGAGAATTTGAAATACGACCACTATGGAATGTCACCAACTGAAACCGTAGCTTATCTCACTGCCGCAACAATTAAAGCTGATACGGTCAATCGCCAAACAGTTTACAGGGATTGGATTCCTCCAGTTCTATTCAATCTTGGGAAGAGAGTTTCCGATGAAGATAGGCAGAGATTTACTGTTGAACTTGATTCAAGGTTACAACAAGACAAACCATATATGGCAGTGAGCAAGTTAGGTGAAGACTTTAGTATTGAACGTCTAGGAATGACTCCGAAAGAGATGCAGTTATATGAGTATCTCAAATGGAGCGTTAGTATTAAGGCGGCAGTATTTCAGATATCGCCACAAGATATCGGATTCACGATGGACCTACATCGTACCACAAGCGAAGTTCAGTATAGGATTACGAAGGATCGTGGTTTGCGTTCAATGCTCATGACCTTAGAGGATGCTTATAATAGGGAGATTGTCAAGCAATCATATCCGTTTGAGGACACAAAACTAAAGTTCCTTGATATCGATAAGATGGACGCAGTGCAACAGTCGCAGTTAGATCACAATGACATGGAACGTTCGGTCATCAGTCTTAATGATCGTAGAGCTAATATTGGAAAGAAGCCGAAGGAAGGCGGGGATCATATATGGGTGGAGGATCCCCGCAATCCACAGTCTCGTATCCCGATTGAGATGTTAGATGACATAGCTGATGACATGCTTGAAAATAAGGAAGCAACCCAAGAGGCTCCATCAGATGATGGAGGTGCTCAGGCTGATCCTAATGC
>Ga0180433_10004137_pt1 | contig 20590 bp, 17 predicted proteins | sample SS_ome_8_FD_132980 | JGI IMG/M metagenome (GOLD analysis project Ga0180433, IMG submission 132980) | Hypersaline lake sediment archaeal communities from the Salton Sea, California, USA - SS_1_D_1 metaG | ecosystem: Environmental > Aquatic > Non-marine Saline and Alkaline > Hypersaline >... | reverse complement strand
CGCAATATACAATTTTTACAAGTATGTTGAGAGAAATCAGTGTGGTGCGTTGGAGCATTTTAAATCTTTACACTTTTATGATCCTGAAGATTTTTTGCTGTTAGATGCATCTACGCAAAAAAATCTTGAACTGATAAAAAACAATCAAGACGGAGGTAGAAAAAATACGTTGTTTTATTTGCTTGACAAGGCTTGTACGTCTATGGGTTCACGAATGGTTAAAAAGTGGTTGACGCGGCCGTTAGTAAAAAAAGAGGCGATAGAACAACGATTAGATGTTGTTGCAAAACTTGTCGACGATATCACGCTTAACCAAAAAATTAAAGAATTGCTTGTACAGATTGGAGATATAGAACGAATTGTTGGAAGGATGGCTTTACGCAGAGCAAATATTTCTGACTATATTGTGTTGGCGCGGGCTTTAGAAGTTATTCCTGAATTTAAAGCGCTGTTGGGATATTACGACGGTATTATTTTGCTTCGGGTTATTGCTTCGTACTTGGTTGATTTTAGCAATATTCACAAATTGCTTTTAGCGTCTTTGAATGATGACTCGTCAAAAGATTGGACAATAAAAAATGGGTTTGATCAAAGATTAGACCATTTGCGGGCATTGGTTTTTGATGGTAACAAAAAAATTGTAGATTTAGAAAAAAAAGAGCAAAGAGAGACAAACATATCTTCTTTAAAAATTCGTTATAACAAAGTGCATGGATATTACATTGAGGTGACAAAGACCAATCTTCATTTGGTCCCAGAAAAATATATACGTCAACAAACGTTGGTCAATAGAGAAAGGTTTATCACAACTGAGTTGCGAAATTTGCAACAGGAAATGGTTCAAGCCAGTGCACAAATAGATCGAGTTGAAAAAGAAATTTTTGAGCATGTAAAAGACCAGGTATTCCAATACATTTCTCCGTTGCGTAAAGTTGCACATGCTTTGGCACATTTAGATGCGTTACTTTCATTTTCTAACGTTGCGTATGATTATGGGTATGCCAGACCAGCGTTTAATGAGAACAGCGATATAACAATTGAACAGGGGCGTCATCCGGTTGTAGAATTTTGCGAAAATGTTAACTTTATCCCTAACGATACACGGTTACACGATGAACAGTCGTTGTTGATAATCACGGGTCCCAATATGGGCGGAAAATCTACCTACCTGCGTCAAGTTGCTTTAATTTCTGTTATGGCGCAATGTGGATCTTTTGTGCCAGCAAAACATTGTAATTTGGCGTTACTTGATAGAATTTTTACCCGAATTGGTTCTGGTGATAATTTGGCTGGTGGTAAAAGTACTTTCTTGGTAGAAATGGAAGAGACCGCATTAATTTGCAATTATGCTACCCGTAAAAGCTTGGTAATTTTGGACGAGGTTGGCCGCGGAACGAGTACCTTTGATGGGCTTGCCATTGCTCAAGCGGTTATTGAACATATTCATACAAAAGTTGGCGCAAAATGTTTGTTTGCGACGCATTATAATGAACTGACGTTATTGAAAGATTTTTTTCCTGCGATTCACAGTTATTATGCATCAAGCAAAAAAACAAAAGATGGGATTATTTTTTTGTACAAAATAGTGGAAGGTGTTGCTGATGGTAGTTTTGGAATTGAGGTAGCAAAATTGGCACATTTGCCAAAAGGGCTAATTGCCAGAGCAAAGGAGATCCTAAAAAGCCATGTTGACGCAAATAGTTGCCAAATGAGGCCGGCCAAGGCTTTGCCTGTTCAGGGTGATAAAGATCTGAATGAAACATGCCATCTGGAGGCAAAAGTTGCCAATTTGCAGGTTGCGCTGGAAAATGAGAAAAATAGGCTCTTGAGGCTGAAAAATATAGATTATGACGCTCTTTCGCCTAAAAAAGCGCTTGATTTATTGTGGGAAATTAAAGAGGATTTGGTGTAAAAAACAGGCTTTTTTGCTAGACATTCGTCATATTTTTGGTAAAATATAAGTATAGTCAGGTTTTAATTTAATGATAAATAGGATATTCAAATGGAAAAGAACAACCAAGAGAGCAATTTTTCAGAAATTTCTACATTCGACAAATATGCCATATTTCAAACTGGTGGCAAGCAATATCAGGGTGTAGAAGGCAAAACAATAGCTGTAGAAAAGCTAGAAGGTGAGCCAGGGGATAAGATAGAATTTGATAAGGTTTTACTTCGCAAGATGGGTGATGACAAAGTTGAGATCGGTCAACCCCTTCTTGAAGGCCCAGTCAAGGCTTCTATTGTCAAACAAATTCAAGGACCAAAGCTTACCATATTCAGGTTCAAAAGACGTAAAAAAGTGAGAATCAAACGTGGGCATCGTCAGCCGATGACCGTTGTCAGAATTGAGTCTATATAAATTTTTTTAAAAACTTATGAAATAAAAAAGGCGCTGAAAAAATTCGGCGCCTTTTTTTATTTGAGTTTTACGGTGATTGCGAATTAAGACATCTTTGCAATCTTTTCAAGATCTTTATTGTCTCCGGAGAAAATAAGTTTATCACCTTCTTCAATCAAATGATCCATGTCTAATGTGATGGTTTGATCATCATCTTTTATGCCGATGAAGTTGACGTTATAATTTTTGATAAAATTAATTTCAGAAGCAGACTTGCCAACAAATGCAGCCGGGGCAACAATCTGATTTATTGAAAAATCTTGCGTTATTCTGAATATGTCGGTGAATGGAGAGCTGAGATTGTCGGCGATTCTAATTCCAACCTCTTTTTCCGGTTGAACAATTCTGTCTGCGCCCAGAACTATTAAAATTTCTTTGTGGATATCGTTTATTGCTCGAGCAATGACACGAGGTACGTTTAATTTTTTGAGTAATGCTGTTATCAAGATTGACTGAGCAAAGTTTTTACCGGTGGCGACAATTGCAGTGTCAATTTCTTCTATGCCTATGCTGTGCAACGAATCTTCATCTATAACCTGCATACAAATTGCTTGCGTGACATCGTCTCTTATCGCGGCAATTATAGACTCATCTTTATCAATTGCCAAAACCTCCATGCCATTTTCTGCTAATCTTGTTGAAACGCTATATCCTAATCTTCCAAGTCCTATAACACAAAATTTCATAATAATTTTCCTTATTAACTGAGCATTATTCTTTCTTCTGGATATGTTACTTCTCTTTTTTCTTTATGGATTCGTTTGAGAGCAAGTAAGAATGTTAGACCACCGATTCTTCCTACTATCATTCCGGTGATGATTATTATTTTTCCAAGGATGCTTAAAAATGGCGTTACTCCCGTTGTGAGTCCTAAGTTTGCAAATGCTGAAATGTTTTCAAAGAGGATGTCTATAAAGTTCCAGGTGTGTGATGACTCTGTTATCATCAACAGGAACGTGACAAGCAGTATCCATAATATGCTTAAAAATATTATTGCGATTGATTTGTATATCTGATCCATTGCGATTCTTCTTCCCATGATAGAGACATGGGTTCTTCCGTATATTGTCGATTTTACTGCGGCAAAAAAGATAGCAAGATTTGTAACTTTTATACCACTACCAGGCGAACCTGGGGCAGAACCGATAAATGATATTATCATAATGATAAAAATTGTCGCGGGGACAAAATAATTTAATTCGGTAGACAACACGCCAGAGCTCCGTGATACAACCGCGTGGAATATTGAATTTATAATCTGGTATGGCAAGCTTAAATTTATCATGGTGTTACCTCTTTCAAGTATGAAAAACAAAGATCCTGCGGATAAAACTATGGCAGTTGAGGCAAACATGACGACTTTGCTATGCAGGGTGAACATATGCCTTCTTTTTTTCCATAACGATGCGATGTAAGCCAGTATTTCTCGCCAAACGATAAATCCCATCCCTCCAAAAAAAACTAAACACGTTGATGTTATCAAGAGAATGGCACTGTTGGGGGGAATAATTCCATTTTCCAATAGCGTTACCCCGGGGGCGTTGCAAAATGATGCAACTGCCTGAAAAACCGATCTAAAAATTGAGGTGCTTAATGGGTAGCTGTAGTTTTGCATTACCCCTATGAACATAAAAATTGCGCCAATAAACTCGGTGCACAATGCTATTATGACAATAGAAAGTATAAGTTTTCTCATGTTTTTTAAACGCTCAACTTCTAGCACCTGACCAGCCATTAGTTGTGTTGTCAGTCCCATGCGTGTGAAAAGTGCCATAAAAAAAAGGGTCATGGTGATCAGACCCAATGCTCCGACTTGCATTAGGCACATCAGAACAACGTGTCCAAATGTTGTAAAGCAGGTTTGGATTTTAATAGGAAAAAGGCCGGTTACACAGGTTACTGATGTTGCGGTAAAAAAACAATCGAGAAAAGATACGGGGTTTGATTCAGGATTTGTTTGTGCCCAGGGAAGATATAAAAGAATAGCTCCGACAATTATCGTTATAAAAACAGAAATCAGAATTGTTCTGCTTGGAGAAAACTGAGATAATTTTCTACTGCCCATAATTTAAATTCCATTATTTAACAGGTTTTCAAACTATTTTATCACATTTAATTACTAAGCTAATATAATTTTTTGCTCATTGTAAGACTCTAGTATATTAATTTCGATTTTCAAAGTAAACAAAAAGATAATGGCTGACTGTGTTTTCACTTTAACAGCAAAAATATAAGAATGGTTATGCTCACGAAAAGTACTGCAAGCAGATTAAAATATTTGTCGATGAACCCCTTAATCTGAACTCCCCATATTTTTATCAATCCAGCTACCAGAAAAAACCTTGAAGCACGTGCTATTGCTGAAAATAAAATAAATGGGACCAGTGGCAGCTTGCAAAAACCTGCGCTGAGTGTTGCGGCCTTGTACGGGATGGGCGTAAAACCGGATATCAATATTGCCCAGGTGGCGTATTTGTGATACAAGCCTTTTAGGTAAAAAAATGTTTCTTGGGGCAGAACATAAGAAACAAATTTAAAATGCAATATTTGCTGACCCGCCATATTCCACAAAAATGACCCGAGTAGATAACCGGTGATTCCCCCCAGCACAGAAGAGAACGTTGCCATTGCTGCATATTGCAGAGATTTTTTTCTGTTCTCAAGGCAGTATAAAATTAAAATTGGATCAACGGGAATCAGAACGATTGCCTCAAGGTAAAAGAGTATGCAAAAAAATGGATCTGCATATCTTGAATGAACTTTTGAGCCGAGCCAGTCATACGTTTTTTTTAGCATTTTTTATACATTTTTTTGTTATATTGTGTTGAAATAAAACAACAATTGAGATATTAATGTGTAATTGTTGTTTTGTCTAGTTGAGAGTACTATCCTTAACAAAAAAATTTATAAACAAAAGGGATGAGATGATAAAACGTATATTTTTACCAGTAGTTTTACTGGGATCATTTTTTTTAGCTAATGGTATGATGCTAAAAGTAAAGGTGGGTAGTTGGGTGAATCGTGATGAAGAAGGAAGGCCCACAGCAGCACATGTGGATGTTATTCAATCAAATCCTCCCTGTAGAACTGTGTATGAGGTGAGAAAAAATGTAAATGACAATACATATTACTCAAGGATGCAGGCGATAATGCATAAGCATGGAAGTAAGTTCGCTGTTTTTTATGGTCCCGTTAATAGTAATATTGAGAGATTTTTAAAAGCTAAAATAGCCGCATTTGAATCTGATGAATAAAATTACGTAGGGGGCCCATATGGGCCCCCTACCAAGTCCATTATTTCAACTTATCGAGCATATATTTTGAAATCTTGTCGATCGAAATTCGTTCCTGTTTTGTGGTATCGCGGTCTCTTGCAGTAACGGCGTTGTCATTGTCACTGTCAAAATCATAGGTGAAGCAAACTGGTGTTCCGATTTCATCTTGTCTTCTGTATCGTTTTCCAATTGAGCCAGAAACATCAAACAGAACGTTTGTTTCAACATTTTTGAGTTCTTTAAATATTTTTTCTGATTGTTCGAGCTGTTTTTTTGTTAACGGTAAAATTGTAGCTTTGATTGGTGCAACAGACGGTGCAAATTTTAATACCGTTCTTGTTTCTCCATCAATTTCATCTTCTGTATACGCGTCAAATAAAAGAGTTAAAAACAACCTATCAACACCGACTGAACATTCGACCACATCAGGAATATATGATTCTTTGGTTGCATCATCAAACACAGAAAGTTCTTTACCTGAATGTTTTGTGTGTTGAGAAAGATCATAATTGCCTCGATGTGCGATTCCCTCCAATTCTTGCCAGCCGAATGGAAATTCATATTCAATGTCGGAGCATTTTGTTGAATAGTGTGCAAGTTCATCTTTTTCATGAGGTCGTAGTCGTAATTTTTCAGATGTTATGCCAAGTTGTTTGTAAAAATCTAACCTGCGTTTTTGCCAGAAATCAAAGAACATATTGCTGTCTTCTTTTTTGCAAAACCATTCTATTTCCATCTGTTCAAATTCACGCATTCTGAACAAAAACTGCTTTGGGTTAATTTCGTTTCTAAATGCTTTACCAATCTGAGCAATTCCAAAAGGAATCTTTACGCGGTTGGTTGACATGATATTTTTGAAATTTGTAAAAATTGCCTGTGCAGTTTCTGGTCTGAGATATGCTTCCGATGCGCTTTCAGATGATGCTCCTAGTTTTGTTTTGAACATCATGTTAAATTGTCTTACCTCGGTCCATTTTTTTTGACCACAATCTGGACATGCTTTTTGAAGGTCTATGTGATCTGCCCTAAATCTGTGTTTGCAGTTCAAGCAATCGACCATAGGATCATGAAAGCAATCAACGTGACCAGAAGCTTCCCATACAGATCTCGGCCCAAGAAGTGCACCCTCTAAAAACAATACATCGCCTTTGCCGTTATTGCTGATCGATTTTCTCCATGCATTTCTTATATTATTTTTTACCAAAAAACCAAGATGGCCAAATTCGTACACACCGTTTAGGCCTCCGTAAATGTCTGCCGATTGATATACAAAACCTCTTCTTTTACAAAATGCCACAATTTTATCTAGTGTTACTTTCATTGTTTCCCTTTGATTTTTAACTTTTTTTGACTTTCTATTAGAGTAGGGGTTTATTGATCTTTTATCAACCGAAAAACAGGCTTATTGTCAAAGATTTTACTTCTTAATGCAATTAGCAATATGCGCTTGCGTGGCTGGTTTTTTATTTATATTTATGTAAACTACTTATTGTTAAGTCAGAATTTGTACCAAGATTTTTATAAAAAGGATTTTACATTGATGGATATAAAGAAAAAGCCGATATTTGCTTACGTGTTAATTGCTCTTTGTTTTGTTTTATGTTTTGTTTTGTACAGAACATATAAATATCAGGTTATGTTAAAATCAATGTTATCAAGAATTTCAAATGATACTTTTAGCCAAGCAAAAGAGGCTAAAACTCCTAAAATTGTAGAGAAAATAGTTGGAAAAAATAATGCCTGGAGGCCTGTGCAGGAGGCGGTAAAAGACACAGTTGTTCAGGTTTTTTCCAATATTGCAGAATTCGATTTTAAGCAGCCATACAAAACGCCGCGACAGTACACATCTACCGGAAGTGGTTTTTTTATAAATGATGAGGGTGATATTATTACAAATTTCCATGTTATTGACCAGGCTCGGGCGATTTGGATACAGATACCTTCTTTGGGAAAAAGGATTGTTGATGTTGAAGTTGTTGGGGTGAGTCCAGACAGAGATATTGCTCTTTTGAGATTAACTAAAACGGGTAAGGAAGTTATTGAACGAGAACTTGGAAAGATACCTCATCTTGCGCTTGGTAATTCTGATTTTATCAGAAGATCTGATGAAGTTATGGCGTTAGGGTATCCTTTGGGGCAGCAGTCGTTAAAAAGCACAACTGGTGTGATAAGTGGTCGAGAAGGAAATCTTATACAGATGAGTGCTGCGGTAAATCCAGGAAATTCTGGGGGGCCTCTTTTGAATGTTAATGGTGAGGTTGTTGGCATAAATACCGCTGCGGTTCTCAATGCGCAAAATGTCGGATACATAATCCCCATTAATGAACTGAGAGTTATTTTACCTGATTTGTATAAGGTGAAATTGCTCAGAAAACCTTTCTTGGGCGTTTTGTTTACAAATGCTACAGAAAGTTTGACTGAGTATTTAGGAAATCCAATGCCTGGAGGTTGTTATGTTACTGAGGTTATAAAAAATAGCACATTGCAAAAGGCTGGGGTAAAACGTGGTGACATGATTTATGAAATTAATGGCCACAAGATAGATGTGTATGGTGATATGAGCGTCGTATGGAGCGAAGATAAAATTTCACTTGTAGATTATGTTTCACGGTTGTCTATTGGGCAAGATGTAAATCTTTTGGTTTACAGAAGTGGTGAGCGTAAAGACATAACGGTAAAATTTAGCCAAGCTCAATTACCGGCGGTTCATAAGGTGTACCCAGGGTTTGAAGAAGTTGATTACGAGGTTTTTGGCGGTATGGTGGTTATGTCGCTTACAATGAATCATGTGTATCTAATGTCTAAAACTGCGCCAGGTCTTATAAGATTCACAGAGATGAAAAACCAAGCAGAACCTGCTTTGATTGTTACGCATATTTTTCCAACTTCTCAGCTTTACAGAACAAGGACGTTAATGCCGGGTGCAACTTTGAACAAAGTGAATGGGACAAAAGTAACAACGTTAAAAGAATTCAGAGAAGCAATAACAAATGTTAGAGACGGAAAACTTACAATCCTTGCTTCTGATCAAGTTGCTCGTGCATCGGACAATGTTTTTGTTGTACTTTCATTTGAAAAGGTTTTACAAGAAGAAACCGTTTTGGCAATGGACTATAAGTTCCCTATCTCAAAAGATGTGAGAGAGATTCTTGCATATTATGCCAAAGATAAACAGAGTGAGGTTGTTGCGTAATACTTAAGTAGGACAGGAGACAGTCTTTTTGAGTTTATTTAAAAAAAATAGAGAGTAGTAGAGGATTGTGAAGCATATTTTAACGGTTGTGTTATCTGTGTTTTGTATGAGTAAATTATGTTTTGGTGTAACAGATGTATTTATCGCGAACAATACGCCGTATAATCTAAAATATCGGGTTGTGTACACCGGAAAAAATAAAAAATTAACACGTGATAAGCATTACCATATACACGGAGACGAAATTAATTCTTGGGACCACGCAAAAGTTTTGAGTTTTAATCGTTTCCGCGTTCCTCGTCATAGCACACATTTATTTTCTGTTCATGTTCAGTTCATAAAAGATGGAAAACCGGTTGGCAAAGAGATTATTTTAAACCACAACCTAGAAAAAAAAAGAGTTATGAGTCATGTTGCGTACGGAGTTGACGGAAGTTTTTATTCACGCAAAGGGGTAAAAAGAATTGGATCATCGCCAGTCCAAAGAAAAAAAGGTGCATTAAAAATTGACAACCGATACGTTGATGTTCTTTATCAAGATGTTACAAAAAATGGAGCTTTTCATAATGTTGAATATGCGTTTACATTACAGCCTTATGAAAATTCTAAGTTTGATAAAATGCCGACGAGGTTGCGGGTGTATCATCATAATGTATTTATGAGACCAAGAATAATTTTTCGACATGACGGACAAGTAGAGAGGGCAAAGCGTATACCTCGAGAAATTGCAGGTGCAAAACCTTTTAAACCAGATGTTGTAACGTTCAACGAAGTTTTTGAAAAAAGGGCTTTGAGGCATCTTGTAAGGAACATGGAAAAAGAAGGGTATGTGCATCATACACAAGTTTTGGCTGCCAATTCTGCAAAAATAATAAACGTTGCTTTTTCTACGATAAAATCTCTTTTTACAAAGAAAAACAAAAGGAAATATCCAACGCTTTCAAATGGTGGGGTTGTTGTTTTTAGCAGGTGGTCGATACAGAAAGTTGATGAAATAACATTTGGAAAGGAATTGAGTTCTGGATTTGATTCCCTGGTTGATAAAGGATGCTTGTATGTCCGTGTTGAAAAATTAGGGGTTACGTACAATATTTTTGCAACACATATGAATGTCGGGGATAAAAAAGTTCAAGAAGGGCAACTGAAAGTTATCAAAACATTTATTGGTAAGCAAAGTATACCAAAGCATGAACCAATTATTATTGCAGGAGATATGAATATATGCAAAGTAGACCCTGATTCAAAAGATTTATACGAAAAAATGTTGCGGATTCTTAATGTCGAACTTCCAGAGTGCAGAGGATACCCGTATACATTTGCTCGTGGAGGAAGAAACATACTTTGTAATAATCAAGATTTAAACAGTCTATATTTGGATTATATCTTTTTTGAAAAGGACCATCGTTTCCCAAAGACCGCTTATAGTGAGGTTTTGAATGAAAGAATGAAATATGGACCTTGGATTAATCGCTCGAACCATATTTATTACAAGGCAAGATGGGAGCTCTCTGATCACTATCCTGTGTATTGCTATCTAGAATTTGAAGGTTAATTGTTTTTATAAAAAAAAATTTGATGAGGTTTTCAGGTTTTATATTTCAAAAAATGCAAATTGTTGCATTTTTTACATGCTTTCGGATACGATAAAAAAGGTAATAGTATTATTCATTAGGGGGGGGAGCCTATGAAGTTATTTAAATGTATAAGTATTTCAATTTTATTTTTTCAAACATGTTATTGTCCGACAAGTGTCTTTATCAGAAATAATACGCCGGAAAAATTAATCATACGGATAAAATCAATTGGGTTAGGATCTGGAGAAGACTATCGTGTGAAAGCTGTTTCTATTAATCCTTGGGAAAGAAAGTCAATTCTTACAATGAATCGACACTTAATTCCTGAGGGAAATTATTATTTTTTTACTACTGTTGTGCCTGAAAAATTAAAAGAGGCCCAACCAATAAAACTTGTTCAGCATTTTAGAAAACCGTCCATAGGTGTTTCTAAAATGCGTTATGGGATTTTAGATACAAGTGCAAAGACAGTTTCGCAAATATTAAAAAGAGGATTGCAAAGATTAGAGTGGAAAACTGTTGATGGTAGCCATATCGATGTGTATTGCGATGATTTCAGCAAGTTCGGTAAAAGTTTCCATGACATTGAGTATACGTTTAGTTTGAGACCGTTTTCTGGTGCTACCGTTGACGATAACAAAAACGTTTTACGAATTGCTCACCTTAATACGTACATGAGGCCTTTGTTTTTGTTCCCTTTTGATGGGCAGTTAAAAAGAGCCGGAGATATACCATCTGCAATAATGGGGTCGTTTGAGAAACACAAACCCGATGTTGTAGCATTTAATGAGGTTTTTTCTACAAAGGCAGAAAGTATTCTCAGAGAAAAAATGAAAAGTGAAGGGTATTCGTATGTAACGGATGTTATTGGTAAAAAAACTCCTGAACCGTCTAGTGGCGGAGTTATTCTTTTTAGTTACTGGCCCATAAAATCGTGGGAACAAATGAAATACAAAGCGTGTCGCGCTGAAGACTGTGCGGCGGCAAAAGGTGCTTTGTTTGCAGCAATTGATAAAAACGGGATGAAATATTATATTTTTGCAACCCATTTACAGGCTGATACAGGCGATGTGAAAAAGTGTAAGCAAGCGAGAGAAAAACAGTTTAAAGAGCTGAGAGCATTTATAGATCGTATGATAAAAAAGTACGGTATAAAAATGGATGAGCCAATAATTATCGTGGGAGATTTCAATGTCAAGAAAGATGATAAAGAGGAATACGAGAGTATGATTAAGATACTCAGAGCTAAAGATCCCGGACATATTGGATACAAATTTTCACACGAAGGTGATAAAGCAATTTTAGATTACATTTTGTCTGTGGGTCAGAGTCTTGATGGGTCTTCCGTTGAAATCTTAAGGAAACGGTTTCAGGTTCCGTGGAACAGAGGAGGACCAAAGTTTAATCTAAGGTTTAATCTTTCTGATCATGAGATTTTACGCGCACGTTTTAGTTGCAAGCAAAAAGAGTCAAAATAGATCTTACATAAATAAAAAGTTTGCAAAATATAAGCTCTGGTTAGTTCTGGCCGGAGCTTTTTATTTTTTTATTTTTTGCACATAATCAATTATGGTAGATTGCTTTATAGATTATGATTTTAAAAAGGGAGTTGGAACGTGAATGGTGAATTTGACAAAAATGGTGTCTGGTTGAAAATAGAGCAGTTAGCACAAAATTCTGTGGTGCAGGTCTTTGCTCAGGTTGGTAAATTTAATTGGAAAGAGCCGTATAAAATTGGTGATCAGTTTGAAAATCGTGGCACCGGTTTTTTTGTTAATGAATATGGGTACATTGTTACCAATTATCATGTCATTCACGAGGCAAAAGTAATATGGATTCAGATGCCGGCCTTGGGAAGAAAAATTATTCATGCGTATGTTGTTGGTTTTTGTCCGGACAGTGATATTGCCTTGTTGAGTATCTCTAAAGAAGGATTTGGTGAAATAAAAGAAAAGCTAGGCAACATTCCATTTTTAGCTTTAGGTGACTCCGATACGGTAAGAAGGACAGACAGTGTTATGGTTTTGGGATATCCACTCGGTCATCACACATTAAAAAGCACAATCGGCATTGTCAGTGGTATGTCTTCTACCGGAGGAATATCTTTAATTCAAACAACTGCACCGGTAAATCCTGGAAACTCTGGTGGTCCGATTCTTTCAAGTTTTGGTTCGGTAATAGGAATTGCGGTTGCCGCAAATGTGATAGCACAGAATGTTGGGTATGCGATTCCGATTAATGAGTTAAAATTAATATTTGATGATTTGCAAAAACAGCGGTTGTTAAGAAAACCTTTTATTGGGGCTTTATTTCACTTTTCAAGCAATGAACAGGCAAAACTTTTGGGCAATCCTGCGCCTGCAGGTTTTTATGTAAAACAAGTTTTAAAAGATACGTTAATGGAAAAATCAGGTGTCAAGACTGGTGATATGCTTTACATGTTTAACGGGTACAAGATAGATGCATACGGCGAAGCGCATGTTCCTTGGAGTTCGGATAGGGTTTTGTTAAGAGATTTAATTTCACGTATATCAATTGGTGATTTAGTTTCTATGGTTATTTACCGCAAAGGCGAAAAGAAAGAAATAAATTTCACCATGGAGCCTCCTCCAATTTATCCTATACGCCCAATTTTCCCTGGTTACGAACCTATCGATTACGAGGTTATTGGTGGTATGGTTATCATGGAATTGTCAGACAACCATCTACCCTTTTTAGGAAATTTGAATCCTGATCTTGTTAAATTTGTAAAAATAGAAAATAAAGTTGACCCTGTTTTGGTTATCACACACATCTTGCCAGGATCTTATGCACAGCAGATAAGGTGTTTGACAGCGGGATTGTGTATAGAAACGGTAAACGGACAGGCGGTAAAAACGCTGAATGATTTTAGAGTTGCATTAAAAAAGAGCATGGCTACAGACTTTTTATCTATAGAAACTCACGATAAAACGTTGGCAGTTTTTGAATTTAGAGCTATGTTAAAAGACGAGGAAAAGCTTGCAGTTAGCTTTGCTTATCCTATTTCGGTGTCAATGGTTACCCTAATGCAAGAAGCGACAAATGAAAAATAAAAAAAGACTCGACGTTTTTGTTCACGAATTATTTCCTAAATATAGCAGGAGACAAATCCAAAGTTGGATTATGCAGGGGAAGGTAACGGTAGATGACAAAGTTGTAACAAAATCAGGAACACAGGTTGCTGATGATGTAAAAATTGTTATGAATGTCCAGGAGCCAAAGTATGTTGGCCGTGCAGGCTTCAAGATTGAAAAAGCTCTTGATCATTTTAAAATCGATGTTACCGATATGATTGTACTGGATGCAGGGCTTTCAACTGGTGGATTTGCCGATTGTCTTTTGCAGCGTGGTGCAAAAAAAATTTACGGTGTTGATGTTGGGTATGGCCAGGTTCATGAAAAGATTCGCAACGACGATCGTGTAGTTGTCATTGAACGTACCAATTTGCGGCACACTGAAAATGTTTTACAGCATCTTGCTGAAAAAACAGTTGATCTTGTGACGCTCGATCTTTCTTTTATTTCAATTTTAAAAGTTATGGACACGGTTGATACGGTTTTAAAAAAAGGTGGTCAACTAGTGACTCTCATAAAACCTCAATTTGAAGCAGAGCGGCATGAGGTTGGAAAGGGTGGTATTGTGAAAGATGAAAAAGTGCATAAAAAAGTAATTGACAAAGTAACTGCAGGAATAAAAGAATTAGGATTTAATCTTGTAGGAATTACAGAATCGCCGATTGAAGGGGCTTCTGGGAATAAGGAATTTTTGGCCTATTTTAAAAAGGCTTGATAAAAAAGGGTATTATTTTTTTAATCATCATAAAGAGGAGTGGTCTAATGAATATTTCAAAATACTCTACCTATTTTAAATACATTTTTGCTTTACTGTTGTTTTGGCAAACGTGTTATTGCCCTACAGATGTGTATCTTTCAAACAATACACCTTTTAAGCTTAAAATAACGGTAAAAGTTTCTGGTGACATGGAATTGGAATTTGGAGAGCATTATGAGGTAAAAGAAACAATTATTGAGCCGTGGAATCGTGAATTGATTATGAAAATAAATCGTCACAAGTTACCAGGGCGCCTGCTTAGAAAAGTAAACTATTTTTTTGAAACAGCAATTGAGGTGTACAAAGATGGAGAAGTTTTTCTTGCACCAGTTTTGTTAGAACAAGTTTTGACAGTACCTTCTGTTGGAATAGTTTCTGATATGGCCTACGGAGTTTTGGGAGGAGACCGCCCAGAAATGTTGCAAAAAGGACTAGTCCAACTGAATTGGCAAGATAATGGACGCAATATAGATGTGTTCTGTGATGATTTTCCTTCTGGAAATTTCCATGATATTGAATATGCATTTGGATTTAGGCCATTTTCTAGTGCTTCATTTGATGAAAGAATAAACGTTTTGCATCTTTTCCATTACAATATTTGGATGCGGCCGTTAATTGCGTTTCCTCATGATGGGCAGGTAAAAAGAGCTAAAATGATTCCTCCAATGATTCCAGGATTTTTCGAACAATTTAAACCAGATATCGTAGAGTTTAACGAGGTCTTTTCTACAAAGGCAGAGAAAAAATTGAGAAAGAGAATGGATTTTGAAGGGTACACATACTCCACAGAAGTAATAGGAAAATCTTTTGATAAATCTGAAAAAGCAACAAAAAAACTTGGCAATGGAGGTGTCGTCTTGTTTAGTCATTGGCCGATAGAAGATTGGGATGAAATACAGTACAGTGATTGTTATGCAGAAGATTGTATTGCTGCAAAGGGCGCTTTATACGCAATGATAAACAAAAATGGTGTGAGATATCATATTTTTGCAACTCATGTGCAGGCTGACACAGGTAATGTAGAAGATTGCAAAGATACCAGAGAAAAGCAGTTTAAGGTTCTCAGGGCGTTTATAGATCATCAAATAAATGTAGGCAAAATAAAAGACGAAGAGCCGATAATCATCATGGGAGATTTTAATGTAAAACAGCATGACACACAAGAGTATGAAAAAACCATTGAAGAATTGAGAGGAATAAATCCTGAAAATGTGGGATGTGAAGTTTCTCATGAAGGTGAAAAAGCAATTCTAGATTACATTGTGTTCGATAGAGATCACCTGCATCCGCAAACAGCTTATCTGAATGTCATGAAAGTGAGATCTCGGTTGCCATGGAATACTGGAGGCCCAAATCTTGCAATGAGGTTTTGGCCATCGGATCACTACCCGGTCTATGGGTATTTTGAATTTTAATTATCGTTAATCAAAGTTTTTAACAGCAAGCGAATAAAGAGTTTTTCCGTAAAACCCTTTATCGCTTGCTATTTTATTTTCTATGTTTTTTTTAGAAATAAAAAATAGTTGTTGTTCTGTGAAATAACAAAAATAAAGGGGGGCCCATGTTTAAGGCTTTATTTTTCGTTTCACTTATACTTTTTTCAAATAATGTATTTTCTATGATTAACCCAGAGATATTAGAGCAGGCTGCGAGGACGCTTAGGGGCGAAGTGCCGCTACGCCTTGAGAATATTCTACGTAAGGAGAGTTCTCCTAAGAAAGAGGGAGAAGTAGATTCCCCAGTGTTTGTAGCTGCTGCTTTTCAAGATACAGCTTGTTCACCTAGGGAAATTAGTAGTCTTGGACAACAGCATGAAGAATACCGGGGTGATTTAAACTCGAGCCCTCAGTCTGATGACTGTAACGATTATACTCAAGAGTCCAATCTCGATTTAGAAGAACGTCACGCGAGACACCAGCAGAAACTTGAAAAAAGAAGATTTGAGCTTTTGGAAATATTTAAAAGAGAGAAGGCTAAGCAAATAGCTGCAAAGAACACTAAACTTATTCCTCGTGCTTTGGGCACAGAGTTGCATGACTGTAACGATTATATTCAAGAGTCCAATCTCGATTTAGAAGAACGTCACGCGAGACACCAGCAGAAACTTGAAAAAAGAAGAGTTGAGCTTTTGGAAATATTTAAAAGAGAGAAAGCTAAGCAAATAGCTGCAAAGAACGCTAAACTTATTCCTCGTGCTTTGGGCACAGAGTTGCATGAGCGTGACATTAAAAAGTTGTATATGCGTACCAGAAGATTTTATCGTGGCCAGATGGTTGCATATAAAAAGGGCGTAGGTAGGTACATTTATGCAAAGGTTAGTCGGGTTTGGCGTGGCAAAGATGGTTTTTGCTATGGCTTGAGATTTTCAGTAAGAGGTTTTCCAGAAAGAATTGTTCGTGTTGACAGAAAAAGAATTTTTGAGATTCGTGGACTTAAAGCTTGAAGCGTTTCTAAGTGATATACTCAATTAAATGTTTGTTTTTAGCAAGTCCTTGCTCAACTGACACAATTTTTATATTTGCTTCTTGTTGATTACCCTGAAATGCATACAAAATATTTCCAAGATCATTCATGATATTGATCAAATTTTTTTCAAGTTCTTTTTCTTTCAAGACAATTGCAGTTGTCCCAAGAGGTCCCAATAGAAATGTTGCAGGTGAATTTTTTTTGAATTTACTTTCTACCTGTTTGACCTCATTTCTCATTTGTTTTAACTGTTCAAATTTATCAGCATGCATATCAGATGCTTTAGAAATTTCTATCGCTTGATCAATCTGTTTTTTTGTTTCTTTAAGCGAGATCAAAAAACTTTTATCGAGCTCATGAACCTCAATTTTATTAAAAATAGAAGGTTTCTCTTTTTTGATGTGAGCCCATGTTCTTTCTATTGTTTTTTTGCTTATGGCCATGAGCAGTATAAAAAAGATTATGTCCCTCACAATGTTTCTTGACTTTAACATTTTATCCCTCTCAATGGTTTATCTATACTTTTATTTTACTACTTCCCTGGGGATGCGTCAAAAGGTTGTGATGGTTCAATACATATGGGACTCAAGAAACCAATTATAATCATAGTATTCCATAAAAAGGTGATTAAAAACATTTTAGGATAGAAATTCAGCTAAAAAGATGGCCGTGCTATTCGAAACTTCTAAGGAGCGCCATTCGTCACAAAACTAGCGGTTTTGCACAGGATAAGCGGGGTGCCCCTTAGCCTGTGCGACGAATCTCTGTAAATAGCAAAGACGTATTGACGCGTTTCTTAATCGAGTCGTCGAATTTATTTTTTGTTTACAATATATAAAAACTGTTTTTTTAAATTTGGGAATTAAGCCCAAAAGCCAAAAAGCTAATATTGCTTTAAGTTGAGTGGTACTATATCAAAAACCTGTTAAATCGTTGTAAAGTCATCAATGTTACAAATAGAAAACCCTAAAGGCTCTGTTTAGAAATGCTATCCAATGTTTTAAAGTTTTCTAGGCAAGCGTTTTAGCCCATGTTATAATGTTCTTTGTATTTATTAAAATCTGTTTAATCCCAAACAAATGAGAGGATTTACCATGAGAAAAATAATTTTTCTTATACCATTAATATTTCTATCTACTTTTTTTGAAGATAGCAATGCTATGCATAGAAGATCTATGAAGAGAATGCATATGCAAAAAGGTCATCAAAGACGAAGGGGGAAAGCGTTTCGGCCTAGAAGGCAAAAGAGGGTTGTTAGGTGTAATGGACGTAATAGGAGGCATGTAGAAAAAAAGGCGGAATTGGTTGAAAGTCTATTTGCACCCGTTACACCTGAAAAAACATTTTCTTTAAGACCCTTTGTTCCAAGTATCGATTTTTCTTTTGCAAATAAGGGTCTTATTTCAAAGATACTGTTTTTTTATGTGATTTTTGGCCAAATTTTGAGCAATCAGCAGACTAATTGTATAGACTTTGTCTTTCGACGAAACTACAATGATCTGGGGCGACTAAACAACTATCTCGATGCAGCTCGCGCAAATAGCAATGCTATATTTGATAGTATACAAAGCTCAGTTGATGCGTCGTTTGAGCGAAGCAGACAAGAGCAAGAGAAAAAGCAAGCACAACAAGAAGCCAACAGAAGACGTGAAGAAGCAGAAAGAGCAGAGCGCTTACGTCAGGAAAATGAACGCAGGCGACGAGAAAAGGAAGAAGCTGATCGACTTTTTCAAGAGCAGCAAGAAGAGAGAATACGTGCAGAAGCTGAAGCAGTTGCTCAAAGAGCAAGAGAAGAAGAAGCAGAGCGACAACAAGCAGCTGCAGTTCAGGGCGCAGCCGACCCGCAACCAGATGCATTCTCGAAAGCTGATGCATCAATGGCACCTCTAGTTATGCAGGCTGGCCAAGCTCATGCAGAAGAACAATTAAGAATAATAAAGATAAGTTAAAAACTTTAGATGAGCTTTAATAGTTTTAACTTGCAAATCTGTGGGTGCCTTGTGGCATCCACTTTCAATATCCTTTTTTATTAATACTAAATGCAATGAAAGAATCATATGGAAAAGTTAACCAATGACTTTTCAAGCTGCAAATGGTTATGCTGGCCATTTTTGTATCTCTATGGTAAAATTATAACTAGAAGTGAAGGAATCCTTTGAAGTTTTTATGTGCGCCTGTAGCTCAACTGGATAGAGTAGCGGTCTTCGAAACCGTTGGTTGCAGGTTCGAGTCCTGCCAGGCGCACCATCCGTCGCTCCTGCGGAGCTATGGATGGCAAGCCAACCAATTAAAGATTTCTTATTTATTAAAATAACAATTTGTTTGTTAAGAAGGGTTTTAGGGGTTATGTACTATGTCTATATTATCCAGTCAATAGAATACTCTGAGAAAAAGTATGTTGGAATAACACAAAATATGCGACAACGCCTTGCTAATCATAACATTGGGACAACGCTACATAGTAGAAAGTATAAACCATGGGAGTTTGTTATGTGTTTGTGTTTTAAAGATAAAGCTGTAGCATTTGAAAAATATCTAAAAACGGCTTCTGGTTTTGAAAAGCTTAGTAAAAAGAAAAAAGATAATGAATAAGGGGAATATTATATCTAAACCTTTGATTCAGGGTGATGTTACTGATCTGATTAAAGAATTGCAAAAATGGAAAAATAAATTTCCTAGGACTATAGAAGTTTTTTTGAAAATATTGGAAGCGCATCAGCAAAAGCATCCGCTTCTTGAAGATTGGTTAATTATTGTACCTTATCGTTTTCTCTGGGTGAAAGATAAAGATTATAAAAAGCATGTTAGATTTTTAAATTTATTTGAATGGTTTGAAGCAATATTTAAAGAGTTGGCTGATCCTTATCCAGATGAGTGGAAAAAGTGGGTAGAGGAAGTTGTAGAGCAAACAAATGCAACTACAATACACGCGGTATTTAATAGAATTTATGATTATCTTTTACAGGTTTATGCAGCAGTATGGCGTATTAGAAAAGGATATAAAAATATTTATTTTCCACCATCAAAATCAGAAGGGGGAAGTGTTGATGTAACTGCTGAATACGACGATGAGTTGGATGCAGTAGAATGTAAGTTTATAAAAACATCTGAAAAATTTTTATCTTATCTTTTGCGTTTAAATATTGTTTATAGTGAATGTTTGCAACCATTTATTGTATGCGATAAAAATTTTACTTGTTCTTCTGCTGCCAAAGTGCGGGAACTTCGACCTGAACATTGTCATGCTCTTAGAAATTTTCTTCAAGAGATTTTTGAAGATCCCGAAAACTCTCATAAAATGGTTTTCGCGACAAAGGAACAAAAAAAAGAAATAGAACATACGTTTACTTATAATCGAGACTTGCCAATGGCTATAACTATTGAATCGCAAGCAAATTTTGCAAAAGAATGTGCTTTGGATTTTCTTTGTGGCCCACTGTTAAAGATAATTGATGATGCAGTTAAGAAACAACTTAATGATCCGAAGTATTCTGGGCATAAAAAAATTCTTTTTATAGGCCTTCAAGCAGATTTTCTATATGGTATTGATTGGACAAGTCCAGCAATAGAAAAAATAAAAGATATGGCTTTTGTAATTACATTATGTAGGTACAATGTTCGTTTAGTATTTTCTGATCAAGTGGGGTTTTCTGTAGACGGGTATCTCTAAATCAAGTTATACTCTTTTCGTCTCCTAATCTTATTTCCAACTAGGTTCCGTTGAGTTTTCATTTTAACCATAAAATTGCTCCTACAAAAGACAAAAATGCCACAAAACTTTCTATGGACTTATCAAAGCGAGAAAAAACGCGCCTGTAGTACTTCATTTTTG
>Ga0180433_10004136_pt1 | contig 20598 bp, 37 predicted proteins | sample SS_ome_8_FD_132980 | JGI IMG/M metagenome (GOLD analysis project Ga0180433, IMG submission 132980) | Hypersaline lake sediment archaeal communities from the Salton Sea, California, USA - SS_1_D_1 metaG | ecosystem: Environmental > Aquatic > Non-marine Saline and Alkaline > Hypersaline >... | reverse complement strand
CTGATACAAGGCTAACAGACCTATGAAGCCTTGCAGACCTGATACAAGGCTAACAGACCTATGAAGCCTTGCAGACCTGATACAAGGCTAACAGACCTATGAAGCCTTGCAGACCTGATACAAAAGTTTTTTATTAATTGCATTACATAAAATAAAATATACTTTATCCGGATATCAATTATCAAAGGCTATTTTATTATTATGCGGATATTTTATTCAATTATCAATAACACAGTCAGTGCCTCCTCCCACTGATTCCTCCCCGTTAGGAAAGTCAATCTCAATCCAGCCAGAGCAATTACTTTTGATTTCAATAGATAAAATTTTAAAACTTTCAAATTCTTTTGCTATATCATCATCACTTTTATATAATTTTATCGCATTATCGAGGTTATTCATTATTTTATACTCCTCTATTTAAATTAATTTTTTTATAAGTTTTTTTGCTTTCAATCCGTACTTATTAGTAATATGATCATAAGTGCTTATATTAGCGGGGGTATTGATTAATCTGTCAAAACGCACAGCATCAATACGTTTTATGCCTGATATTAAACTTATTGAACACACGGGACAGGGAAAGTCAAATATACTTTTAAACAAAGGTTGTAGCTTATTAAAAACTTTGTTTTTTATCCTTTTCTTTTTGTGCCTATTAAATGCCTCAATAGTTTTTTGTTTGCCTTGATCTGATAAAATTTTATCAGCTAATAGCAAAGCTTCTTTTTTTGTTTTAGCCTCTGATACCTTTAGATGATATAATTTACTATATACTTTATATGTTTTGTTTTGTTTTTCTGTAATAAAATTATATCCGTATTTATTCATAATGTATTACTCCCTTATTTTAAAGGTTATTAATATCATTCAGGATAGACCGCATCATTCCATTTTACCCAATTAAAATTAAGATTCTTTTTATTTGCAAGTTTTCCTATTTCATTATAAACTTGTTTTTTTGATTCTTTGCATGGAATATCTTTTATAATCTTTGCTAATTCAATCAATAGTTTTTTATTCATGGCAAAGCCTCCTAGTTTTTAAAGGTTTATTCTTCTGATTCTTCATTCTCATTTTTTAATTGCTCAAGACTTCTATAACCTGTACGGGCATAGATAACACTATTTAAAGCCTTCTCATTGTATCCATTAATACAAGTAATAAGTTTTAATTCCTCATCTGTTGCTATACCGTTATCAATTAAATAATTCCAAGCAACCGTTTTAATATCCATAATAAAATACCTCCTCTTGTTTATATGTTAGTATACATACAATTATTCAAATAGATTCTACCGTATTCACTATTAAAATATGATTCACCCCGCCTATTATAATGTATTTTTGCGGTGTGTTTTTTATTGTCATGTAAGGTTATATATTCTATTTTATCATCTATATCATATAATACGTTTAAAATACCTATATTATATGTACTACAATCATATGCTTTTATGTTATCCATTTTATAATACTCCTCTTTTAAAATTAATTCAATCCCTCTTTGATAGTTAATATCTCATCATTGGCCTTTACATCATAACTGCCGGGATATAATTCTTTTAATTGATCATCCTCCATTTTTTATCACCTCCCTTTAGAATCGGATTCTATACTTAAATATGTTTAATGTATACTTTGATTGACTATCCTTGACAATCCATAAGCCAAGATTATAAAAGTTTTTTCTTATTTTAATCTTGCCATTATCAAACAAAGTTAACTGTTTTACATACTCATAATAGTTTTTATAATCGCCTTTAAAATTCATGTTTTCCCCTCCTTTTAAAGTCTCTTTATTTGCCATGTATCAAAAAAGTTTTTATTCTTTCAATCGCACGCATAACTTGTAAGTCTTTTGTTTGTATTCCCATTAAATCAAAATAATTAATATAAATAATTTGATTATCTTTTAAAATTTTATTTGCCTTGTATAACGTCATCATTCAACCCCCCTTTTATAAATTAAAATAAATAATTAATTGCCCTTTTGCTGAATCACTAACAAAAAGCCTTTGAATCCAATATAATTGATCTTTTTTTTCAAAGCATTTAATAAGATTAATTAATTTTATCATGATAGAATCCTTTTTTTTTTCGATTAAAAATTATTTTATCAATTATAAACTAGCTCTAATTTATTTTGATGCTTTTCAATAACATTTTTTCCACTATTTAAAGTATTAATTCCCAGCCAAGTTAAAAGACTTATAATTCCAATTACAACTATTAGTTTTGTTTTCATTTTTTCTCTCTCCTCCATTTTGTTGTCTCCTTTTATATTTTGTTACCCGTGTAAAATAAAATCACATAAAACATATAATGCTTTTTTTACTTCTGGAGTATGATTTCTTAACAATTCATTTCTTAAATCCATATACCATTTCCAATGAATATTTTTATTTTTTAAAATCTTTCGAGCTTCTTTTATAGTCATTTTTTCTCTCCTCTCGACGCTGTCAGCGGTTGCGTCTATACCGTTTGTTGTTGTGGTTTTGATTTTATTATTATAAAGTTATAATACATCGTGGTGTTATATCTATTTCAAATTGATTTCTAAAATTTTCTAACAAATGATTAAAAATTTCGTGCATTTGTATGGCTCCCTCATACAAGTCAAAACAATTGCACTCAATGAAATTTAAAAGCCAATCTTCACCATATGGAATAAATTCTTCATCTGGTAAAAGCGGATTGCACTCTCTGCGTCTGATTTCTTTTTTTAAACGGTTGTAAGCGAATTTTAATTTTTTTGGTGTAATATGATTCATTTTTTCCCTCCTTTTATTGTAAGTATGACACAGATTTTTATTTTGTCAATGGTATCAATTAAATTTTTTTTCTTTATAATACCATTGTATTTGCAGGTATAACTATGTTTAATTTATTCACAAGATACAGGTATCTATCTAATAAATAACTGCCCGATTTTCTTTTACTTAATAATACTTTTTTAATTTTCTTTTTGTTTTTTTCTCGTGTAATTGTAATGCTATTCATTTTAACCTTTCCTTTTTTCTTAACTCTTAATAGAAGTATAACACATAATAAGAAAAAAACAAGGGTGTCAATCAATTATTTTAAAGGTAAAACTTTTATTCTTTTTCATGCTGAATAACCTTTTAATTTTTATTTAATAAAATATAATTAATTAAAATACAATATATAGTATAATAAATTAAAATAGAATACAAGATGTAGTATGTGTGTTCAAAAATTGAACGATAAAGAAAACGTTTTCTTTGATTATAATACTATAGTTATAAAACATTGAACCTTCTTTATTTTCAGTATGTTATGAATTAATACGGGGTTGGGTGTTTTTTCGCAGGGTATTTTTTCGAGGAAAAACATATATCATCGTATCTCACTCACACTCGTTTAATTCTTTTATTTTCTCTTTATTTAATTATTTTTAACTCCTTTATTTTCAACTACTTAAAATTAAATATATATTTAATTAATAAGAAGTCGGCACTATATACACGTTAAATATAAGAAATTAATATTTTCTATATTTTAGTGAAATGGAGCATAATTTAATTAAAATTTTAAGTATTCGAGGAAATTTATTAAAAATGAGGCAATTTTTATTAATTTAACTTGTTATATTTCAAGCATTTAAAAATATTTTTCCGAATTAAATTTGTATAATCTTGACAAACACGAATTTTATATGTTATAATTTATGTATGAAAAGTATACAGAGATTATGTAACAACGATTCGCCCAATATTTATAAATGTGGAGAAAAAATAATGAAAAGAGATAAATTTTATTATTTAAATAAAGCATTAGAATTAGCTCAAAAAGATGAATCTATTTTAAAGAAGAAAATAGATGAACTTTGTGATTTTATTAAACTCTTGACAAATTAAAGAAGGGTATGTTATAATTATATAAAAAGAATGAGTTCTGCTTTGCAGATAAATTCCGAGACTCTCACAGGGACTAGGATATAAGGACTAGGGATTCCTGGTCGACTTATTCTTTATTTTAAAGGAGAATAAAAATGATTTCAGCATTTCCAAAAATTTTTACACTTGGTCAAAGATATATCGAAAATATATTTGAAGATGAAGTGATTGTAGAGGAAAAAATGGACGGAAGTCAATTTAGCTTCGCAAAAATAAATGGAGAAATGATTTATCGTAGCAAAGGTAAAAGACAAATGCCAGAATGTTCAGATAAATTATTTAAAAAGGGAATTGATTATTTAGAATCAATTAAAGAACGAATTCCTGAAGGAATTCAATTTTATGCAGAATATCTTTCAAAACCCAAACATAATACTTTAAGCTACGAACGAATTCCAAAGAATCATTTTATGCTTTTTGGAGTTTATGATTTAAATAAACAAAATTTTATTTGGAATAGAGAATTCATGTCAAATTATGTAAATCTTTTAGAAATTGATATGGTTCCTACTTTATTTCAAGGAAAAATATCTTCTTTTGAAGAAGTTAAAGAACTAATGAATACTGTTAGTTTTTGTGGCAAAACGAAGATTGAAGGATTGGTTATTAAAAATTATCATAAAGATTTATTTGTAGGTGGGCATATTATTCCTATTATGTGTGGTAAATTTGTCTCTGAAGAATTTAAAGAAGTACATCGAGCCAATTGGAGTAAAGATAAAACAAATAAAGGAAAATGGGAAACTTTTAAAGATAATTATAAAACTGAAGCAAGATGGCTAAAAGCAATTTTTTATTTAAGAGATAACGGAGAATTAGAAAATTCGCCTAGAGATATAGGCAAATTGATGAAAAGAGTAAATGAGGATATTACTGAAGAAAATAAAGAAGAGATTAAAAAGTTTCTTTGGAAATATTTTGGTAAAGAATTATTACGAAATTCTACAAGAGGTTTGGCTGAATTCTATAAAGAATATTTAGCCAAACAAAATTTTAAGGAATAAATATGAGAATTGTTGCTATCTCAGATATACATAGTAAAGAAGCGTGGTTAAATCTTCCGAGTGGCGACACTTTAATTATTGCTGGGGATATAAGCATTGAATCGGAAAATGATATATATTATTTTAAGAGATGGTTACATAAACAAAATTTTTCTGAAATTATTATCGTGGCAGGCAATCATGACATTGCGCTGGAAAGAATGAATAAACATTTAATTAAAGATGCGTTTTTACCTTTTCATTATTTACAAGAAGATTTTTTAGAGTTAAAAGGATTGCGATTTTACGGAGTACCTTATAGTCCAGAATTTAATAATTGGAGTTTTATGTATCCAAGATGTTCTTTAGAAGCAAAAAATATTTGGCAAAAAATTCCTAAGAATTTAGATTTTTTAATTTCTCATACTATGCCATATCAAATTTTAGATACTAATTATAAAAATGAACATTGTGGATGCGAGGTACTTCAAAGAGAAGTTTTTAAAAAAAGACCTAAACATTTTATTGGTGGACATTTACATCAAGAAGGCGGAACTACTAAAATAATTGACGGAATTAAATTTTATAATGTTTCTGTATTAGATGAAGAATATAAATTAACACATAAACCAACAATAATAAATATTTAAAATGACTAGAAAAGAATTAATTAAAAAATTAAAACCTTATTGGAAAAAAATAATGGATTTGAATTTTCAATATATGAATGATATAATTGCATTAGAAGATAAAATGCAAAAAGAATTTGAAATTGAAGATTTAGAGATTTTTCATTGTGACGGAGAGCCGGTTGGAATTGGAAATTATGAAAGAACAATTAAATTAATTCATGCTTTTGAAATTGAAAAGGAGAAATAAAATGGCGATTACTTTTTTAGATTGGTTAATTAATTTTTTAATTAGCATTTTTCTTTTAATGTTTGGTGTGGGAATTTGTTGTTTACCTTTTTATATACTTTATAAAATAATAACTTATTTCTTGGATAAAAATTGTGATAACTGAAGAAAAATTAATCTCTATTTTAGTTCAAGATTCTATTTTACGAAATGCTAAAATTTATGGATTTGAAGGAATTGAAGATAAAATAAAAGATGTTTATGATTGTATGCCTAAATTAAGAGAAAAATTTTTAGAAGAATATGAAAAAATGAAAGGAGCATAAAATTATGTCTCGAGATGTACTGTGTCCGTGTTGTGGAGAATATATAGGTGAAATTGGTAATTTAACAGAGTGTCCTATTTGTGGATACGTAATTATTGTAGAAGAATCTAAAGAAGAATAATATGTATACTGTTAAATTTCAATACTTTATAGATGAAACTGTTATTGATTTGATTACGAATCAAAAAGTGCAAATTTTAGGAACATTTTATCTTAATGGTTATGATCCTTATGAACAAATAAATCGTTTTCACGAAATTGTTTATTGGACGACTAACGGACCTAGAACAGAAGAAGATTTGCAAAAAATTTAATTTTTTTTTGAGTTTTTAAATAAATACTTCCATTTTTCTAACTTATTGCGACTGAGTAAGTTACGAATCTGATAGTTTTTTATTTTTTTGGATTCTCGTCGAGCTAGACTTCCTTGACAAACGCACTTTTTATATGTTATAATTGTATAGATGAGTAAATATCGAGATTATTCTAAATTTAATAAAGAAAGCAGTTTTGGAACAATTTCTGAGAAAAATTTTCAGTGTCCGTGGTATTTAGTTTGGTATAATTTGAAAAAACGATGCACTAATTCAAAATGTTCAAGTTATAAAAATTATGGTGGTCGAGGAATTGGTTTTTTATTGTCTCTTCAAACTATTAAGAAGCTTTGGTTTCGAGATAAAGCGTACTTAATGAAGAGACCTTCTATTGATCGAATTGACAATAATAGTCATTATACATATGAAAATTGCAGATTTGTTGAATTAAGTGAAAATGTTAAGAAATCTCATATAGATAGAAAAAATCGTAAAGAAGTTGTAAATTATTTGAAAAATAGAAAATTGCTCTCTTTTAGACTATAAATTATTATCTCTAAAGAAGTTATAATAAATGGCGTAGAGGCGAAAGAATCCTCTTCTAATAAAACTATCTACAGGTCAACGCCCCTGTTTTAAAAGTCTACCTCTAAAGCCGTCTTATTCACGCCTTTAAGTAGTTTTCATACATGAGACAGTCTCAAATGATTGTCTCCCAATGACTTATCATAAAAATCAATTAAATTATTTGAAAAACAATCGAGTCTAGAAGTGTGTCCTCAGATTTAAAATCTGAGGTTTTTTGTGTTTTTTTTTAGGTAAGGTAAAAATATGACGAATATTGAAAAAGAAATAAAGCGACTGAGTAATTTACGTCAGAACAAAAACAAAGAACTTTTTGAACTTGAAAATCAAGCTCGTATCAATGTTTGGAAAAAACAATTAAATATTGAAGATCGATTTTCTGAAAATAAAGAGAAAAAATTAGCTAACTCGTTATTAGAGAACTATTTACAGAATTTCATGTTTGAAGATTACAATGAAATTTTATTACTTGGCGATTTAATTTATGATGAAATTTTATTGATTCGTTCTAAGGATGCTATTAATAAAGTTTTTGATGATGAAAACAATAGATGTGTACCGACCAAATCTATTGAAATTTTACATCAAATAGAAGATAAAATTCTTGATAAAAAAATTAAGTTGGGCATTGTTAAATCAAAAGATAAAGATGATTTAACAGCTTTAGAGGCTTTACAGAAAAAATTTGAAGTATATATCCCCTTTAATCGCAACGAGTTCACGCTGTGGTTAAAAAGCACTTGCTCTAAATGTCAACATGAGGAAGTTCATTCTTATTTGTTGAGAAGAAGAGTAAAAGATTTTGATTTTTTGAAACATCCCGCTTTTTCTGGAAGATTCTTGTATAATTATGCTATTTTTGACGATGTTAAAAAAGGTTTAATTACTAAAGAACAAGCCGCAAGTTATTTAAGATGTTCTGTTTTTTATATTGATTGGGTTTTAAAAAATGAAATGAAAATTATTTCTATTGGTAATGTTTCACAAGAAAGAGTTGATGATTTTGTTAATAAAACACCTTATTTGAGAAATGCCGAAGATTATAAAGAAAAATGAGCGATTCTTATAAAACAATTGTGAACCCTCACGATAGTGGATTACAGATAATAGTTAATACAGATGATAAAGCCGATAAAAATCATTCTCATCAAATTTCAGAGATAGTCAGTTTAAAAGATATTTTAAATGTTTTACAAGGTTATAGTAATTTAAATAAATCTAAAAAAGGTTATTTTCTTTAATGATTTAAAATAGGAGAAATAGAATAATGCAAACGTGGACAGTTAATAAAGAAAAAGTAGTTTTTTATGTAACAGATGCAGGATTAACTGATTTAGTTTTAACTGTTGTTAAACCAGATTTGAGTACATTAAATCCTCCAGTTGTTGAGCAGGGCAGTGGATTGTATCGTGCTGTTTATACACCCGACGTAGCTGGTGAATGGAGAGAAGAAATCGCATCTGCTAGTAACGGCGATCAAGCATTTAGAGGCGTTAATATTGTAGGATACGACTGCGATGATTTGAAAGCACAAACCGATGCGTTGAGCGTAAAATTAAATACAATTGAATCTAAAATAGATGCGCTAGACGGTGGTAATGCGGGCGGATATTTTGCATAATTTTTTTGCATTATGAAAGTTTATCCGACCTTCGCTTCAAGAAATTTTGTTTCTGGACAGCAAATAAAATTTACTGTTTATAAATATAATGGACAAATTGTCTTTCAGGGGAATGGCAAAGAAATAGGAAATACAGGCGTTTATTATATAGAATTAAAAATGAATTTATTTTGGCGTTTAATTAATGAAACTCTTTTGATTATTGCTGAAGAATCTAATAGTAATTGGAAGAGCGTCAAAGTTTTGAATGGAAAGAATATAATTTAGAGGTTATCATACAATGACGAATTATAAAACAAGTATAAACCCTTTTACGGGTCATTTACAATTGTTATTTGATACATCAATTTTGATTATTAAAGGTTCTGTTGCAACTACTGGAGATTTGCCTTTGTCGGGAAATTCGCAGAACGATTGTTATGTAGTTCAAGCCGATGATAGAATGTATACGTGGAACAGTTCTTCTTCCACCGGATTAATTACGGACTGGGTTGATATAGCATCAGTTTCTTCGATAGATTGGTCAGGTGTTACAAATAAACCATCATCTTCAGTTTCTAATATAGATGATGCAGTTTCGAAGAAGCACACTCAAGGAACGGATCAAGGATTGGATACTGGTGGTGCAAACGAGGTTACAGCGGCACAAGCGAAAGCTGGTTATACGCATAGTGGTGTTACATCTGGGAATCCTCATGCAGTTTCGAAATCTGATGTTGGTCTTGGAAATGTAGACAATAAATCGGAAGCAACTATCATCACTGATGTAAAGGCTGATTCTGATGTAGCAGATGCCATTAGCAAGAAACATACACAGGGAACAGATCAAGCATTAGATACCGGCGGAGCGAATGAAATTACGGCGTCGAACGCAAAAGCGGCTTATACACATAGTCAAGTTTCGTCTGGAAATCCGCACAATGTATCTAAGAGTGACGTGAGTTTAGGAAATGTTACAAACGATGCTCAAGTAAAAAAGGCGTCTAGTTCAACCGATGATTATCTGCCTAAATGGGTAGGAGCGAGTGGTGATGAATTAGAAGATAGTAGCGTCAGTGAATCTGATGCGGCAGATGCCATTAGCAAGAAACATACACGTTCTCATGCTATTGATTCTGGCAGTGATCATACATCTTCAATTACTGAGAATAATTTAATAGATGCCGATTCTAATGGTTTACCTGATGATAGCGGGCTTTCCGTTTCAGATACTTCAGATGCTATTTCTAAGAAGCATACTCAAAATACCGATACTATTTTGGATAATGGCGGAAGTAATGAAGTTTCTGCCGCAGAAGTTGTTAAAAATATTTATAACACAATGCTTTTAGCATTTAAACTTGCTATACAAGGATCATTAACTATTTTTAATATGATTGACGGTATTGTTGATGAATATGAGGATGAAAGTGGAGTCGATACAGCCAATTCTTCAAATGAAAGTTATGATTCTACAAATGATCTTTATAATCCAACTGTTACTCAACTTTTAACTTCTCACTTAACTGGCACACAAATAGAAGATTTTTCTGGAAGAGAGACTTTAGCGAATGATGGCGTTACTGCGGCGAATGCGGCAAACTCTTCTTATAAAACCGCCGCAACAGATATGTATTCAGGAAAGGACTGGGGAGCAGGAGTCACACGAACTATTACAGGATTTAAAGCATACGGTTCAACAGATGAGGGATTTGTGCATGGAGCTAGCCCAACCGTAACAGCAACGTTACAAGGATCAACTGATAATTTTAGTGGTTCTATAGTCGATTTAGGAGATGTTTCTGCCACGGATTCGGCGGGTTTAATGTTATCTAAAATGTCAGGTTTAACTACTTCAACAGCGTATCGGTATCATCGAATAAAAATTTCTTGGTCGGGATCATCAACTGCTTATTTTGCAGAAGCCGAATTTTATGAAGATAATTTAGATACTTCACCATACGCACATTATAAAATGAACGATGATGCGGCCAATACAACCGTGACAGATACAGGAACGGGGTCTAATAATGGAACCGCAAGTGCAAATACTTCAACATTTTCAACAACAGGAAAAATTAACGAGTCATTAGATTTTCAACAAGGTCAATATATCGATGTTGATGCTTTGGAAAGTGATATAGGCGCCGATACGACCGGTAGTTTTAGTTTTTGGATTAATCCCGATGTCAGTAATTATTATACAATTTTCGCATTTGGCGATACCGATGCAGACACTTATATAGAAAGTTCAGTTTCGACAAATTATGGTTTAATTTTTGCTATCAAATTAACAGGCAGTGATATTATTTATGCAAGAACAAATAATTATACTATTACTCAAAGTACGTGGAATCACGTGGCTGTTGTGCAAGATGGTACAGAATTAAAGATTTATATTAACGGAGCATTGTCTACAATTAATTGGGATGCGTTTTCAGATAAAGGTGGTTGGTTTGATGATGTGGCAGGCGTTGATAATGGTCGAATTGGATGTAGAAATTATAATAATGGCGGAAACGCTAATCACTTTGATGGACGTATTGATGATTTTCGTTACTATCAAAGTAAACCTTTGACATCGGCGGAAGTTGCCGCTATTTATAATTCAGGAAATGGTACAGAAGCGGATAAACCTGTTATAACTGATAATATGACACTAATTTCTAATTCGGTTACCGCTGAATCACAGCCAGACGATGCACGAGTCGTAATTTTCGAAGAAGATGTTGACTCTATTACTATTAATACAGATTTAACTGTAGAAATTTCTCGTGACGGAGGAAGTAATTATTCAACAGTGACTTTAAGCGATGAAGGTGATTATGCTTCTGGTCAAAGAATTTTAGTTGGCAATGTTGATATTTCCGGTCAACCAGCAGGAACATCTATAGAGTATAGATTAAAAACTTTAAACAATAAAGACTGTAAAATTCATGGAATTTCTGTACTTTGGAGTTAATAAAGGAATTTTAAAATGATTAAAAGAATTAAAAAATCAAAAAAAGAGATTAATATAGACAATCTTTCAAAAAGTGAATTGAAAGATTTAGTTACAAAAATTGCTAAAAAATTGAATATTAAGGAATCAAAATAATGGAACAAATACTTTTTGGATGCAGTGCCACAAATAAAACATCTTCTGGGAACTATAATTATTATTTATATAGTCGAGTTGATGGATATGCTGTTATTTTAAGAGAGAAAACAGATAATACAGAGTGGTTATTTAGAGTTATTTTATCTGACGAAAACATAGCAACTGTTTGGGCGTCTGCCACTACAGAAACTTATTTAAGACCCGACGCCATGTCGTCTCAAGTTAAAAAATATGTTATTGCTAAAATGTATGAATTTGTTAATGCTAATAGAACAATAGCGGCAAATTGGTAATAAAATTTTTAAGGTAAGGTATGCAGTCACATCTAACAGAAAAGGAGATTGAGTTCTGCGAGCATTTTTATACTCCAGTCTCAATGATAGAAAATTTAATTCCAGAGAATGAACATTCTCCGCAAACATGGAAAGAAGATTGCGACTGTATTCATCTTTATGATTATCAACACGCAATGTTGAACTATGCTTCTTGTTTGGCAAACGATTCTAAATTAACTAAACAAGAAAACATTCGATTGAAAAAAGGTTCTGGTGATTTATGTACATTGTCGGCTAGGAACATTGGGAAAAGCTTTTTATTAAAAATAGATTTACTATTATCGGTCGCTTATAAGTTTTTTGAAATTTGTTTAGCTTCGTTCGATGATTATCATTTAAAAAAAGTTGCGTCGCCAATTGCTGATTATTTAGATGAACATATTTTTTGGAAGATTTTTCATAAAAAAGGAACTAGAAAAGAAAGTGTACAGCGCAATCCTTTAAATGCTAAATTTGAACACGGTGTAATTGTTGAAAGTGCGAACGAACATGTTAAAGGTAATAATCCGGGTGAACAGTTTCATGCTAAGCACTACGATACACTCTATTTTGAGGAGTTTTCTTACACCAGTCCAGAAGGGACTCAGAAAAGAATTGATTCTGGTAATGCTTTAGGATATATTTTTCGTCCTTCTGGTATTCCCGATTTAGATGTTGGTTCACCTTTGGGAAAAATTTTAAATGATAAAAATAAACAGACTTGGTTGTGTCAATTACCACAATATGTCCGCCCGAATTTTACACAACAGACATACGATGAAAAAGTAGAAGAGTATAACGGCGCCAATTCAGTGTCTTTTGCTTTGAACGTAGAAGCAAAAACGGTCGAAGGTGCGTTTGGATTTTTTGATATGGAACGAGTTCGAGAAAATAGTATTAATAATTCTCGACGCATTAAATTTTTTGAAGTAGGTAAAGAAACTTTTACAAAATATGATGAAATTTTAGCTTCCGTTGAAAGATTATCGGGAGCAGAACAAAATTTTATTTGCGGTGACGTTGGGTATGGAGCCGCACCTACTGAAATTATTATTGTTTTTTATAGTAATAAAAAATATAAATATATTTATAATATTGCTTTATTTAGATTAACACAATTAGAACAGGCAGAAATTTTTAAATGGCTTTATGATAAACTAGGTGGAGCTTTTGTTGCTGTTGATGCTACAGGCGAAGGCGGTACAATTATTGATGAATTATTTAAATTGGGCGTTTCACAAGAACATTTATTAAAAGTCAAATTTAATGAAAATATAGAAGTTGATTTTGAATATCAAAAAGACGAAGTTGGTCAACTTGTTAAAGATTCCGAAGGAAATTCATTAATATTACTAGACGATAATGGAAATCCTGTTATGAAAGTTGCTAATACAGAAGCTTTTTCTTTTGAAGAATTAGAAAAGTTATTATATGATGGTAGATGTGATATCGCTTGGGATGATAAATTTATTACACAGTTTACAAATGTTATCTGCAAGCAAATAGGATTAAAACGAAAATTTGATAATAAAGGTGCAAATCACTTAGTACAAGCGTTTCAGGTATGGGCGATTTGTCGATTTTTTAATGAATTTAATATTTTAAAGAATCAACAAACTAATCGTAAAAGATGTTGGTCGGTTAAATAAGGAGAAAATTTAATGGGTGTAGTCAGTGAATATTATAACAAGATTTTGGATTTGGCGTTATCCCCAAGTTCTCGAATTAATGTTGCTTCAACTTTTCATGGTCAGATCAAACAAATTAATAAAGTTCTAGATAACGACGCAACCGCTTTAATTTCCACAATTTTGAATTTTATGATTGGAACGGCAAATGTTTCTATTAGTTTTGATGGTAATAATTCTGGATTTAATAAATTACTTTTGGATTGGACTAAAAGTATTAATAAAAATGTTGCCATTGATATTCCTCAAGGTTTAAGAAGTTTTACGGAACAATATTTTAGAGAAAGATGGAAATCGTCTTTAATTGTTTTAAGAATTAAATGGGCTAAGAAAAATGGATTTTTGATTCCTTCAAGAATGTGGATTATGGATGGCGGAAGTATTTATGCTCATAACGATTTAGGCAATTTAAATTCTAATGAATATTACTTTGGAAGAGCCGATAAGGAAAAGAAATCGAATCTTTTAACAAACACTGAAACCGAAACCGTAATTGTTCGTAAACCGTATAATTCTTGGTATGACATTTACCCAACTCCTTATTTGAAAAAGAGTGGAGCGTTGTATCATGCTCTTTTTAAATTGAAACTTTTAGATAGACAGGCCGAATTTATTAATACCGCTTTTCCTTATCAATTTCTTGTTAAAATGGGTTGCGAAGAAGCGATGCGTCGTCATGCAATGCCAGGCGAACAAGATTTTAAGGATATGCAAGAAAAATTTAAAAATTTAAAAGGTCAGATGAGCGAGCATGCGTTTGCCAAAGGTTTTGGCGGTGCAGTTCCGTTTGATGTTAATTTTGAAGAACTTATTCCTAATTATTTAAAAGCTTTAGATGAAAAAATTCATAGTGGTTCAGATAAAAAACTTTTATCGGCTTTGGGTTTAATAGAGTTACAAGGATTTAGTTCAAATAGAACTGAGATGATTTTAAATCCAAAAGTTCTTGTTTCAGAAATAGAAGATGCTGTTTTAGATTATGTTGAATTATTACAAACGGTTGTAGATTTAATTAAAGATAAAAATTCAAATAAATATACTGTGAATGATACTGTCGAAGTTTCTCCTGGAGTCATTAAGGCATTTTTAACAGATGAAATGAAAACTCTTATTCGTTCTTGGTACGATAGAGGATTAATTTCAATGGAAGATGCACTGGAAGATACGACTCCATTAAATTTTAAAACACAAACTAAGAAAAGAGATAATGAGCGTAGAGAACAATTGCACATCAAACATTATCCCAGAATTACTCAAAATGTTGAACCGTCAGGCAATCCTGATACATTCCCTGATGATGAAGATTTACCAGATGATAAAAAGAAAAATACGCCAGAAGTAAAAAATTATAGACAAGCAGAAAAATTAGTTACTTGTCAAAATTGTAAAGTCGAAATTGATTATACTTCTATTCCCGAAAAAGGAATGGGATATATTGCTTGTCCGAATTGCGGAAAAAACATTGACCAAACAGGAAAATGCTATAATGCTTCTGAAGAAACTGAATGTATTACTGAACCGATGAAAACCGTTCGTTCTATTCCAAATGAAATTAGACACGAACTTTCAAAAGAAAAACAACAAATTTTTAAACAGGCATTTAATGAAGCATTTGAAAACGCCACTAAATTAGAATACGATAATTTTTTGAGAGAGAAAACAGCAATGGAATACGCTGTTAAAAAAGTTTTAGAATACGTGGAAGCTCCTTATAAAACTAATAAAGATTTGCCTAAAAATATAAGAAATTCATTGCCATCTGTCGCACAGACAGTTTGGAGAACAGTATTTAACGAATCTTTGAAAAATGGAGATTCAGAAGAAGTTGCTCGAAAAAAAGCCTGGTCTGCCGTAAAGAATGGATGGGAAAAGAACAGTGATGGCAAATGGGTAAAAAAATAAAGGATTTATTATGAATCAAAAATTTTATATAGAAGCTAAAGTTAAAAAAATAGATAAGGATATTAAAAAGGCTATTAAAAAAGCTAATATTCAATATCCTCATCCTTCTTTAGCATTTTTTAAAGCGACATATGCTAAATTAGAAGAGGCTAATGGAAATGGAGTTATGTTAGCTGATAGCGTTAAAGATGACGTCTCTTTTTTAATTGGAACTCAGATGAATAAGAATCATTATCGTTCGGGTTATATAATGGGCGAAATCATTGACGCTTATTTAACCAAAGATAACGAAATAGAAGTAATTTTTTCTTTTCATAAATCTGTTTATCCGAAAGAATATGAACAAGCATTAGAATTAATGCAAAAAGGAAAATTGACAGTTTCTTTTGAATTAAGAGTTGCTGACAAAGACGTAGAAGTTTTAGCAAACAAAGTAAAAAAGTTACATAAGGTCGAATTTGATGGTGTCGGTTTATTGTTTGCTGTAAGACCGGCTTATCGTAACGCCTTTGTGCTTGAAACTGCCATGCAACAAATTGAGAATCTTTTTAATCAATCGAACAGAGAGTTAATGTTCGCTAATATAAATGATATAGCATCAAAATGGACGAAAATAGGACAATTAATTGAAGAAACTGTTAGAGATAAACAAAGTGGAGGAACTGTTAAAATGAATAAAAAGGCTAAAGACGCTTTATTAGCTAAGTTTAAAGAAGATGTAACAAAAGAACTTGGGGAAGAAGTTGTCAAAGACTGGTCTGAAGAACAGTGGGAGGCCGAATTACAGAAAAGAGCCGAAACTGAAGAGAAAACAGATAATAAGGCTTCTGAAGAAAATAAAGAAGAAGCTAAATCTGAAGAAACTCAGACTGAAGAAAAGAAGGAAGAATCTGCTTCTTATGAATGTGAATGTTTAAATTGTGGCAAAGTTTTTGCTTCTGAAGAACACTGCAAGGAATCTAAATGTCCCGAATGTGGCGGAGAAGCAAGACGCAAAGATAGACCCAGTAAGAAGAATCAAAAAGCTGAAGAAGAAACAGAAGAAGAGACAGCTAAAGACGAGACAAAAAAAGAAGAAGCACAGAAAACTGTCGTAGAACGAGAAAAGAAAACAAAAGAAACAAATGAATATGATGACGAGACTAAAGAAGAAAAATTAAAAGTTGAGTCTGAGACTGTTGTTACTCGTGATGGTAAAAAGACAATGGAAGAAAAAGTAAAAACTGAAACTACTTATAGTTATGCTCAAGTTGAAGAAATTAAAGCTGATTATGAGAAGAAGTTGCAAGAAAAAGATAAAGAAATTTCTTTCATTAAAGAAAATGCAACTAAGATTGCAGAGATTCGTGCTGAATTTGGTGATTTCGTAAAAGATTATTCGGACGAAGATTTATTTAACGATGATAAAATGGAAATTGCTAAATTGAAAAAAGAAAATGCCGAATTAAAAGAAAAGAAAACTGAAACTGCTTCTGAAAAAGAAGAAGATTCGGAAAAAGAAACAGAAAAAGATGATGATACTGATTTAAAAGCCACCGAAGATGCCGAAAAGAAAGTTGAAGAAAAAGAAGAAACGTCTGATGATAGAATTAAATCTTATCTCAAGAAATATAACAAGAAATAATAATTAACTAACCACAGGAGGAGTTCATAAAATGGACGAGAAGAAGTTAATGTTAGCTCGGGAAGAGCTAAAAGCAAAGTTACAGTCTATTGCAATTACTCGTGACAGCAATTCTCAAATAGAATTAGCTAAAATTGCTAATATGCCTTATGATGCAGAGTTGCCTGTTCCTGAAATAATTGAAAAGGTTTGTAATGTAGAAAGAGTTGGAAAAGGTGAAGATTATGAGTATTTTTCAATCGGACCCGATACAAAAACTGTGTATACCATTAGTAATGGTTCTGTCACACAGGCTAATGTAACACCCGATACTCATAACGATTTAACATTCAACAGCTACAACGGCCCCGCCGAATATGTATATGTTGAAAAACTTTTAGAAGCTAAATATGATGTTATTGCTAAATCTAATAAGAAATTGCACGAAGGCTTAGATCGTAAAGAAGTTAAGGATGTTCTTGATGTTCTTATCGCTTCTGCGGTTGCTCAAAGCCAAACATTTTCTTTAGATTCTGGAGATTCATATATTAAGCTTTCTAAATTAGATGAAATGGTTACTGCTATTGAAAAATATGGTACCAAAGTTATTGTAATTGCTGGTTCTACTTGCGCCGCTGATATTCGTAAGTTGAATTACAACGAAGATAAAAATCAAGCAATTGATTTGAAAGCTTTTGGTATTGACGAAGTTATCAAAGTTCCCGCTTTCACTTATACACATAGCACTTCTCAGACCGTTTTGGCGGCTGATAAGATGATTGTTGTTGCTTTGAGTGATTCTGAAGGTGGACGCCCCGTTGATTTCGTGCGACGTAAAGTTGCCGATGTTTTCAGTGGTGGAGATGACAAAGAAAGAATCATTGTGACTACAGACCCGAGACTTCAGGTTGGTTCTAATCCGAAGTGGGCTTACGAATTGGCTATTATGGAGCAATATGGTGTTGTTCAGCCTAACCCGTATGCAGTTGCAGTGTTCAAGAGAGCTTCTAGCTACTCATGATAATATGAGGGGATACTTAATCCCCTCCCAAAAATTAAATTAAAATAAACAAGGATTAAAAATAATGGCACAAGTTACAACAAGTGATGTTATAACATTGATTCGTGGGTTGATTAAAGACTTGGCTCAGACTGATGGAAGAGATTCGCATACTTATGATTCGGATACTTCATTTTCTCTGAGTAAAGATTATGTTGTCGAGAGTTCTATAAGCGTTTATAAAAATGGAACTGAATTAACTTTAACAACAGATTATACTTATAATTCCACTACTAATAAAATTACTATAACAGCTTCATTAACAAAAAATGATGACATTTTAATTACTTATAATTATTATGCTCGTTATTCTGATTCAGAGATTACGAGTTTTATTAAATCTAGTTTAAGTCATTTTACAGCTCGCAGATATAAAAAATATTTTTATATAAATGACAGCGATGAAATTGTTACTTTAAACGGAGTTAATCCAACATATGAAGAAGGTGATGCTATTGCACGTATTACGGCAATAGAAATTGATCCTCAGAATACTCGAATTCGAACGCCCGAATTCACTGTTGAATCTGTAGAAAGAAAAAGTAAAAAAGAACAAATTGATGAAGTTTTAGATTCTTTTATGAGAAGTTATGGAGTTGTTGATTTTTTGGAGGATGATGCAAATGCCTAATTTTAAAGTTAATGTAGATTTTCCTCGACAGATTGCACAGGCCGATTCTGCCGACTTAACGTTGACAGTTGATGCAGATTTAACTGGATATAAATGTAGATGCGAATTTTTTGATAGAGACGGGAATTCTAAAAAATTAGCTACCACTAATGCGGGTGGAGCAGATACGCAAGTCCTAATTAGTGCGGGAGCATCCTTGTCTACAATTACGATTTATTTGCCTAAAGACGAAACAGACGATTTTAATTGTCGCTCTTATATTGAAGTAGAAATTGAAGATTCAAACGGAAAAGTTTATACTGTCTATAAGGACGAATTTAAGATGCTTCAAGAGCAAATAACTTGGACAACACCTTAATAAGGTTTTTTATGCGTAACGAAATTTATAGAAAAATTAAATCTCAAATTAAAGATACAGTTTTTAAAGATTACTCTGAAAATATATGGATTTATTTGAAAGCGACCAATACACGAGGTTCTAATTATGATCCATTTAGAGAAACAGGATATACTAAAACTTATCAATCACCCATTGCTTTAAAAGCTCATGTTCGAACATTATCTAGTAGTAGTTTAATTGTTCGTGAATTAGGATTATTAGAATCTGGAGCAATTGAGATTTTTATTGAAGATTCTGATATTAATTTAATTAAAAATTGTCAAAAAATTAGATACAACGATGAGTATTATACACCATTTCGGGACGCCCTAGGAAATAGAGTTCAAATTAATAAAGCTTCTTATGGTTTCGCTAAAATAGTTTTATTTCGAATAGGAAACGATTAATGAGAATTCGAGTTGCTATTAGAGACAAAGTTGGTAAAGATTTTAGAATACAAGAAAAACAAAGAGTTAAGCGATTAGAACAAAAAGATTTAGAACAACTTGCGAAAGAAACAGAAAAAATTATTCGTGAGACTATTACTCGAAAAATTACACGAGCAGGTTCAACAGGAAATTTAGCTCATGGTTTTTACGCTCACCCATTTACATTTGGCAGTCGAAACGGTTGGGCTGTTGGTGATATACTAGAATTAGATAAAATTCTACCATACTGGAATCATCAAGATAAGGGTTCAGAAGCAATAGGTGCTAATTGGAGACATGTTTTACCAAAAGGTAAATTTATTAACGATAGATGGGTAGAAAGTGAAGATGGTTATTATTTTATACCGTCGAAACCTATACCTCCCAAAAATTATATCGCAGAAACAATTCAACAAGTAGAATCGTTGTTACCGTCGATTTTAAAATAAGGAATTTATATGTTATCTTGGAGTCTTTATAGAAACATTGAGAATAGTTTAAAATATTTTCTCGATACACAAATCACTACCGACAGTGTAACAGATATAAATGGAAACGCAGTTCCGGTTCGTGTTGGAAGAAAATCTGATAATGATTGGACGTTACCATGTATTTCGTTATATTTAGAATCTGAAACTAGCCCAAGATTAGAAATAGGTTCAAATAATAGAGATGATCGCTATTTATTAATTATTGATATATATGCTACTAACGAGGGAGAAAGAATGGATATATCTCGCTGGTTAAAAGAGGAAATAAAAAATGGTTTCAGATATTATACTTATAGTCCTAATATTAGTAATCCTGATTCTCCTACAAAAGTTGCGGGAGGACTGGTTAATATAGATTTCTTAACAAATGGTAGAGTAAATTTAGGACAAAACGTCGATACGATAGACGCTCATCGACAT
>Ga0180433_10004134_pt1 | contig 20604 bp, 30 predicted proteins | sample SS_ome_8_FD_132980 | JGI IMG/M metagenome (GOLD analysis project Ga0180433, IMG submission 132980) | Hypersaline lake sediment archaeal communities from the Salton Sea, California, USA - SS_1_D_1 metaG | ecosystem: Environmental > Aquatic > Non-marine Saline and Alkaline > Hypersaline >... | reverse complement strand
TTATCGTTGATTTCATCATTTTCTTCTAAAATATATGATAAAAGAAGTGCCGAAAATCGGCGTAAAAATAAAACCCAAAATAAAAGGAGATCAAATGAGCATAGCATATTTGAGAAGTAAGTGGGCTGGTTACTTAGAAGGATTACAATCTCTTAAAAATCACGGGTATGGTCAAAGAGAAGGTGTATTAAACGAAATCTCTTTGGTTAGTAGATTTCTGGAAGATATCGATAAGGAATGTACAGAAGAGAATATTATAATGCCTCAAGATTTACAAAAGATAAGAAAAAATCTTAGAGTGCTATATCAGGGAAGCCCTAAAATTAAAAAGGACATTGACCAATTAGTATACAACGCACTAGAAAAGATGCCTACTATAAAATATACTTTAGGAAATATCTCCTTTCCTGCTATTTTAGATTATTTCCTTATTGGAGAGTCCTTTATTATAAAAACGGATATCGGATATGATACTATTAACCAAGACTGTGTAAAAATTGTCGCGTTACCAGGAAACTCGCCGATGTACATAAGCACCTTGGATAATAAACAATTTGCCGAGGGCTCTATCAGACATCTAAAAAGAGGAAATTCTTATTGCCTTAGGGGATCTTCAGTTTTTTCTATGGAGTCCAATAGTATAAAACCTGGAGATCATATAGAGGAATTAAAAATAAAATGGAATAATCTTAATTTTTCTCCTAAAAAATAGGATTATTGTTATGAAACTTATCCGTTCTTCTAAATGCAGCTTAAAATTTGCTACTGACTTCAAACGCTCTGAGCTCAAAAGAGTCCTCTCAGAGTATGGGAATATATTAATACGCACCTGTAGCTCAATGGATCGAGAGCATCGCCCTTCTAAGGCGAGGGTTTAGGGTTCGAATCCCTACAGGTGTATTTTTAAAATAGATAATAATTTTTTAATAAAAGAGTTAATTAAATAAAATAATTTTCTTTTTTATTAAAGGTTTTTGTATGAATGATTTAAAAAATGATTTAAAAAAAGAAGCTGAGAAAAAACATGGTAAAATTTATCCCTCAGGCGATAAAAGAAATTTAGATGATTGTTTTACTGAAAATGATGATACGTTAATGTTTTGGTTTAATCTTGAAAATCAATCGACTAAAGTTTTAACTCGAAAAATAGATAACTGATTTCATAACATTAATCGTCCCAGTAGTTTAACAGAATAAAACACAGGTTTCCTAAACCTGAGAGTAGAGGTTTGAGTCCTCTCTGGGACATTTTCATATGAAAAACGAAATAATTATAGAAGCTCGTAAAAGAGCACTAAAAAATGTAACTTTAAGTATTTCTAAACGATACGAAATTCAAAAAAATTTCGAAACGGGTAAATTATTGATTAAACCGAAGGAGCCGGTTATGAAAACATCATGTAATACCAATTATCTGGAGTACGACACGCGAACGGTCTAAAAGTGAAAGGAAGGTATATTTATGACTTCAATGACTTCAATAGTTGTTTTAACAAGAGATTTTCAATTTCATGCTGAAGTAGGAATTGAAAAATTTTGGAAATGGTTGGTAAAGGAAAAGATTCATGTTGTTGTGTCTCATGATGGAAATCAGACTTATGTTGAGTACGGAAGACCTAAAATGTCAATTAAACAGGCTGTATCAACATTTAAGGTCCGTCGTCCAATGGTAGTACAATTATTGAAGTTTGTAGGATATCATCCGAAAACAGAAGAAATAAATTTCAGTAAAGAGGCCATATTTGAAAGAGATAATAATTATTGTCAATATTGGCATTATGATGAATATAATCATAAATTTCTTTATAAATGTACTCCTAGTGAACGTACATTAGATCATGTGCTCCCTAAATCTCGAGGAGGAAAAAATTCTTTTAAAAATTGCGTGTGTTCATGCCGACATTGTAATATTAATATTAAAAAGGGCCGTACTCCTGAGGAAGCCGGACTTAAATTGATCAGAAAACCTTTCGTTCCAAAACGGAATAAAAAGGATTATGTTCGATATAAGTTCGCCTATAATGAAAATAAACTTTCGCACAGGTTTTATGTTAAACATATTTTAAAGGCGGAGAAGGTGTCTTAAATAGGCACCTTTTAAAAATAAGGGACATATTGTACTCGGAATAAGGCAATGAAAAAATATCGATGTGAAAATTCTCTAAAAGAGCATACTTGTCATGGTCCACTTTTTTTTGTGAAACATAACAATAAGAGGAAAGTATATTGTTTTAATTCTATTAAAAATTTAATTAAAAGGGGCTATGAAATAGATATTATTAAGAATGTGCCCAGGACTGATATTTTAAAAAATGGCTACAGGACTAAATTTTTTCCCTTTATTATTCATAATAATTAATTAATAATATTTTAAATAATATGTCAAAGAGACCTTTATTTAAAATATTAGATGTTGTTAAAGGAACAGGAAATGGTTATCTGTATTGTGTGACTGATCCAGTTCATCCAAATGGTGAAGTAAGAAAAGACAGAAATCGCAGATATGTGTATCTTCATAGAGTAGTTATGGAAAACTCTCTGGGAAGATTGTTAAAACCGGATGAACAGGTGGATCACAAAGATGGAGATAAGGAAAATAACACTCTTTCAAATCTCGCTTTAACAAAACGTGGTCCTCATCAAAAAACTGAAGTTGAAAGAGGCCACAGATTTTGGAAAAAAAGTCCTCGAAATAAACCGGGAAGAAAAGCAGCTCAGAATGTTGTCAGAAATTTTTTAACCCTATAATAACTTTTTACCAGGTAGAGTTTTCTGGCTATCATGCATCTTAGCAACTACCTCTTCAGGCCAGAAATTATTATTTTTATCCACCCATCCCATTTTTCCATTCACTTCAACCTTGGAAGATTCTGGAAACATTGGAACGCCAACTACCTCGACATCTTTATTATTCGAATCTTTAGCCAGATAATGTGTGATGGGGAGATATTCAGATTTCATTTTATTCCCTGGAAAATTATTTGCACTGTGAGGGTTATATTATGTTTTTTTTTGCCAATTTTTCCAAAAATCATTTTGTAAGATATTTATTGTATGATTCACACATTATTCCATGAGTTTTTTTACCATTAGTTCCCTCTGTAATAAATGCATTCCCTTTTGCAAGAAAAGGTCCATCAAAATGTCTCGGCTCGTTTTTGTATTGTATAGTATTTTCAAGCATAAAAACATTACCGTCTTTTAAATCACTAAAGTAGATTTCTTTAACATTTGATTTAATCTCATCTTCTTTTTTAGGCATAACACTTTCAATATCATTAACTTCACCGGTTATAAGTAAGACCTTTTTGTTTACCATAAAATCAGATTTTAAAGGTAAAGCGCTAACTAAACAAGCACCTGCTGAGAGTTTAAGAAAATTTCTTCGTTCCATTATTTCTCCTATAAGGTTATTTATATTTTCTGTTAATTTTTCTGGATTTCTTTGCCATTTTTCTTTTTATTTTTTTTCTGCTCTTTCTTTGTCGTTTAGCCCATTGAGCAAGTTTTGAATCAGATTCTAAATCAATATAAGTTTCTTTTTTTTCTCCTAATTCATGTCTGCTGGTACTGATTCCAGTCCTTTTAATGCTTCTACCTTTTTTTCTTCCTCTGAAGACATATTAGGATCCATTGCTTTTTTCCTTTTTTATTTTAATAAAAATAAATAAAAAAATTAAGAGAAAGAAAATTAAACATGAAGCATAGACAACAAGTGCCTGATATGCTAACGTTTTTATTTCAGCGGTATAATATTCAATTGAGTATAAACTGTCCATATTTAAATAATAGTATTTGGATCTTTAAAATTAAAGGAAAAATAATGATCTATCAATACTCTATTCTTAAATAGGAATAAATATGATAGAGCCCCTTTATTTTTTCTGCTATTATGCCTATTTATCAGGTGACCTTGAAAAAACTCGTATGTATTTTTCTATTATTCGGGAAGAATATAAGTCTTGTGGTAAACCAAATTCTTTAAAAAAACATCAGTTAATCGAGTTGAAAAAGATTAAAGGGGCTTTAACTACAGGTAATATTTCCCGGAATAAATGGTTGGATGAAACCGTTATTGGTCCATCTTACTCATCTGAAATAAAGATTAAACAAGTTGAACTGGTTCGAAGGATTCACATAGATGGCCTGGAACAGCTTAAAGAGATTTTACAGGATGACCTATGGCTTTATAATATAGAGCATCCTTGTGGTCCTTATGGGGCTGTAGATATGGTTTATATGGGTAAGGATACGATTTATCCTGTAGAAGTAAAAAGAGGTTGTGGGAAGCATGACCTTATTGGTCAGATCAGTAAATATGACCTGTATCATCGGTTACAGCTCCATTATAAGCATTATGAACGTGTTCAATCGGTGACTATTTGTAATTCATATGATCCATTCACGATTCGTGAATTGCAAATGATGGGGATTCGTATGTTGAGTTATTCTTTTTCCAAAGATAATATTTTTATTAAGGAAGGTTGATATGCATTGGATTTATGCACATTTTATAGGGGATTATATTCTTCAAAATGATTGGATGGCTCGAAATAAGAAGATAAAGATTTTTCCGGCTTTAGTTCATGCTATTACTTATTGTATACCTTTTTTATTTTGTTCTTTATCGTGGTGGCAAATTGTATTAATTGGAATTCAGCATTATATTCAGGATCGGACTAATTTTATTATATGGTTTATGAAAATTAAAGGTTCTGAGAAATTTGCAACTGAGCTTGGGCCATGGTCTGTAATTCTCACTGATAATATTATTCATATATTTTTCATAGCTCTTGTCGTCCAATTCTTGGCTTTTTAACCGTTTAAATAATTCTAAAAGATAAAAATTTTTTAATAAGAGGGAGCATATCATGGCTGATATTAAAACAGATGGCGGAAATAATCTTTTTATTGACAAAAGTGGTAGTCCATGGCCTACGGGGGCATCAAAAAAAGCCTATGACTGGGTTGGTCGGAGAATATCATGGGATGATTATAACAGGGCCCTTTATGCTGCGGCTAAAGGAAAAATATTAGAAGAAGATATAGAGGAAAAAAATAATAAAATTTATTATAATCCATTAAAAAGAATTTTGAAAAATTTTCCTACTATTAAAGGGAAATTTAGTCCTGCACCTGCAGGTATTACAGGGGAATATTTTGGTCGCCCTGATATAACAGATTCTATAAGTTTTAAAACTGAAATAGAGTTTTTTCCTCATGGGCCTAATCATATTAAATCACGTATAGGTGATTCTGAGGGAAGGGACTATACAGAAAAAGAACTTATTAGATGTTTAAAAATGTTGACTAAAAAATAAAAATGTTGACTTTTTTAAAATTCCGTGGTATATTAGGAATATACTTTTGAGAGATAGGATAAAAAATGTTTTTAAGAATGCTCAATAACCCCAATCAACCAAATCAGCCAAGGAACTATCATTCGTTGGGGGCCTGAGTATTATCCAAAACTAAATCCGAAATTCAAACCCCGGCGAATGAGAGTTCACCGGGGTTTTTTTATTTATTGGGGTGTAGTTCAGTCGGTAGAACGCGAGATTCTGATTCTCGATGTCCGGGGTTCAAGCCCTCGCACCCCAGCCATAAATTTCTGAGAAGTTAGAATTTAATGTAAACCGATAAGGTTTCTGTATCATGAGGGCTCGAAAGTTGTAATAGTATTACCGGGAAAAGTAAACCAATATATAATGGACAATTTATTAGAACGGAGTATATTTGCAGATGGGTACGCAAATTGGCAAGCGGCCTGGTTGTTACCCAGGTGATTTTTGGGGGTTCGAGACCCTCCCCATCTGCCATAAATTTTTAAATTTAAATTTAAAACAAATAATACGGGGAGTCGCCTAGTCGGGTAATGGCGCCTGGCCTGGGACCAGGAATAACGGGGATTCGAATTCCTCCTCCCCGATTAAATTTTACTGGGGCGTAGTTCAATTGGCTAGAGCACAAGCCTTTGGAGCTTGATGTTGATGGTTCAATCCCATTCGCCCCAGCCATTTTTATTTTTCTCCTAAAGAAGATCCCGTTTCTGATATAATTTTTAAAAATTCTTTTACTGTATTATTCTCAGTATTTAATCTTTTAAAATGAGCGTGCTCTTTAATAAGTCCCCAACCGGTTTGAAATGGCCAGAATTTATAAAGCATTGCTTGAGTAGCAAATATTTTATCCTCACCTCTATAAAAATAATTTGTTTTTTTATCATAGAGACAGTCTGCAATGAGTCTGAAAGAAACAAAAATATAAGAAATGGCTGATTCTAAACATATATCTCGAATCATTGTATCGAAAGGTCTGTTTGTTCCCCATTCAAGTAGGGCTAAATGAGCACACCGATGAATTTCAGCCATATATGTTTGAGGAATAGCAAAAATCATATTTTTGACCCAACGGTTCAGGAAGAGTTCCGAGAAATAGACCTCCGGAATATTTTTCTTTTCGAATATTATCAATAGTATCAATAGTATCCCAATCTAATCTGTAAGTATCAGTAGTTTTTTGAGAATCTGACCAAGATTTAAAGGAAACTTCCTTTTGATGAATAAAACGGGGAAACAAAAGACTGAAATTTAGAGCAAATATAACACACCTCCTATGTTCACCTTTAGACTATTTTTATCATGGAACCGTTCCATGACATACCATTTAATCAATAAAAAATTATTAGATTATCCAGATTATCAGATTATCATAATTTTAAAAAACTGCTTTAAAATATGAATCCTGATATATATAATATTATATACTCAGAGGAGAGGCTGAAAATGAAATATGAAGGAACTTTTTGGGGGCGATATACTTGCTATAGTATTACAGATGTATGGACAATTTGCCCAGATTGTAAAAAGAAAATATTTGTAAGCCGTTCATCTGTTATAGACTGTATGAGAGCCTGGAAAAAAAGTCATGGTATTACATTCAAGGGTATTAATATTTTATGTAAAAGATGTGGGCGAAAGTCTCTTCCTGTTGATACACCAGAAATCATAGCTTCTATTGTAAGTGAGGGCTAGGAACTTTGGAAAGAATATTAATAAAAAAGACTCATTATGAAGTAGCTCTGGATTTTCTTAGAAAACAATATTCAGAGGGATTTCCTGAAGAAATTTTAGCTTTGGGAAAAGATCCAACATATAATGAATTTGGTCAAATATTGAGTAGTTTATATACTTATATGAATGAGTATGAGCTTTTAAATGCAGTCAACGTGATGTTTCATTTATATCATATGAGATATCATGGAGAAAAAATTTATTATGTGACACCTGATCTTTCTATTAAATTAGCTCAGACTTCTCTGAGTGTTGACTCTTATTTTTTGAAGTGCCCTTTTAGAGAAATTCATGTACAGATAGAACCGGGATTATTTCATATTAATGATGTAGATGGACGGAAAGTTTCAATTAATGGTTTTTATGTGAATTTTAGAGAAGAAGAGGGTGATAAAAAATTTGTGAGAATAATGGCAAGTTCTTTATTAAAGCCCACACCAAAATATAAATTTAATGACTCAAATTTTTATTTTCGTTTAGAGCTAGGTCCTGGAAAAATCCGCCCTCAAGTAAAAAAGTATATTAAAGAAAATATAGAAGCCAGTGATAAATCAGATATTTTAAAAAAGTTTGATTTATATAAAAACATAGATCATTTTGAAGAATTTGCTTTTTTTATTTTTAATGCACTCCTTTATATAACCAGTCAGAATTCAAACCAAATAGTGCAAGAACCCCAGGATTTTAAAAAGAGGGAAAAAGAAGTAAAAACTAAAAAGGGAAGATTAAAATTAGCAAAGAAAATTGGAAGAGAGACTTTACAAAGAGTCATTATAATAGGAGATTCTACTGAAGATAATAAGATTAATGAGGTTAAAAAATGGGGAGGAGTTGGTGCCTGGAAATTAAAAAATAGAGTTCATGTATCAGGTTATTGGCGTACTCAATGGTATGGTAGCAAGAAGGATAATTCTCAACATTCTAAAATCATATGGGTAAATGATTATGAAAAGGGTCCGGAATTTGCTGAGTTGATTAAATCAAAATATTTTGTAAAATAATTTGTATTTTGTTTGAACATAATACATATTATTACAAATAATAAATCACAAATAATATAACAAATAGGAGGAGTATATGAATAAGATAGACTATTCAAAAATTGATCCTATTCTGCGGAAAGATCCAACTATTAGTTGGGCAGAATTCAGAGCTTTTTGTAAGAAAAAAAAGATTTATTGTACTAATTGGTCATTTAATGCTCGAAAGAAAAAGTTGGGAAACAAAAAAGGTTATCATTATGAAACTGATTCGGAAACACCTAAAGATTTTGATGTAACTTCTTTCGTTGAAAATTATGTTCCCAACTCTGACCGAAAAAAAGATTACGAGAAAATAACTCGCCTTTTAATTACAAACCCTGATCTTAGTTATTCGGAATTATCGAAAAAAGGAAAGCCTCCTTTTTCTGATGCTAATTTCTATCAATTACGGAGAACTATTCGGAATAAATTAAACAAACCGGTAGAGTCTCGTTCTGATAGGAGAAAATCAAAGGGCAACAAAAAAGTTTCTTCAAGAAAACAAACAGGAATGTTTGTTAATATTTTTGAAAAGGAGATTAATGGAAAAGGGATTGGACTTGAAGCTAAGACTCTTTTGGAAGAATTCATTGAAGTATTGAATCAGGAAAAAGTTGCCAATCTTCAGATAGTCGAAACCGTTTTTCCAAAAAGAGTCCTTGAAATACGCTCTTTTGCAAAAATTTAATCTGGAAGGGAATTATGACAAAACAGAAAGCTATGAATGCTATAAGGAAAGAAAAATATTGGAATGTTATTAGTTCCGGTAATCGTATAACTGTTGCGAGAACTTATGGAAATCGTTTTAGTAAATCCATTTCTTTTTCTCTGACATCAAAAAGGATGCCTGTTACGAAGGAATCGGGATTTCTTCTTGAACATCCTAATTACATTTTCAGAAATAAAATATCTCATTTCAAATCTATTCAAGAAGATGTACGATTGTCTCTTAATAAGACCTATTTAAGGTCTATTATTAGTATGTTGAAGAGAACCGGTATCTGGCCTTTTATAATTAATAAAAAATTTATTGAAGTAAATAATTATAATTCCAGGTCAGATAAAGGAAGAGTTAATCATGAATTAAAAGATCTTTTAAGTCTTTAAATTTTTTCTTCAATATATTTAATGATATCATTGACGGTTTTTAATTTTTCAGCATCTTCTTCGGGTATTTCGATACTGAACTCATCTTCAAGAGCCATGATTAATTCGACTTGATCAAGAGAGTCTGCTAAAAAATCGTCAATAATATGTTTTTGAGGAGTTATTTCAATAAAAGGAACGGCTAACCGTTCGGAAATAAGTTGTTTAATGTGTTGCTCAGTACTGAGTTTTTTCATAATAATTCCTTTTTATAACTGTCTAATTGATATTCTAAAATTAATTCGTGGTTAAACTATTTGTAGTAAAAAAAATTGTATCAAAATGAAAAAAATTCTTGCATAAATAACAGAAAAGTGTTATATTATTATCATAATGATACAAAATGCTAAGATAGTCACAGTTTAAGGTCATGGTTACCATGTATAAACCCTCAAAAAATTTGTTAGAGTGTGTAAAAAACCTATTTCCTCTTGAGATATGTCCTTGGGATGATTATTTCCTTCGAATGGCTCAAACAGATTTTTATTTAAATCGTCATTATAAAAAAGCTTCTAAAACTTATTTCATAAGACGGGCACCTTTTGGAGGTTCTTATGCTATTCTAGGAGGCCTAACTCTTTTTCTACGAATACTTAATGATTTTGTTTTTAATGATGATGTAATCAAAGCTCTGAAAAATATGGGCTATAGAGATGGATTTTGCAATTTTTTACAGGACTTACAAATACGAGTAATGGTTTCTGCTATTAATGAAGGTATGGTATTTTTTCCTAATGAACCGGCAGTTATAATAGAAGGGGATTTAGTTAATGTCCGTATAGCTGAAGGTATTCTCACTAAAAGTCTGAATTTTCCAACATTGGCTATGACTAAATGGCATAGAGTAGTAGAAGCAGCATCTCCAGGAAAAACATACGAATTTTCACGAAGAAGAGCTCAAAATGATATTATCACTTCATTATATGCGCATTTAGCCGGTATTGATATAAGTAGTAATGCAGAAATTCGGAGAGGTGCAGATATTCCTGTAAGTGGCTCTATGGGACATGAATGGATACAGAGTTTTGGTGATGAATTTGATGCTTTTGATAAATGGTTAGAAATAAATCCTGATCGTCCTATTCTTTTAGTAGACACTATATCTACATTAAATTCTGGTGTACCTAATGCTATAAAAGCCTTTAATAAGCACAGGTCCCGTATAAAAGAAGCAGGAGGAATGCCAGGGATACGAAATGATTCGGGAGATTTAGCGTATTTAACTATTGAAGAAAGATTGATGTTAAATAAACACGGCTGTGCAGATGTTATGATATTTGAAACAAATGATCTTGATGAATACAGTATCCAATCTATTAAACAACAGATTTTTACACAGACTCCAAAGCCCATGAATCCATCAGATATTTTAGAGAAAATTATATGGGCATGTGGAACTAATCCTGGGACGTGCTCGGATCAACCCAGTATTGGAGGGGTCGTAAAATTAACTTCTATTGAAGATAAAGCTGTAATAAAAATTGCTCATGATAATCCTATTAAAACCAGTATTCCCGGCTCTAACAGATCGGCCCATGTATATACAGAAGAGGGAGAATTACTTTGTTGCCTGATTTATCATAAAAACGAAAAGGTCGAAAATATAGAGACTGTGTATCATCCGGATGATAAAGGAAAAAATATTAGACTTGCAGATTATAAAAATCTCGTTTTTAAAAAGAGACAAGTTTATATAAATCATTCCCGGGAAACTCTGAATGATGTAAGGGAACGAGTTAAAGAGGAAACAAAAAATCTTCATTGGAGTCATAAAAGATTAAATAACCCTCATAGAGTTAAAGTCAGTTTAACAAAAAAAGTATTTAATCTAAGAGAAAAAATGATTCAAAATAATCAACTGATGGAGGAAAAATGAAAAATATTATTATTTCAATTTCAGTGTGTTTAATTGTTTTTCTTGTCTTTTCCTTTGTTTATGGATCATTTACATTACTACTCGAAAATTTCGGTATTGGAGACACAGAACATGAAAAAGGATTTCTTGGAGTTTTATTAATAGGTGCCTATATTTTTATCCTTATAAAAACATGGTTTATAACAATGAACTTTTTAAAAGCAAAAGGCAGAAAAAATTAAAATAAAAAAAGAGCTCTTATGATGCTACTAAAGCAAAAAGAACATAGAAAAATATAATTGATGTTGAATCACTTTTAGAATCGTATAACAAATAAGGAGGTAAAAGGTGTCAGAAAAAATATGTCTTTTCGCTATTGATTGTCAAGTTGATTTTTGTGACCCAAATGGTCGTCTTTCTGTTCCCGGTGCTCATGATGACATGACTCGTTTAAGTTCTATGATAAAAAAATTCGGAAGAGAAATTGATGATATTCAAATTACTATGGATTCACATTATCTTGTACATGTAGCCCATTCGCGCTGCTGGGTTAATAAAAAAGGAAATCATCCTGTACCGTTATTTCTATATCCGGATAATAAAGTCCCTACTCCAATTACTCTAGCAGATATACAATCTGGAGAATGGAGGGCATATAATCCGGCTTTTCAGAGACGGTATGAATCTTATGTTGAAAGTCTTGAAAAAATTGGACGATATGCTTTAATGATTTGGCCTGATCATTGTATTATAGGACATCCGGGTCAAAATCTGTATTCTCCTTTTTTTGAAGCCGTGAATGAATGGGAAGATCGATTTTTTGCTATAGCAAAAAGGACAACAAAAGGGTCAAATCCTTTTACTGAGCATTATTCAGCCGTCAAAGCAGATGTAGAGGATCCGAAAGACTCAAAAACGCGTTTAAATACGGATCTTATCAATCTGCTAAAAGAATATGACATTATTCTTGGAGCTGGGGAAGCTCTTTCTCATTGTTTTGCAAATACCATGCGAGATGTATTTAATGAATTCAGCCCTGAACAGATAAAAAAGTTCGTTTTACTTGAAGATGCTACATCAAGTGTTCCTGGGTGTGAAAAAATGGGAGAAGATTTTATTAAAGAATACACTGCTAAAGGTATGCAAACGGCAAAGACCACCACTTTTTTCTAAAAAGGGGCTTTATGGATTGTTGCGGTATTAAACTCGATTTTGAAGAAATTGGAGGGATGGACCAAAAAATTTTAAGGCCACTTGTAGAGTGTGTAATATACAGTTCATTTATAAAGGAGTAAAATATGAAATTAATGGGAGTAGATGCAGATCAGGTTGCTCAAACTGTACATGGGTTTGATTATACCAGTATTACAGTTGATAAATTAGGTGCAACTGAATATACTTTTGCCGGTATTGCTCTTGATATAACCACATCCGTTGCCCCTTTTAAATCTTCCCTTGAAAAAATGTTAGAAGAATGTCTGATATTTTTAAAAAGATCTCCCCGGGTTTTAAATTTATTGGCTCGTACAACGGCATTTAATTCTTCTGTTGGAATTAATGAGTTTCACGGATTTACTTTAATAAATTCTCTTGATCCGACAGGATTTAAAAATCTTGTTCAACCGGGAGGTATGACAAATTTATATGATGCTACATTAGATATCATCGAGTCTATAAATGATTATGCTACGAAACTTTTCGATGATGAAGTTATTGTAAATGCTAATGGTATCATATATATCATAACTGATGGGGATGATAATAGTTCTCAGTATCAAATATCTGATATAAAAAAAGCGATTGAAAAAATCAGACGTGCCGAGGCATTGGAATCTATACAGATTATTCTTGTTGGTATAAATGATTCGGATCCTCATTTTAAACAAAGATTAGAAGATTTTCAGGTTGGGGTAGGAATAGATAAATATGTTTCTATGGGAGACGTATCTGAGAAAAAACTGGCTAAACTCGGGGGATTGATTAGTCAGAGTGTCTCTTCAACCTCATCGAGTCTTGGAACTGGAAATCCATCCCAGGATGTGAATAGTTTTAAATTTTAGTGGGAAAATTTATGGTTGATTCTTATTATGGTATAGGTGAAGGGCATTTAGTTTGTCAGGACTATGCCCTTCACGGTTCTCTGGATGATATGGAATACGTAATTATTTCTGACGGCTGTTCCGGAGCTGAACACTCAGAAGTAGGGGCCCAGATTTTATGTCATGCCGCAAAATATCATATAATTTCATGCTACCAGAATGATTTATTAAAACAGTGCTCTTCAGAATTTTTAGTAAAAGTATTAGGTAATGCCATATTAAAAAGAGTCGATGAAATAAGAAAAATTTATCCCATCAATAAGACAGCATTAGAAGCTACTCTTTTAATAGCTATTAGAATAGGGCTTAAGTTATATCTTTTCATTTGGGGTGATGGAATTATTATTGAAAATATTCAAATTAATGAGTCGAGAATCATTAAAGTAATTAATATTGATTATGAAAACAAGCCATTCTACCTTGTATCCGATAAAAATCAATATATGAAAAAATGGGGTATGAGATATTATAAAGAGCAAAATTTATGGGGCATTAAAAATAAAAACTCAGACATAATAATTAAAGATAAAGAGATGAGTTATTTATTACCTTTTTATGAACCCTATATTTATGAAAAAGATTTAAAAGAAAATGATAATAGTATAACTCTTTGTTCGGATGGGATTTTGTCTTTCAAAGATGAAAACAAAAATTTGGTAGATTTATTAACAATAGTTAATGAATTTATAACCTTTAAGACAATAGTTAATGGTTTTGTTAAAAAAAGAATGTTTTTTATGAGGAGAAAAATAAAAAATAAAAACTGGTCTTATTATGATGATATTAGTACTGGAACTATTATTTATGAGCTATGAAATTGTATTTAGATATCACTGTAAATCAGAGCTTTCTAGTCAGGAATTAAAGGAAATAGATAGGTACTTATATCTATTTCTTAAAGAACGAGAAGGTATAGATATGTTAGATCACGGAGCTGATCTTCGTTCTGACCTTTATTTTTTGTTAAATTCGGATTCAAATGAATAAGAAGTCATATAAAGTTAGAACAAAAAATAAAACAGTTACTTTGACTGACAAAGAATTTATTGCAGCCGGTGGTCAAGGTGCTGTTTTTAAAAAAGGGGATTTAGCATATAAAATTTATCATAATCCGAAAAAAGTTATTCCTGAAGCTAAAATTATGGAATTAACAGAATTAAAACATGATAATATTTTAGCCCCTATAGAACCTCTTTATGATTATGGGAAAAATGTACCAATTGGTTTTACGATGAAATATATTAAAGAGGTTGAATTTCTTTGTCAGATTTTTACTAGAAATTTTCGGGATGCTAAGGGTATTAATCCATCGGATATTGCAGAACTTGTGATTCAGATGCAGAAAACATTACAATACATTCATAGTCGTGGAGTTCTTGTTGTTGATTATAATGAGATGAATTTTCTTTTAGATAAAATGATAAAAACTGTTTTTCATATAGATGTAGATTCTTGGAAGACTAAAAACTTTCCTGCAGTTGCAATAATGGATAGTATTAGAGACAGAAAAGAAAAACCAGGAGTTTTTACAGAGCTCACAGATTGGTTTTCCTGGGCTGTAGTGACCTTTCAGATGTATATAGGTATCCATCCCTATAAAGGTCGTATAGATGGTTATAAGCCGTCAGAATGGCTCAAGAGAATGAATGACAACATGTCTGTCTTTGAATCCGGAGTTAAATTACCTCCAGCTTGTCAGGATTTTTCAGTGATTCCAAAAAAGCACCTGGAGTGGTATAAAGCTGTTTTTAAAAAGGGCGAACGATCAATACCTCCATTTCCGGATGATTTTTTGGTTGGAGCTGCAGTTATTAGAACCGTGGTAAGTAAAGGCGATTTTATAGTAAAATGTATTTTGGAATTAAATGAGTCTATTAAAAATCTCTTTTATTTTAACGGAAAACAATATGCTCTAACTCGAAAAGGCCTTTATTATAATAATGATAAAATTATTAAATTTAAAAATTCTATGAAATCCGTTTTAATTGGTATGTGTGAAGTCTTTAATGAGGACCCTTTAATTCTTTACCATAAAAATAATAGAGTTGATTTTTATGACCTGAAGGAGAATTTAATTAGTTCTATTGAAGCTGAAGATATGATGGGTTATAATAAGGCCTTATATACAATAAACAGTGGGCAATTAATACAGAATACCTTCGAGAAATTAGGCCGTATTATTCATAAAACCAAGGTTATTTCCAGTATAACTAATTCTTATCAGACCTTTTGTGGCGTGACCTTTTTAAACGATTTTATGAAATGTCGATTAGTAATTCCTTTTGAGATAGATTCATGTGTTAATATTAATATCAAAGAATTAGATAATCATAGAATCATTAATGCTAAATATGATAAAAGTGTATGTATAAGTATCTCTGAATTTGAAAGTAAATATTATAAAACTGTTATTTTATTTAATGAATTACATTCAAGTTATGAGCTTATTCAAGTAAAAGTTGATTTTCATTCAGTTAATTTTATTGTATTACCAAATAAATTGTGCCTTGATGTAGACCTAGAAAAATTATCTCTGTTTAAAAATTTAAAAATGAAAAAAGAAATAAAAAATATTCCTTTCGATAATTCGATGCGCTTATATAATCAAAATATGCAAGTTATGTTTGTTAATGAAAGTAAACTTTATTCCGTGACAATGAAATAAATGGAAATAAAATGAAATGTCCAATATGTAACTCTATAACTCATGTATGTGATTCAAGAATTAAAAGTAATTTTATATATAGACGACGTGAGTGTCTGGAATGTGGGCGTAGATTTTCTACTAAAGAAATATATAAGGAGACCTACATGGATACAATAAATATTGTAAAAAGAATTAAATTATGGCTAATAAATCAGATTAAAGAAACCGATTTAAAGGGCTTTGTCATTGGTGTTTCCGGTGGAGTTGATTCTGCAGTAGTTTCTACATTATGTGCTGATACTGGATTTCCTGTCATATGTGTGAGAATGCCTTTAAATTCTTCTTTCAATAGTTTAAAAAGAGCTAAAGAACATGTTGAATGGCTGATTAAAAAATATTCAAACGTAACTGATTTTGAGGTTGATTTAGGGTCCTCTTTTGAGTCCTATATAGGACGTTTACCTGAAGAAGCAAAAAAGGAATTAGCTCTGGTTAATACTAAATCTCGTTTTAGAATGGTTACATTATATAGTTTTGCCGGGAGTAATGAATATTTTGTTGTAGGGACGGGAAATAAAATAGAAGATTATGGGATAGGCTATTTCACTAAATTCGGTGATGGTGCTTGTGATTTAAGTCCAATTGGTGATTTAAAAAAGAGTCAGGTCTATGATGTTGCAAAATATCTCGGAATAATTGAATCTATTCAATTTGCTGAACCGAGTGACGGGTTATGGGATGATAATCGTTCAGACGAGGAATCTATTGGTGCAACTTATGAGGAACTTGAATGGGCCATGGATTTTTGTGAGGAAAATAGAATTGAGAGTCTTTCTCAATATAAAAAAATGGAGAATTTATCCATTTCAAAAAGGCAAGAAAAAGTTCTTAACATATATTTGTCCCGACATGAAAAAAATCAGCATAAAATAAAAATGCCTCCTATATGTTTATTGAATATAAATGAGGAAAAATAGTCTTGAAAAAAATAGGTCTGGATTTCCATGGTGTGATTGATAAAGAATCTGAATTATGTTCATTCTTAACTAAAAATTTAATTAAACAAGGTTACGAAATACATATAATTACAGGCCATGAAAATAATGAAAAATTCCGGGCAAAATTGAAAAGTTTAAATATTGTTTGGACTCATTTATTTTCTATTATTTCATACCATAAATCTATAGGAACTCCTGTGACATATGATGAAAATGGTAATCCCTGGATAGATGAAGAGATATGGAATAGCTCTAAAGCGGAATATTGTAAAAAAGAAAATATTGATATTATTATAGATGATTCAAAAATTTATGAAAAATATTTTAATAACTGTTCAACATTTTATATGTCTTTTGAGATGTTTAAACAGTTTAGGGAGATGATGATAGATGGAAGAATTAAAGGATGATCTTTCCAATTATAATCCCAAAGATTATGATAGCCCATCAGTAACTGTTGATATTGCTATTCTCAGTATAATAGAGAATGATTTAAAAATTCTCTTAATTAAAAGAAAATACCCTCCTTTCAGAGGTTATAGAGCTATTCCCGGAGGTTTTGTAGATATCTATCGAAATGAGACCCTTGAAGAAACTGCTTTAAGAGAACTCATGGAAGAGACAAATTTAAAAGGTATTTATGTTGAACAGTTAAAAACGTATGGAGACCCAAACAGAGACCCCCGAAAAAGAGTGATTACTGTGGCCTATTTTGCATTAGTTCCTTATAATTTATTAAAAAAATTAGATATTAAAGCTGGAGATGATGCGGAAGATGCTCAATGGTTTTCATTAAAAAAATTACCCCATTTAGCTTTTGACCATAAAAAAATATTAAAAGATTTGTGTATTCGTTTGGAAGGAAAAGTGAGTTACACTGATATTGCTTTTAAATTATTACCTAAAAAGTTTACCTGGTCTCAATTACAGGAGGTCTATGAAATAATACTTGGACGGCCACTCCTAAGAGCTAATTTCCGTAGAAAAATTAGATCTATGTATGTTTTAAAAGAATTAAAAGAATATAAGAAACAAAAGGGTGCCGGAAGACCCCCTCTTCTTTTAAAATATGTTAGAATAAACAAATTATAAATTATTTTTCTGGGATCCAGAAATGATACATTGATCTTTTATTGTTTTCAGAAAAAGATTTACCTATTCTGGATTCACCCAGTAAATGAAATTGAATGAATCCTATATCCCTGAAAATTTTTTCTACATTACCATCTAGATCATGGGCCTCAAGAATAATATGTTTGAAATTTGAAAGATACTTTAAAAATCGTTCTTTCTTTTTTACCCATCTTAAGAAACTGAGGCAAAAAATGACATCATAATCATATCCAAGAATGTGTTCATAATCTGAATTATCAATATCGAGATTAATAATTTTCATTTTTTCTTCCGGGATACGAAAAGCTTTTCGAACTAATTGAGTAGCAATAATATGGTGTTGGTTAAAATCAATAGCAGTAGCAGATTGTAACTCAAAATATTTTAATAAATATGCCGGGACTATTCCCATACAAGTACCAAGGTCTAAAATTTTTAATCCTTTCCAATCAATTTCATCACGGAACTGTTTCCACCTTAATTCCCAAGCCCTTTCCCCATCGAAATATTTTCCATTAATAATAATGCTATAATAAGGTTTTCTATTCAAACCTCCAGTAGACATTGACCATGCCTGGCTTATTAATTTCATATCTATTCCAGAATTCCATAGTTGAATTTTTTCCTTATAAAGGTTTTGTAAAAATTCGTAATAATCCTCAGGAATACATTCACGATGATATTTAGGAATTTTATATAAACCTCTGATATGAGCTACTGATTCAATATCAATGATATAATAATCTCTTTCAGTCTCAGCCACATTTGATTGAACCAGGTCATAATAAAAAAAATCAGTCCTTTTAGCTCTTTCTATTAATTTGTTATAAAACCGTCTGTATTTTGCATTCTGTTCTGAGGCCCTATTAAAAATATTAAAATTGTGTTTATTTTTATGCCTGAGTACATTACCATAAATTATTCCATCTTTATCATGTAAAGGGCAGTTATAGGGTGACATAGAATATCCAACACATGTATTATTATCAGAGATGAGGATTTCATTGATGTCTGTCAAGCCTTCATAAAAACCAACATTTAAAGCAAGAAGAAAGGTATCTCCTATTCTTCTATCCCAGAGAACAGCTTCTTCTTCCCAGATTTTATAATATAGTCTATCATATGGGTCGTAAAATAATTTGTTTTCTTTTAAAACCTCACAGGAAGAAAAATCGATTGTATCAATATATGTATTTATCATTATTTCCTTTTATGTCTTTTGAATATTAGCAAAAGCATCTCATAGAGGTTCTATTTCCATAGTTAATTTCTTTCCGGTACTGGCAGATGCGATATATCCTATTTTTTAATCTGTTTTACTCTGTTATCCCCGCCTTGCCAACGATAGGGTTTTGAAGGTGCATGATATGCAGAGCTCCATTCTTTACTCGGATTTTCTATTATGCCTTTTGAGCCACAAACACATTCTACCATAATAACTCGGGATGAAAGAGCTGTTGAGTATACTATCCATTCATGAGTGTGATTTTCAAAAGGCACGCGATCATTAACAGTAATTTCTTTGTCATTTTCCTCAATAAGCTGGATAGTTCCCTTTTGAGTAGTCTTCCATAGTTCTTGTAATCGGGCAGCGAAATCATCTGAAATACCTCTAAAAATCACATGCATAATAATAACTCCTTAGATTTGTTGAGAGGTTCGACCATTCTGGAAAATATAATCATCGATAAGATGGGCATAAATCCAAGGCATTATTTTTCTCTCTAATTAAAAAGATTGAAAAGATTCCGACTGAGTGATCCTAATTTAATTATTTTTTATGCCACCATTTTATAAACGTTACCGAGTTTTTTGAATTCATTCTCCGAACACAAAATCATAGTCCGAAAGGCTATGACATTGTCAGTAGGAGGGACTTTCATATCCCTTTTGATACGCACACAGACCTCTTCTATGAGCTTTCCTTTTTCCCAGACCTTAGTATGGTCACAAGTTCTGAAAATCTGGTATATGCGCCCTGAAGAGCCCTTAACAAGAATAAAACCATGTGTCATATATTTCCGGAATTCAGCTTCTGTAATCATTTCTCTAAGAGTATCTATAGCTATCTGTTCATTTTCAGAGATATTTCGGATTGGATTAGCCCGGGATTTAATATTTATGATCAGGTTATTCTTTATTCGGTTCGTTTCCAGATTAGCTGGAGAAGGTCTAAAATAATAATCAGAGGAGTAATTGAAATGAGCTGTTTCTATACCTACTTCAATTCTTTCTCTAGTAGAATCATATTTCATATCTTTGACATATGATCCTGTTTTAGGCCATTCAGCTAAAAGCTCATTTTTATATGATTCTGGAGATGATTCTGTTTTAGGCCATTCAGCTAAAAGCTCATTTTTATATGATTCTGGAGGATGTAAGAAGGATTTAAAATAATCAATATTATGGTCGATGATAAAATTTGAGCCCGAAGAATTTGAAGCCCAAGTTCCTTTATTATCCCCAAAATTAATTTTAATATCTCCTAAATCAAAATAGTTCTTTTTATGTTCGAGGTTTAAATCTTTTCCCTGATTATTTAAATAAGTGTTAACCATTTCATTCGCTATTTTTATTTTATGTTTAAAGTTATCTTCTAAAGAAAAGGAATATTTTAGTAATCCATCATCATGACGAGATAACTGTAGTGT
>Ga0180433_10004133_pt1 | contig 20607 bp, 17 predicted proteins | sample SS_ome_8_FD_132980 | JGI IMG/M metagenome (GOLD analysis project Ga0180433, IMG submission 132980) | Hypersaline lake sediment archaeal communities from the Salton Sea, California, USA - SS_1_D_1 metaG | ecosystem: Environmental > Aquatic > Non-marine Saline and Alkaline > Hypersaline >... | reverse complement strand
GACTCGCTTGCGGCTGGTGGTGAGCCTTTACCGCGAGGGAGTCGAACCCTCTGGGCATCAACAAGGTTTCAGCTCATCATGTACTCAAAGGCATCCTCCTTTCCAGGCTTCGCCTGTCGCTCACTGGGTATGCTTGTATGTAGTAGACGATGAGGAGACAGAGTCCCTGGAGGAAGACGACGATTGCTGTTGCGTCTACGTTACCGAAGTTCAAAAAATCGTAGAAGAAGGGACCAGTGATGAAGGCCCTCTAACTCCAGGCTGCTTGGGCAACGATGTGTCTCTCGAAGCGAAACCCTATCCTACAGCGGCGTCATTTCCAGACGGTGAGCCACATTGGACAATCCAGAAGCCAAGAACATCGGATGCGTCGCTAAGTCCTACATCTGGGTCTGCGACAACAACGGTTAGCGGACTTGACATGTATGGAGAATATACCATCACGGCGAAGTGTGGGAGTTCAGATGATGGGGATAGCATAACCATTAAGTTCTTGCTTGAAAACGAGACCGGGTGGGAGGCCTATGGTGGATCTGGTATACCAGGGTCTTGTTCCCCGACGTGGTGTGATGGAGAAGACTCCGTAATATTTGACGATTGCGGCAATGAGCTGGAGGTTTCGTGTGCCCAAAGTGACGGGACAGGTGGCCTTAGCGGGTGTGCTTACCGGTACTTCTACAACGACGATCTAATAAGCTCATGCATTTGGGAAAATGGTACGAATAAATGGTGGTACAAAGAGGCTGATATACAAGGTACTAACGAGAAAGTCTTTACAAAAGCAAGACATACTACTGTCGATCCGGACAAATTTGACGATGAAGGATGTTCGGGCTATTATTGCTCGTTGGTCACAATCTACAACTGTACAACCGGTACATCTACCGAGTACTGGCGCAGGTCAGCGAGTAGTATGCCGTGGACGGAGACCGATGGTGAAGAGCACGAATGTGAAGGTCCGTGAAACGAACAAAGATGTGAAATGTATCATGGGAGGACATAAAGATGCATGTTAAGATGAAAGGCATGTTCAATTCAGTGAATAAGGCCCTAATGGTAATCGCGGTTTTTTACCTTTTGTGTTCCACGTTTTGCTATGGAGGTAGTATCGCAAAAACGAGGATACCGTTTGAAGGTAATGCCAGCGATGGCACGCTCGTGATTGGCTACAAAACCGGTCTGAACACCAATTTTGTTTCCATCAACACCTCCACTGATGAGTCTGCAGAACTGGCCGTGGCTCGCTTGGCAAGCGCTATTGCCTGGTCCGATTCCATATATGATTACAGTCGGGTGGGCGGACAGGTCGACCGTGAGGCAGTCGCGGCGAAAATAGCGTTAGGCGCTACACTCGAGCTTATGGGATTCCCCGGCGAGTATTTTCTTGCAGGAAGTCAAACAGGCCTGGGCATCCCCAAACCGCCACTTTGTCTTAGTTGCTTCTATGTTACGCAAGATGGGACATATCACCTCAGATGGGTGAATCCACCAGGTGAGTATGACTGCGTTAGGATCAAGTGGAGGTATGCTAATTCGGATAAAGGTGGTGGTGATTTCTTCCCTGGCCCACCGAACGCGTACACATTCAAGAAGCCATCTGACGTGAACGGTCTGGACCTCGACGTTTGGCTTATGGGTTTTCGTCACAAAATGCCTGTAGAGGATATGCTCGCGAATAGCATTCCATTGGGTAGCAACGCCGTTCCGTCGGATATTGCGGCGATTCACGTAACTAGTAAAGGGCATTGTCAGGAGGAGACCCACGAAATTCCGTTTTATGGAGGTATCAGCCCTAATTGGACGCCATGGAGTACCGGTCCAGAAGTTGAGAAAGCCGGCTTCGAACAGGGAAATAGATATGCCAGCGTGGCTGCTGATGTCCATGATGACCTGCCTGCGTCGCACCCCCGCGGGCTTCTGTCGAAGCTTTTATACCAAGTCGTTAAGGCACCGCCGGAGGGTGTCACACACGGCACATATAGGAAATTCTTAGGCTTGACGCCCGGGCATACCTATAGGCTCACCGCATGTGTGAGTACCCTCGGTATGGAATCGGCCAGCGGCAATTGGTCGTTTTCCGTACACGCGGCGCCCAGCGGGTCCGGCGGAAAGGGCCTCACGGCCAAACAGATGGCAGGCTCAGCCTCCTTGCCGACAGACAGGAAGGGGCCGCAAGCCGGGCGCATCGTATCCTACGGGCCAGGCAAAACAACGAGAAGCGATTTTGCTCTGGCGTTCACCGGGGACAATCCAATCGGCGGCGGAGAGATTCCGCATATTGTGATGCCTGCCGGAATGGATACACTTACCGTGTGGGTTCGCTTTCGTTGTTCGGACCCTGAGGGTGAGGTAGCATTCTCGGGCGTGAAGCTTGAAGATCTGACCGCCATGGAGGAACCGAAACGCCCCGAGGAGATTCTCGAAGAAGAGAATGCCGCGGAGATTCGGCTTCTAAAGTGGATGCAGAAGAAAGCAGAGCGCTAAGCGAATCCGTGAAAATCCGGCGGTTACCCAGACATTGCACCTGGCTCGTATCCAACGGAACTGTGGGTCTACCAGTTCTATTTAGCGCAGCAAGTGGGGCACTTCGAGCTGGAAGTGGATCCGGCGGCAGATGCGAACAGAATAAGGATATTCAAGCCTAATGTCCAGTGGTACGATAACTGGGTTGTGGGGGCGGGAGCTACGGCCATCATCGGGCCGGAGCTTGGAAGTAGCGCAGAGCTGGAATACGAATTAATGGGAGGTACCGGAATAACGAAGTTCGCGGTCGAAGGCATTGAGTTCGGGACCGATGCGAACATAGTGCTGACCTGGGTGGACGACTGGAGCGGTGACGAGGTGAACGAGCAGGTTTCGATCCGAGTGGCGCCGTTCAAGCTGCTTGGTCATTCAAGAAACGTTGACGTTGATGACCCACCTACAGAGAGGAAAACTGTTTACGTTACAAGTTTCTCTGAAAACTATGATCTACGAGTGAACTATCTTCGAAAAAAGTATAATGCGGAGCCCGATTACGTTACTGGACACTTGGATGAAGCGTCCATAAGCGACGAATGGCACCAGGATGGCTACGAGGTGGGATACGTTGAGGCGCCCTATGTTGATGATCCTGTGCCCATCTTTCTTGTCTCCCCGCGCGCAAAAGACCGTTCTAATTCCCTCCGGCATTATGTCCACAACGATCGGTTGCAGCCGGACGTGGGCGTATGCTGGGAATTGGAGTACATAACCGACTGGACCACTTTTGACAAGTTTGGAGACGTTGAATACGGACTCTGTGGGAAAAGTCTGCATGAGGACATAAGAGCCTTTTTCCAGGCTCAGGATGCCGGCCTCTCGGAGATAGATACGGACTGGCTGGATATCGGCCATGTTGATGAGATAATCTCTTCGTCACCTTTTGGACATACCATCGTAGCCGATCCGGAAACATGCTGGGGCATGTTACTATGGGTGTGTTCTGACTCTCCCAGTGCGATGATAGCAGGTCATGGCGTCCTGAGTATACTAACGGATAAGGATAAGTATCATCTTAACGTTGATCCTGATCCTCCTCAAGCCTGGTTCGATGACCAACAAGAAGGTGTCGAAGGCATTATGGAGCAACAAAATCTGCCGATGTCGTTGTCCTCTTGGGACTCACAAGACCCCATCCCGCAGCCCGGAGGTGACAATACCGGGGATGGGGAACTTTCCAAGGCTGGTGTCTTTGTGGCAGATTTGCCCGACGGGGTGGGCACCCGTACGTACCGCGTTTGGTTCAACCAGGGGAACAATAGCCAATACACAGTTTGGTGGAAGGACGACGATGACCCCGACTGGTCCGGCCCTGACACAGACATCTTCGGAGTCTTGCATGGCGATGAGTATGAAGATCCTTGGTACCATGGCTGGGATGCGAGCTACATCAGAACGAATGCCGATTGCGTCTTTAACACCGCCAAGTGCTATATTCTGGAGGCCTCGTGGGACAGAAACTACCGGGATTTGATTGCCCCCGATGATAAGTTCTTCTTCACCTTTAGCCCGGGTGGGACGACCATTGAAATGCCCGTGCTCTTCGAATGGCACGATTACTATGAAGAATCGGGTTGGGTTGTTGCCTATACCATCAACCATGTGAACTGTCTCGTTGACGGGGAAACCGTATTTACGGGGGACCCACAAGAATATGGAACGTCAGTATTCAGTACCTATGTCGAAAAACTTTTCAAGAAGGCCGGCTACACCAACGTGAAAATGCCTAATTCGTGGTGGTACCATAGCAATAGCGGGAATATCCATTGTGGCACGAATGTTCGCAGGAGCACTCCATAACCCTGCGATCGGGCCAAAAAAGCGTGAGTAAATATTAGCCGCGCGGCGATTGTTGAATCAAAGCATCGGTGAGACTTGTTTAATCAGAAAGTTTACGGTATAATATATGTGTGGATTGGAGGTCAAACCAGTGATGAAATTCGCAGGATACGTTGTTCTGGCAACAGTTTTGGGATACCCCAGCGCGGTCAGTCAGGCCGCGGTCGTCGGCATAGTGTGCACAGACCTTGAGAACAGTCCATGGCACGGTGATCCTCTGCCGGCAGATGTATGGAGCTTTGATTACCATACACAGACATTAACTATCAATGAGGTTTTACATGATATGTGTCCAAGTAAAGATCACCCTCTTGGATGTTTCTATGATTCTGCCGTTCGGGTGTGGGGATGGACCACAGCGCCTGAACAGGAGACATTGACCATCATCAAGAATATCACGAACGAAACAGGCATTACCTGGACGAGTTATATACAGGAACTCGACGCCGGGCGGAGCTACTGCTTATTTGTCGAAGGAAGCGCCGAAAGCGAAAAGCTTCCAGAAATCACATATAAAACGCAGCCGCCGTTGCCCTATACTGTTGAGTTCGCTGGTCCAGAGCCCGTCTCAGACGGTGAGTCTGTTACTATTCGTTTTGATGTCTGGTGTGATTACTCTCCTGATGCTCCAGGCAAGTTCTACTTCGATGTGACTCCCAATCCTATTCCGGAGCCTCAGACTATCTCGCTTCTCGCGCTGGGTGCTCTCACGCTACTACGAAAGCAGAAAAGAGCCTGAACAATGAATAATTGGTAATTGAAGGAGTAAGACCCATGAATGTTGTAAGGAAAAGGCTTTTTCCGGTTGTTGCAGCAGTTTTGCTGTCTTCTGCTGTTTGCCATTCACAGGATATTGGCTCAGATTTTCAACAAGCCCTTAATATGATACCAAAGGACCCGATATGGCCCAGCGGAATTATGTATTACGACATGCAAGAGGCCGCAGATGCGTTTGTCAGCAAATACAGCGGCGCGCCGGCAATAGGATTTCTCCAAGCGAGAGTGCAAGACCCTAATGCAGATAAACTGGCCTTGCTTTGCCTCGCCAAGTTAGCAGCCACCGACAGTAAAGCCGAAGAAGCGCTATACGAGGCCATCTACGCAAAGGACCCATATTTCCAACCAAGTGCAGTCACAGTGATCGGGTACCTGGAACCTGATCATGGCCGGCGGGTTGCTGAAAAATTTCTGAACCGGCCGGGTTCTACGATTGTGCGGTGCGCTGTCGCCGATCTGCTCGGCGGACTCGGAGACCAAAACACACTGGAAGTGCTCAAGCAGATGCAACCCGGCGAAGAAGACCACTGTGTAGAAGAGCACATTGAGTCGGCTATAGCAAACTTAGAGTACAGACTGACGGAAGTTCCACCCGCTCAACAGGCCGAATGGGCTCGCTACGAAACCCTGTATTGGAGGACCTTGCATGAAAGCCCTCGGTCTCGGAAGGTTCATTCGGAAAAAGGTCTGGCTGCCCAAACATTGTACATGCAGGGCTGGCGATTTTCACGTGGATTCCTGGAGTACAAGCTGGAATCCGACAGCATTCTCGCGGTTGGGATAATTGGCATGCAGAGAGAACCTTGGGCTGTACCGCAGCTTAAGGAACACGCGACGCTTAAAGACTCTTTGGGTGATTTTGCACGAGGCGGGCTTGCCAGAATCGCCACAGATGAGGCCCTCCGTGCGCTTGAGTCCTCAATAATTCCTGGGGGACATAGCCGTGCAAATTACCACTTAGTGATTTTATTGACGCGGTATGGCGACAAAGATTCTGCTGAATTTATGGAAAACCTGTCGGTAGACCAGCGGTTTTCTGAGGATGAGCGTGCTTCTTTTGAACATGCATACAACATTATGGAAAAACGCCTTGCTGCAAAACAGTAGGCAGTGTGCTCAGCGGGGAAAGTTCAAACTCGCGGGCTCTCCGTGGTGCCTCTTCGCGTCGTCTGGTCGAGGCAAGGAGACGGCTTTTTTCAATAGTCCTTAAAGCCGTTCATCCATTCGGGCCAATCTTTCGGCTGCAGCCGACGACTATACCGATGCTGTCGGTGATAGTCGGCGGCCTATGCTCTCGTACGCACTGCCATTGGGGTCGGAAAAGCACAGAAATAGCCCCTCTTACCCAATGTGCCCGTCGCAACAAGGCCCGGGATAGCCTCACTGCAGTTGTTTTACCAATGAATTCCTTCCCCGGTTTTTTGTCGGCTACCACTCTTAAGCATAATTAGCGCCGCGCGCACGCCATATTCTTAAGGATTCAGTGCAAATTCCCGACCAGGATGATAGCTATGAACAAGACCTGGTCTGAAATTGTGGATACCATTTTTGAAGAGGCGAAAAGAAGAGCAGGGGTGGTGGATGCCAATGAGAGCCAACTTAATCCTCTTAAGAGGAAACGGTAACGGGCTTGATGAGGAAGTTCTGCAATTGCTTTCACAGGCGAACCAGCCGCTGTGCGTGAGTACACTTGCCTTCCTCCTGAATAGACCTGCCAGGGATATCTGCATGGCCTTGAACAAGCTCCGGAAGTACAGTGAGGTCAGTCTAGTCAAAGTCACCGCCAAGCGTCTACAGTTCTGGACGGTCAAGAAACGATAGCTAAGACTTTCCATACAAAAGAAAAAAGCCAGGTGGTAATCGGGTAGAGTCAAGATGTGGCGCGGTGGCTTAGGATAAGCCTATCTGTTGTCAAACCCTTTTGTTTGTCGGTGCCTCAATAGCTTCTCCATGCTCCGTTTCTACACCCCAGCTCATCAAACCGGATGTGCGGTTTTCCCGCATCTTATGTGGCGCCGGCAGTTATGTGGCGCTGAGGCAGACAAACGTAGCTGAAGCACATTGTGGAGTTGTTGAGCGCCACATAACTAAACGGCTACAGGGAACGTAAGAACGACATCAGACTACTATCTTCACGCCACCGTTTGCTCGCTTGTGTTTTCTCGCCTACGTCGCAAGTGGCAAGCGCTTTGGCCTTCATCGCCAAGTCTATTTCAGCGTAGACATTGGTTGTATTCAGTGAGACATGCCCCAGCCAGGCTCGAATCGTGTTTATGTCTACGCCAGCCCGCAACAAATGAACGGCAGTGGTATGTCGGATGGTATGTGGACTAATTCGCTTGGCTGCCAATGAGGGTATTAACTCAATGACCTTCGGAACATAGCGTTCGACCATTGCGTGGATGCCGAATCTTGTAATAGGCTGACCGCAGCGATTGAGAAAGACCTGTTCTCTGGGGATCACGGTGAGCAACTGTTGTTCTCAACACCTTTGTTGTGACAGGCCATAAAGGGCAATGGCGGATCTTGTTTCCTTTCCCGAGTATTTTCACCGATGCAGGAGATGCTAAATCGAGATCCCGAATCGCTAATTTCGCAGTCTCATCAGCGCGGGCTCCAGAATTATACAAAAAAAGGAGCAGTGTATAATCGCGCCGACCCTGGGCGGTTGTTTGATCTGGTGCTGCCAGTATGGCATCCATCTCTTCCTTCTCAAGATAGGATACGGTCGAAGCCATGCCTTTCTTAAATGGAATTCCGCGGATTTGCCCACACCAAGCAACATGTTCAGGACTGTTTATTCCAATAAAATACGCAAGTGAGTGAACAACTGCCAGTCTTTGGTTGCGCGTTGCAACCCCACAACGGCGAGATTCCTCCAGATGTCTGAGGAAGGAACGGAAGCGGTCTGCGGAAACATGTTCAATCATAAGGCGATCGATAGGTTGCCCAATGTCTTTGGCCAGGAACGGCAAGAGTAATGCTAAGGCATCTCGGTAGCTGCGCCGGGTATTGAGAGCTAGATTTCGCTCTCCCTTGAGATACTCAAGCAAAAAACGTCGAACCCATGGACCGAGCAGTGCGTTATCAGCCATGATCCAGCTCCTTTGGCCATGCATAGTTTTCAAAGCGTATGCTGGCCTCACGCAAAAGATCCGAAGTCATAGTTAGGTATTGCTGTGTGGCTGCAATATGAATGTGTCCGAGGTATGTGGACAGTAGTGGTAACAAACGCTGGACATCGGCCCCCTGACGATACCATGCCACAAGACGATGAACTGCGAAGGTATGCCGAAGATCGTGAAGACGTGGTTGATAGCGTGCCCCATCGTTTCGATAGACATCAGCAACCTTGCGAATATGACTAAAGGTTCTTTCGACTGTCAAAAGTTTTATCGCTTCTCTTGTTCTGGTTACAAAGAAGGCGTCGGTTGTATCACTCCGATGACCGCTACGACAACGCTCTTTCGTATAGGCTATGAGAATATCAGTCAGGAGGCTTCCTATCGGCACCAGTCTTGTCTTATAAAACTTGCTCTCATGGATTGTCAGCAGACTTTCGGTCAGGTCGACATCTTGCAGTTTAAGAGAAAGGGCTTCGCTAACACGAAGCCCGGCCCCATAAAGTAAGAGTAAAAGTGTGCAAATAGTTGGAGCCTGCAGCTTCGTCCTGGATGTTCCGAATTGGCCGGCTGTCTTCAGGAGACGGTGCAATTCTTCGGACGAGTAAATATATGGGGTAAAACGACGAGATGAACGGGGCAGCGTTTCGGGCAAAGGCGATTGTGTTACATGCCCTCGTCCTATAGCAAAACGGTAGAAGCCCCGCAACGCCTCATGCTTACGGTGCCAGAAGCGCGTGACAGGTCCGGTGCCTGAGATGTAGTTCAGTACCCCTTCAACGTCTACTTGTGCCACGTCAATGTCGCCCACGGCCTTCAAGAAAGCTTTTAGAATGACCGATTCGGTATGGAAGCGAGAGCCCATGGATTGTTTTAGATCGACGTATTGAGTAATGAGTGTAGATAGTTTCATAACACACCTCCAATATCAAAATTTGCGACTTCCCGCAGACCGGCCAAATCCACCTTGGCATAAATGCGGGTGGCAAAGGCGCTGCGGTGTCCAAGATGATCTCCAATCTCTTTTAGCGAAAAGCCTTCAGACACGAGATGTACAGCACATGCATGTCGAAGGATGTGCGGTCCCTTGTGGAGAGGTCTAACGCCAAGTTGTGATATTCGGCTGCTTACAACGTGGTACATACCGCCTGCTGAGATAGGGCGAAACGGCGCCCGTAGTGTAAGAAAAACGTTCCGTCGTTTGACCTTGGGTCGCACTTGCTTGAGATATCGTAGAATTGCCGTCCCAATAGAGTATGCCAGAGGGTACGATTGGGTAATACGTTGTTTGGAACGATAAACATTAATTATCTCCCGTTCCCAGTCCAAGTCTTCCAGTCGCAGTTGAGCAATCTCAGCACTGCGAAATCCATAAACAGAGAGGAGCATTAGAATGGCTCGATCACGGATATCTCTGGGGCGATCACCATCGGTGCTGGCAATTAGTTTTTGGACGTTAGCCCAATCAAGCCCAATTGGCAAAGCCTCCTGTTTGAATATCCGGGGAGATTCGATAGCCTCGGCAATTCCATTAACACACCAGCCATATCTTTCCGCATAACGAAAAAAAGCTGGAAGCGATTTTGCACAACAGGCAGAGGTTACCCGGGACCAATTGTTTCTATGTTGTCGGACAAATGTGTCCACATCGAGAACTGAAACCTTATCTAATGACTGCTCCCGTTCATAGAACCAGCCGAGAAATTGCCGTATATACCAAACGTAATTGTGGATTGTGGCAGCAGACAACCCTCGCTCACATTGCATGAACAGCGAAAACTCTTGGATCATAGGTGCCTAAGATGCTGGCGTGACTTCAGGTCCCTTCAGACGACCAAGGAACTGAAGCCAATCGCGAGCAACGTGGCTGAAACGACGACGAGAATGTTGCAGCCCAGGAGCCCTGCTCCGCCGCTTTTGTCGGCGAGCCCAACGCCCAGCCGCTGATGCGATGGTATCGACACTGACTGGCACCTGAGAGTTCAGGTCCATCTCGCCAACAATTACGAGAAGCTCTCTGGCGATACGAAGCAGTGTCTCTCTCGAAGTTCCATCTCTTGCCCGATACGCCAAATAACTCCTACGTTCACTGACCAGGGGAACTTTGAGATGGCGGGCTAAGACTGCAGGATAATTGAATAATTCTTCGAACATGGTCAAACCTCCTATTAAAGAAAGGTCTGACTCATATCGAAAAAATTATGTGGTGTCCAGCAGAACGAAGATCGTATATAGGCTTGCAGTTATGAAGTCAACGCCACATAACTGCCGGCGCCACTAAGATGCGGGAAAACCGCACATCCGGTTTGATGAGCTGGGGTGTAGAAACGGAGCATGGAGAAGCTATTGAGGCACCGACAAACAAAAGGGTTGGACAACAGATAGGCTTATCCTAAGCCACCGCGCCACATCTTGACTCTACCCGATTACCATCACTCTACGCCGTTTCGACTTTGGGGTATTTGAGGGGCCACAGGATTGCCCCAACAGCATGTGTAATATAGCCATGAATCGCCTAAATCATAAACAGTAAGATGCCCCTGGGGTAAATGTACCCAGCGCATTTATCTTTACAACCACGCCCGTCTTTCTCTCAGTCTACTCACGAGTTGTTGGGGTCGACCGTTACGACACACAAGAGTACATGCATGCCGATATATGGAAGAATCGGAGGCTGGACTGGCTGAAAGAAGTGGAGCAGGTCCATAAGGTTCTATTCATCATCGGTTCTTCTCTCGACTAAGTCGGCGCTTGCTGATTCTTTTTTCACATATTTATCCATCCAGGCCAGGGCTCTTTGGTAATAATCTCGGCTAAATTGTTTCTTCCAGCCGCCGTGATGGGTATTTGGATAAACTACAAGTTGGGTTTTGATGTGTAGGCGCTTGAGCGATTGATACATCAGTTCAGAATTCAGCACGGGAACATTCCAGTCCTTTTGCCCGCATAGAAAAATGGTAGGGGTTTTTACTGTATGAATCTGGTTCAAAGGTGAGAGTTTTTCCCACAGTTGGCGGTTTTTCCAGGGTAGGTCGAGTTCCCATTCATACCATTTTTGATAAATATCATGACCGTAATTGGCAATGAACAACGAGTGACCGGCTCCAGAGACAGCCGCTTTGAAACGATCAGTTCGGGTGATAATAACATTGGTCATAAATCCGCCGTACGAATAGCCCATCACCCCTAGTCGATCTGGATCCGCATAACCCAATTCAACAACATGGTCCACCGCGGCAACTACATCTTCGTAATCCTTGAAGCCCCAAGCCTGGTAAATAGCATTACGGAATTCTTCTCCCCGACCGGTTGAGCCGCGGGGATTAGGCAAAACCGCCAGGTAGCCATGTGCGGCATAGTACTGCGGGGCAAAAGAATAGCCATAGGTATATTGACTGACCGGCCCGCCATGAATACTCAAGAGAGCAGGGTACTTACGGTTTTGTTCAAAATCAGGGGGCTTAACCACGAAAGACTCTATTTCAGTGCCGTCCCTGCTTGGGAAATGAATCTTCTCCAGTTCGCCCAGCTTAAGCTGAGCCAGCAGATCGTCATTTACGTGTGTGAGCCGTCGTAATTGCCTGTGATCATGGCTGTATAGTTCTCCGACTCCGTTTGCAGATATAATATTGACGGCCAAGATGTTGTTCTTGCCCAGCGAGTAGCTCCGCACGACTAGAGGGCCAGTGATGAGCCCCTTGACCGGGCCGCCTCGCGATGCGACTACACCGAGATGCTGAGCCCCTGAATCGGTGTAAATGAAGTAGATGGACTCACCATCGTCCGAAAACTCAATCGAAGAAACACCGCGATCCAGTTCTTTTGTCAAAATCTTTGCCGACCCGCCCTTACTCGGGACAATAGCTAAATGAGCAACGCCATATTCTCCATCGCTGGCGGTAGTATGAGCGATCCATTCGCCGTCCGGACTCCAGACAGGTGAGCTATCGGGGCCCCGATGGGTGGTCAATTGGGTAAGCTTTCGGTCTTTATCCGTAGCGTCAGCGGATACCAGCCAGATATCTGTGTTATAGTTACGATCAGGATGTGTGCTGTGGTTACTCACAAAGGCAATGGTCTTTCCATCCGGCGACCATGAAGGCTCCGAGTCGTTGTAGTCACCTGATGTTATTTGCATCAGTTCTTCTTTAGCGATATCGTAGATATAGATATGGTTCCGACGGTGATCAGTGATATAACCATCGGCTCGATCAGCCTTAAAGTCCAGACGGTCTATCACCCAAGGTTTTTCGACGTTTCCGCCAGGCTGTTGTGTTGTGTTCGGATCGGAGCTTTCCAGTATCTTGTCTTTGAATACAAATAGTAGTCTGTCGCCCCGGGGCGACCATCTGATGGAATTAGCCGAACGTTTGAGTTTGGTTATCTGCTCTGCCTCTCCAAAACGGCCAAGCCTTAGTGCCCAGACCTGGGTATGCTCAGTAGCGCGATTCGACAAGAAAGAAAGTGCTTTGCCGTCCGGTGTCCAGACGGGATTCCAGGCGGATGATCCTTTTGTGGTTACGGCGCGAGGTTCGCCTCCCTCGATGGGTATAACCCATATCTGGTCGGACAGAGTATAAGCTATCCATTTACCATCTTTTGATACGTGGGGAGAGCCTACGGTCTTGAATTTGTCATTGTCTTCAAAAGTGACAGGGCGGGGTTTTTGAGGTTTGTTTTGGTTAGGGTCAGTTTGGGACTGATTTGTATCGGCCAAAACAGAGGACAAATAAATGGTGCTGAAAACTAACCAAGACATAACAACTGTTTTCCGTTTCATATTCTTTATTCCTACGGTAGGCTACGAAAGTTAAACATTCTGACTGCATTTCGCCGAGTACACGTTGCAAGAAACTGCTTGGATTGGTTCAAGCAATGATGTGCTTGAATAAATCCGGTCCAATATTCCGGCCGCAAATAGCCAGCACCACCTTTTTCCCCTTGAACGAGTCTTTCATTTTGAGGAAACCACCTACACTCAGGGCTCCCGAACCTTCGACGACCAGGCGATGATGTTCAAATAAAATGCGTATGGCGTTTGCAATCTCCTCTTCAGTCAGGAGAGTGACCTCGTCCGCATATTCTTGAAGCAGCTCCAGTGTGATACTATCCAGGTCCACGCCGCCGGCACAGGTGTCGGCCAGAGTGGGAAATGTTTCCATCTCTAACATTTTGCCGGCTTTGACCGATTCGTACATAACAGGAGATCTTTCTGGTGAAACGCCTATGATCTCAATATCCGGATTAAACGATTTTAGCCAGCCCCCGGAGCCGGAACACAACCCGCCGCCTCCAACAGCGAAAAAAGCGGCTTGCACATCGGGCAACTGTCTGGAGATTTCCAAACCGCAGGTGCCCTGACCGCCAACCACGACGGGATCGTTGTAGGGTGAAATATATATTTTGCTTTCTTGCTGGGCTACCTCTCGGGCACGCTTTTCAGCATCCCAGGCCTCCTCTCCATAAATCACCACATCAAGCCCATGTGCCTTCATCAATTCCAGACGTGAAGCTTCGATGTTTTTGGCCACATAAATAGTGGCTTTATGACCACGTAGTCTCATAGCTTCGCCCACAGCCAGGGCAAAATTTCCGGTAGATGCCGACACCAGACCCTTGTTCAATTCTTCTTCGGTTAAGGACATTGTTTTGCTGACTGCGCCACGAAATTTGAATGAACCCGTTTTTTGCATCAGATCTAACTTCAAATAAACTTCCGCAGACGTCAGGTTGCTCAGGTGCAGTGAGTATTCCATCGGAGTTTCCCAAAGATACTCCCGGCATCTTTCTTCGGCGTCCAATACCCATTGACGGACATCCTGTCGCCGATGTTTACCTGTAATCATCACTGTTTCCTTCCCCGAAAGAAACGATTTACCATTCTGGCGGTTTGTATATCTTGTATAGCCACACCCGTCAAGTCCACAATGGAAATCTGGTCATCATTTGTTCTACCCATGTTCGGGTTTTTGAGCACATGACCTAATTCAAGGATTGCACTTTCCTCTATTAGGTTATTATGGACTGCATGAAAGCACTCTCCATGATCCACGCACTGCGAAATACTGTCAGCCACCAGTATGTCAGCCTTGGCCAAGATCGCTGCTTCAAGCTCTTGTTTGCCGTGATCATCGTCACCACGGGATGGGCTGAGACGTACCCATGCCCGGTCCTAATAATACGGCGTTGAAGAAGAGCCGCTGTATGCCCGGCAGCCACGTTCTAAAAGTTGCGTCTGTGGCGAATAGAATCACCTGCCCGTTTCCGAGGGATTCAACGGTAGCATAGGCCGTATTGGAAAGTCGCTCTCTCGCTTCAGGCCAGAGCAACCCGCTCAAACGAAGGCTGCACTTATCGTCCAACCGAACGACCGTCGAAACCGGGTGCTTAGACATAAATGCATGGCGGCCCATAAACATAACTGGTACCTTATCCGCAAGACCAAACCCAAGCCAATGCTCTGTATCGATACGCCCGGCAAGAAATACTCCCCAGGGGCTGAAAATCTGCTGCCATTCGTCTGTGCGTTTGAGCTTCTCGATGTCCTCTTCGGCATCCTTGTCTTTTTGGGTCCTCTCTTTTTCGTCATCTTCCTTTGGGTCCTGCGCATTTTCCGCCTTTTCGTCAGGCGTTTCTGTTCCCCATATCTGGCCTGTGTCAATCTTGATATCCCGGGCGGCTCTTTCGCGCTGGACAGCCTCTTGATAAATGGAAAGGTCCTTGAGCACATTACGCCTCAACCGCACAGACGAAAGCCCTCGCTCTTTTCCGGCGAGAAACACCGCTGAATTGCCCGACGCAATCAGCGTTCCGCCCTCTTCAATCCAGCGTTTTATTCTTCCGAATGCTTTATCATCAATAATACTGTCAAGCCCATTGCTGCTCGGAAGAATCAGAACATTGTATTTTCTAAGGTCGATTTGACTGATGCTTTGGATATTGATAGCAGAGCTTCGCAGTCGAAGTTCATGGTCAAGAAGATACCATGCTGACCCAAAAGACGTCGATGAGATGGGCCATTGTGAAGCTATCGCCACTCGCGGCACCGCTAACAACTCGAACTTCGGGGAACCAAGATCAGGACCATCCTCAGACAAAGCCGTGTCCACCGGATATACGTTGATGTCAAGCTCCTCGCAGATTTTCTCTAAAACAGCGAAAAGGCTTTTCGGATTCTCGTGAACACGCAACAGGACGGTACCTTGCTCGTAGCTTTTTCCTTCTATCTGAAAATGTTTGGTTGCCACTCGGGGATTACATTCGCTCTCAAAGAGGCGAACCAACACCGGATAAATACCTGAACTGGCGAAATCAACAACGTAGCCGTAATCGCTCTCGTCCTTCAACTTGGATGAACGTTGCAGCAACTTCGAAGTATCCGATGAAGAGTCTACCTTTGGCACTCTCTTGGCCCAGTACGCCTCGAGCCCAAATGACATCGCCAGGTTCCAGGAACTAACATCGTAAATACGTGTTGCGCGATGGTTTTCCAGTTCTTTGCGCTCGTCGGCCAAGAAAGCCTCAGTGAAGTGCGGGTCAAATGCCAAAAGCGTGTGCAGCATCCGTCGATGAGGCTGCCTCGGTTTTGCCACTAGCGTCCCTTCAGGCAACTCTTTCTTGTCGAGCTTGTTGCCCCAAAGGTCAGTCACCTCTTCAGCCTCGAAGCTGCCGTCAGCCAATTCCACTTCGATACCTTGATGCTTAAGCAGCTCGACCAGAGACCTCCACCTTGACACGTCTTTGGCAGGCGGCAATAAAAACGTTTCGTTGTGCGGCCCCTTGTCAGAAACTGCCCATTGTCGTTCGGCCAAGAAATCGCTTAGGATTTCGTGTCTGTTAGCCGCAAGGGTCTCAAGGTTCGTCAAGCTGCTTATAATATGATGATGTACAGTCTGACGGTACGTTGTTTCAAGACCCGTCGGTTGTTTCACGGAGGCTGCGTCCGCGCCCGCCTGCTCATAGAGCAAACCTATCGAGCCCAATAGATTTGCCCACGAGTTCGCGTATATCGGGCTCCATTCCGAATACCAGTCCTTCGTATAGTAGCTCCACCCGTGCCGGTTGAAAGCTGCGGCGTGGTCCGACCCAAAACGCTTGCGCCAAGACAAGTTCTGTTGGGAAAGATAGACATTGAGCGGTTCGCGCGGCGGATCTAAAAGATAGGTATCAAAGGGGCCCATTTCGTGGGAATCGACCAGAAGATGAGGGTTCCAGACCTCACCACATGCATCATCAGCGGCGCCAAAAAAAACCTCCTGCCGTGCCTGATCCTTGTCTCCGCGTGGTCACTCAAAAACTGCTGCGACAGCCTCAATACAAACCGTTTTCTCACAAACTTGCTCACCCATCTCGGACACGACTATAATAAGTTCCATCGCCTCCCGCTGCGACCATATCCAGCACGTCCGCACCCAACTGCCATACAGCCTCTTCGTCGTAGCCCTTGCCCTTTTCTGCTTCACGTTGTCATTGGCGGGAGCGGCAGGTGGTCCTGTCCGTGGCGGCGGGCTTCTTTTTCCATGAGCTTTACCAAATCCTTCTTTGTTGTCTCCGGCAGTGTGCTCGGCTGGTAAGTTTTCAGCAGTTTGTTGACCTCATTGTGAAGTCGTGCGTTGAGGTCCATAGCACCCTGCTGTTTCCACCGCTGCCTGTTTGCACGGTCGATAGCTGGGCCGGGCAAGAAGATTTCTTTGTGGCGGTAACGTGTGGTGTGGTCTGCTATTAGCAGGTGTTTTTCTCTGAGAAGCTCCTGGAAGATAGGCAGTGCGGGGAAATCTTCTCTGGGTGTTATGCCGTCGATTAATCTAAAAGTCATTCCGCACATTTCGTTGTCAAGTACGAGTTTTTCAAGTGACTGGCAACTCTCGAAATCAACCATGCCCGGTCCTGATATGCTGTTGATGCCGGCCAATGCGGCAAGTGTTGCTCCGGCACCGCTTTCCAGCCCGGCCTGTGCGTCGAGCTGTTTTGAGTCGCTCATTGATATATATGCCTGTGTGGGAAGGTTGAGAAATTTCCCGATTTCGTTATAGGCACAGTCTGTCATCATCGTTTCGACTGCACCCATTGGGGTCGTTTCATATCGGTGGTCAAAAACTGCGGGAGAGCCGCCATAGAGAATGGGGGTTCCCGCATTGCTAAGCTGGCTGATGACGACACCGCTGAGCGTTTCGGCTGTATGCTGGATAAGCGTTCCGGTAAGTGTGACAGGCGCCATGAAACCGGAGAGAGGCATGGCGACGAATTCTACGGGTATTGAGTATCGGGCGCAGTCGATCAGGTTCTGTGACGTTACTTCGCACCATTTCAGCGGTGAGGTCGGGCAGCATGAAAAAATAGTAAGCGGTTTCTTTTTTAACTGACTTTCCGAGTTTCTGACGGCGAGCTGGAGGTCTTTCATAACGTTGAATGATTCGGCGGTGAAAGCTCCTGTGACCACTGGTTTTTCGCAATAGAGCAGACTGAGGAAGAGCCGATAGCTGTCGGAGATCTTTTCGTGGACATCTGTTGGTATGAATGCCGTACTCGTTGATGCGATGTTTTCAAGTTGAGCCATGATCTTTGAAAAGTCGATGAAATCATTTGTGAGTGGCTTGCGCATCTGCTGGGTTTGGCAGTCGAGAATATTCAGTGCGGTCGAGCCGGGTGTGAAATGGACATTGTAATCAGAGAAGTCGTGCGTCTGGTTTCCCATGACGTCATAGAGTTTGAATGAGTGGGGCGCTGTTCTTATCGCCTTTTGGATAATGTCTTCTGCCAAGTTCACGTGGAAGTTATCCATATCGACCTTGGCCCCATGGTCTGCAAGCATTGACAGAATCTGTTTGTTATGTATTTGCAGTCCGAGGCTGCAGAGTATACCTATAGCTTCGTCTATAATCTGCTTGATGAGATCGTCAGTTAAGAATCTTACGGTTGGTCTCACGGTAATGCTCCTTATTGTATTTCCCACGTGTTCGTTTTCTTGCCTGGGATCTCCCGGATAGCATCGTATTTCTTTGCTCAACTACGCAGCTCAGTGTCCTTTCCACTATAGCATTAAATCCATCACAAAATCAATTTCTTTATCTGTACTTTCCGACATCATTTTCTCTACTTGAGTCTCAACAGAGGCAAACTCAAGGCCGAGGAGGGAAACGGTGAAATTTACTTCAGGTGGCTAAAATGTTACAATTCTCTTGAAATCGCCAGTGCACATTGCTGGAATAGCGAATAATTAGGTAATGGTCGCAGCCGGGCCCCTATGGGAAATGTCGGTTTAAAGGAGTTGACGATGCGCGGGTTGGCAGATAAGCGGGCTCTCGTTACTGGGGGGGCAGTGGCAGCGGGTCATCAACGTTGATCTCAACGGTGTTTTTTATGTTGCCCAGCAGGCCACGCGTATATAATCGACGGGGGTGAAACCGTCGGAGGATTGGCCAGCCGGTAGGATACAAGCCTTCAGGACTCGATATATTCATCTGCCGGCAGTCCGAATATCATGATGGTTAACGATGCAGCCAAACGTAAACCGGTATACCTGCGAGAATGAGCACGAAGCCCCAGAAGAGCGCATCCGGACCGACACCATAAATAGCCCGCCGCGAATAAAGCAGTGCCAGCAGGGCAATGATCGACGAGCGGAGAAGTGTTGGCTTGTCCATAAGCCGTTGTGTCGTGCGCTGGAGCACGAGCTGCGCCAGGGCGGAAAAGGCCATCGTGAAAACATCTTTGAATTTACATGCGTTCTTCTTTCCTGCTGTGCTGAAATCGACCTGTCCCCTTCGTTTGGACCGCGCCGTTTTCTACGCGATCTGGCGCGGGATCCGAGGGCCGTTTGCACACGCAAGGGACGTTTTTAAAAAACTTTGTTCGGGTGGCCCGAATTGCTGTAGGTGCTTCTCTCGCAAGTGCTTAGGGCACACACAAGGCAAAAAAAGGGCTTCCGGGCCTTCGGGCCACAGGTTTCTCTTGACAAAAGCGGGGAAAAAGCGTTAATATTGTTAAAAGGGAGGATTGTGTCGGTGTGTCCAGATGGTGTGAGCTGATGCGATAAAGTATCCTGCGGAAGGAGGAGTTAACGCGGTGAGCGGCAAACATATCATTCCGCACTTTCCAAAAGCTTTTGCTTTGTGGATAAACCGAAAAGCAGGCCTTTAAATTAACCTGCGATGATTTGTAGAACACCCCGAGTGGGGTTTGAAGACAAGCACGTTACTTCTAATTGAGGAGTGTGAGATGAAAAACAGAAGTGGTAGAACAGTTTTGACGGTCGTAGCAGTAGCCCTATTTGCCCTGTCGGCGACGGCCGGTGCCGCCGCGATCCCAGTCGACAACCCGGGCTTCGAGGACCCGGTGTTGGCTGATGGCGATTGGGATTACTCGATGGATAACCAGGGTTGGGGCTATTTTGACAACGACGGATACCAAGGGTCGTGGAATGTTACGACAGCCGACTATCCAGGCGAGGCGCCCGAGGGCAAGAACGTTGGGTGGGCGGAACCCGCCACCGGGGTGCCCGGCGGCCTCGCACAGGTCCTAACCGCGCCAGACGCGGTGCTGAAGGCCGGGATGACATACACGCTGACTGTCGAGGTGGGCAATTCCCTTTCATATACGTCTGGCGGCTACAAGGTTCAGCTCCTCGCCGGAGGAACCCCCCACACCCCCGGGGATGGATCCAACTACACCGGGTCGGTGACCGGCGGAACCCTCCTTGCCGAAGACAACAACCTCTTGACTATAGCGGCAGGCACCTTCGAGACTTCGACCGTCACGTATACCCACAATCCGGCGCTGCACTCGCACTTGCTGGGTGAGCCCCTGCAAATAAGGTTACTTGCTCTTCCCGGCGGCGACGAGACTGAGTTTGACAACGTCATGCTTGTTCCCGAGCCGGCGACTCTGGCCCTGTTGGGGCTGGGTGCTCTGATGCTCAAGCGCAGACGCTCGTAATCGGACTTCTTGTCAGAACATTACGACATCCAAGGACAGATTGGAGCAATTGCCGGTTGGATGGGCCTTGTTTTTTACAGGTGGCCCGGACAGTCCACATGCGTGCATCCTGCTGTGTGCCCATTCAGGAGGGGCTGCCATGAGTAATCCGCCTGTCAATATAACGGACTTTCGGATGAACAATGAACAATCATTGACAACTCACGGCAACCAGGGTACCGTTGAGTACGTCGACAGATGTGTTTTCGCTCGGATGCCGAATCACAGTCGTATAGGGCCGAAGGAGGCTAAGTGAACATGCAAGCATATAAGTCCCCGCAGTTTGAAGTGGGTGCGGCTGCATGGGGAAACTGAGAGGCCGGCATCTAAGGCATTTGCTCCCAGCTTGAACGGGTGATTTGCTTCGAGATACTAG
>Ga0180433_10004131_pt1 | contig 20613 bp, 11 predicted proteins | sample SS_ome_8_FD_132980 | JGI IMG/M metagenome (GOLD analysis project Ga0180433, IMG submission 132980) | Hypersaline lake sediment archaeal communities from the Salton Sea, California, USA - SS_1_D_1 metaG | ecosystem: Environmental > Aquatic > Non-marine Saline and Alkaline > Hypersaline >... | reverse complement strand
TCTTGTAAAACCACTTTTAGTATTCTCTTTACAGTGACATTTTGGGCAATGCATATCTTTTCTCCTTTTTGCAGTTTTAAAGAAGAAATTTTACTGAAAATATTTTTGATTAGCAATGCCTAATTTTTTACTTGCGGGGAGACTAATAGATAAGGGGTAAGTATGGAATCTCCACGACTAAGTGCAGAAGCTCAAAGACACTACTTAAGTGTCGATACGGATTCAGAAACAACATCATGTGGCTGCTGGTCATGGATCTCCGAAGGGTGGTCATCACTCATCGAGTCGATCATGAGTCTTTTTTCTTGTATTTTTGGAAGCAAGGAAGAACAAGGGGTCAATGCTGTTGCTGTTGCAAATTTACCACCGATTGAAGACCTAGAGGCTGAAAGAAACGGTATGACATCTGCTAAATCACTAACTTCCTCATCACATGATGCGACTTATGGCGTGCAGGCCACCGCATTGAGAAGAGAAGAGCCCACTCGACTTGTCAACCGAATTACAGTCGTTAACCATTCAAAATCTCCCTTCAACTATGTAGAGGTTTTCACAACTACACCCGATCAAACTCGATCGATTCTCAAAGCAGATTTAGAAGGAAAAAAAGTGGCATATGATGCCTATGAAGGAGCTGAAGTTGATCAAACAGCACGTTTTTTCTCTGGAACAAGCATGAGAGAGCCCTACCAATTGCAGATTGCCTGCTCTAAAACTGCAGATTGCTCCGTTTCTGTTTTTGCAACTGCCCCCTTCTTGGTTACAGCAGCTTATCGCAGTGAGATGGCACGTAGGGTCGAAACTTACTATAGACAAATTGTACAAGAAACACCCTCATACATGGAGCCACCAAAACAAGTTCTTCAAGATCTTGCAGTGCTCCACGATGAGCTTAGACGTATCGGGCCTTATACACTGCCCGAATCACTTCCTGCACCTCTACTCAAGGAATTAAAAGAACTCGAATCAGAGATGGAAGCCAATGCGACAGAAGAAGCTGTGACCAAAAAACAATTGCAGCAGCGCGCAGAGCTTCTTGATAGACCAGATGTTTTTCAGGGGTTAACACGAAAAATTTCTACATCGGGTCGAACAACGATTAATCTCTATGATGACCGTATTGTCGTCGAGTTTAATGGGGCAAAACCTTTTAAGGATGTTATACGATTTTAAGGAGAGCTATTTATGGCGAGCATAGCAAGTTTTGACTGGTTAAATCACCTATGGGATAGTTACTTTTCAAGTGAAGCAACAGACGAAACAGCAGAAGAAGCAGAAGCTCCTACTTCAACAGTACCACCTGTAGCAGAACGTGTAGACCAACAGTGGACTGTACAAATGACAGAATCTGGAAGGAAAAATGGTCTTCCTGAGATCTTAAATAATGCCGCATATCATTATCAAATCAATGCTGATTATCGCCCTCCATCACCCACTAAGCATTTTGAAGTGGCTCGTGACCGCTATGTTACTACATCAGCCAAAGGTCCAAAGCCCTATGTGAGCAATGTTGACAGCGCAATTATTGTTCAAATGCGCGGATCAGATAGACAAGGAAATCCTAAGACTTTAGGCCTAGCTCACGTTGCTACATCCTTGCAACCTCTAAAAAATTCTATCGAAGAAATGTTAAAGCTTTCTGAAGGAACTGTCGAGATCTTCATTACGGGAGGGAAATCTCACTCAGAAAAGAATTACCAAGCCATTCGGCATTATATTGAATGTGTTCAGAAAGTTCATAAATCCCGCATTCAACTTAAAGATGATTATTTCAGAGCAACTGACTTAGGTGTTTGGATTCAAAATCCAAAAACCCCTTTGGGTAAAGCTCAAATTAAGCGATCAGGATTTGATTTAAAAAATAACCCTTTCATGATTCTCGATTATACAAAAGCTCAAAACATCAAAAATAATGCAATAAAAATTTAATTTTCATCATAAACCTATCCAGCATTAAAGGATTGATTTGATTTCTTGAATCCTAGAATAGGTTCCCATAATCAACATAAGCTTCAGCTCTAAACTGAAGCTTTTTTTGCGAAAAAAATTTCCATTTTATGCTATTCTTGTTCTTAACAAGTGATGAAAAAAGGTAAAAAATGGTCGCAACAATTAGTTGGCTTGCCGAAAGCGTAAAATCATATTTTTATCCTACAACAACAACACCTGTTGTAGAAGAGAAAAGTTCTACGGGTTCTTTAAAGCATGCATGGACAGTTGCTTTGGGAGATCAAGCACAGTATGCAAAGTTTGATGATTTACTCAGTCATTGGAAACCTAAGCACGGATTTACATTCGACTCTTTATCTCTTATCCCCAACACAGATCAAGAGTTATTTAGTGGGATTAACCGCGATCAAGGTGACGTTGTCGAAGCAGAAAATCGTAAACTTTTTGCCACACACCTAGGCTCTGAGATTGTTATTCAAATGCGCGCATCTACAACTGATGGCGCTGTTTCCCATTTAGGTCTCGTTCTTGTTGCTTCTGTTAATGGGGTAAAAGTTTTTAAAGACAAACTTGTTGAAATTCTTGACTTATCTAAGGGAACGGTTGAAATTTTTATTGGCGCTGGTCGTAGTTCAAGCGACAAAAACTATCAGGCTATTCACTCATTTATTGAAGCTGTTCAAAAAAAACATCGCAATCGCATTGTGCTTCAAGATGATTGTTTTTCGGTGATTGACCTAGGAACACTCTCTTTCCAAAAAGGCCTGAAGACTTACCAAGGAAAAGTTGAAGTTTCAACGGCCGGTTTTGATGAAGAGAATAACCCGTTTCTGGTTCCTAATGTTAGATGGAATGGGTATCGGGGAAACATTCAAGGTGGCGAAGTCTACAGTAGTCTAGGATCAAATCACCGAATCAAGGTTTGATAGGCTGCTTGGTCAAGCAACTGATCCAGTTCAGCTGGGTTGTGCATTTCAATTTCAAAAAGCCAGCCAGAAGCTTCCGGAGCTTCATTGAGAGTAGAGACATCTTCCTTTAGAATTTCATTCACTTTAGTGACTTTTCCAGAAACCGGCGCATAAATATCTGCAGCTGCTTTTGTCGATTCGAGCACAGCAATTTCTGCACCAGCGTGCACTTCTTGTCCAATTTCAGGAAGCTCGACGTAAACAATCTCACCAAGTTCATTTTGCGCATGCTCTGAAATTCCAACTGTTCCTCGATTTCCTTCCATTCGAATCCATTCATGTGAGTCTGTATACTTCATCTCAATCCTTAACTTAGGTTAAAATTAATGTTGCCCAAAGCCCGGGATGTTTTTCAAGCGAAAAAAAACGGGAGGAAAGAGAGAAATGCTGAGGATCTCCTCCACTACGATTGATCCGATAAGCAAAACCTAATCTCTTAAATTCTGAAGGCTCATATCCATGAAGAGCTTCCTTTGGAATATGGATCTCCATTTCATAGTCGCGTCGGTTAACGGTCGTCTGCACAACAAAAAGCTCGGGAGCCGCAAGCTCATGCGCTTCATCAGAGCGAAAACGGGTCATTTCTTGAGCGCGTACGCCGTCAACCTCTTCAGGTAAGAAAATAAAGTGATGGCAAAAACGATGGACCGACTGTGCATTTTTCAGATCGCGTGTGTCGAAGAAAAATTCCACGCTATCCCCTTCACGATATTTTGGATAAAGAGATTCTTCTAGTGGCTTCTTAATATGAATATGTAGGGTCAAGCCTCCTGAAGCCCAGGTAACTGCAACACGGGCAAAAGACTTCTCGTTGACTAGCCCCGCTGTATCAGGAAGATAGGATAAGCGTCCTACCTTTTTCTTAATTTTCACAGAAACATTAAAAAAGCTTGCCGCTGGAAACGGACTGAGTTCATTCAACATCTTGAATTGGGGAGAGGTGAATCGCCTCTTTTGCTTTGAGTTTCTCAAGGATGTCTGCCATTAAGAACCGCTGAGCTTCTACAGAAAGGACTTCTCGCCCTTGTTTAATTTGCTGTAGATAGGTCTCTTCTGGCACACGCTTTTCCTGAAGTTGGAAAAAATTGAGTTTACCATCTTGAGGAACTTTTACTGCAGACCATCCCTTTTCTACCATTGCAAAAAGAGATTCGTCAAACCAGGGACTACTTTCATAGTTTTTATACGTTTTTACCTCGTGAATAAGTCTCCATTGATCTGCCAAGGGCTGACGCGCACTTAGCTTACTGCCTTCAGCTTCAATTGCTGTTTGTGCGATCAGAAAAGAACTCTGACTTCCATTGACTCGGATATCACTCTCTGCAACATGCATATAACGGTGAAGGTAATGACTGGGGTAAAAGCTATTTAAGTTTTCAAAACGTTTTGAGTCAAGTTCTCCTCCGAGCTGCGTATATTCATGATCAATAGCATGAAGTACCTTCTTGTAAACCACCCGTCCCACTTCATTTTTGACCTCTTTAAAAGGCTTCCACTCTCCAGATTCTGCCTTGAATGGTGTAGGGTTCTGAGTACGCACTTGGTGATACTGCTTCTGAAGGTATTCGTCAACAAGCATGTCGAGCAAACCTCTTTCATTTGCTTCAGCAAAGGTGAGGACATTCATCTCCTTATCACGATCTAAAACATGAAAGCGGTAGTAAGTTTGTCCATCTACTGAGTACTGTGCCAAATCATTTCTTGCTTGAATCGCTTCAAGATTACATTCGACCTCTCCCTTAATGGCAGAAACTCTAAAGAGCTTCATAAGCTCCGACGCATTCTCTACACTTTCTAGCTCAACCTGTGCACCATTTGGGGCAATGGCAATTTCTTTTGTGACAAGATGTTGTTCGTCTAAAGCCGCAGTGATCCATTCAGGATGAAGATCTATAATCTCGAGGCGCGAAAAATGATCCATTTTTTGACGCACTCGAGGGTCTAGCTTTTCAATGGCCTCAAAAAAACCTTCCGCATCTGTCGCTTTCGAAACCGCTAGCTCTGGAAACTGTTTTTGAAGCTCCTCAAAATGCGTTGGCTCTAACTGCCACTCCCACATTTCTCTTAAGCTAACGTTTTGAGCAATATCGTCTTTTTTAACTTCAGCAAGCTCAACTAAAAACCGCTGCTGCACAAGTTCTGGATACTTGTTCTTCATAAGCTCAATTGACGCAAAAGCTACTGGAAGTTCAGTTCCCTTTCTTTCCTGAGCAGCAACTGCATCCAAATAGTACGCGAATTTGAGTAAACTGTTAAAATCGGAAAGTTGAAGTGCACTTGGTAACTGGTAAAGGTCCACAAGGGCTGTTTTTGATGCGTAGGAATGAAAGGCTTGATACTGATGAGAATCTAGGAACGCCGCATGCCCATAATCTTCGAAAAGGCGGCGCATTAGCATCACTTTCTGCCAAACAGCCACTGCAGCTTTCTCATCCATTCCAAGGTGCAGCAACTGCTGTTTCCACAAGTTACCTAATTCAGCTTGATCAACTTCTTGTGAACGTTTTTGAATTTGTAGCGCCTCATACCCATTGCGAAATAAATCAACTCGTGCCTCTTCTTTTGAAACTCGATAGCCGCTTTCTTTTGCTATGATTGACGCATTATGTACAAACTGACTCACGAGTTGAAGAAACTCTGTTCCAAACCAGTCTTCAACTGACGTACAGTGAAAAAGGTTTAAATCAGCTTGAGGAAGTGCTGGGTCAGGTTGCACCCAATTGTAATGCTTTTGCTGAAACATCAAGTATTCACGTAAAATGTTTGGAGGAAAAGCTGTTTCTCCTAAATAAAGATCGGCAAGTAGGGAAAACATCTTGGAATCAACTGGCAGATTTTCATGCAAAAACTTATCAAGATTGACTTTTTGCACGGGAAGGACTTGTCCCCATAGCATTTCAACGCTGATAAAAGGTGCTGTTGGATGTGCGTAAGGACGAAATTGTTTATGCTTTTCAACTTTTTTTTGAAATTCTTCGTGAAGATTTTCAAAGTACTCATCGACAAGCATGACCCCAAGCCCAGAAGAAAGAAAGTCTTTTCGTATGACACCATCATTGAAAAAATTTGGCATCGTCCTCTTTTCTGTCAGTTGCATATCCATCCGATCACTCCAGAGAAAACGACTGATTTCATCAATCTCTTTTTTTCTCATTTGAGATCCATCGACTGAAGCTCCTATTGGATAGTCTTCAGTTCCTTTGGGTGTCGACATGACCTGATGTGTACCGAAAAATGAAAAGGAAATTACAATGACAATCGCAATGACGACAAAAAAATAGCGCTGATATTTACGAAAAAACTCCAACATGTCTGTGCCTATAGCTCTCTTTAGCAAAAAGTAGAAATCCTACCAGAGCTCTTGCTTTCTCGCAAGTAGCGCAAGAATCTATTAATTTTTTTTTGACAACTATATCTTTCCCTAGATATGTGTCGTCATATAGACGGTTGTTGTGATAAAGACCGGTCTCTAAAATAAGGATCTCTCATGGCTCGTGAAAGTTCTCATCAAAAATGGCTCTTAGGAATCATCAGCTTTGTTGCTGCTGCAGGGGGATTTCTCTTTGGATACGATACAGGAGTGATCTCGGGAGCCATCCTTTATATCAAACAAGAGTTTCCCATTTCAACCGGCCAAGAAGAGCTTATTATTGGGATCGTTTCCTTAGGAGCAATTTTTGGAGCTCTTTTAGGAGGGTTTTTATCAGATACTTTTGGAAGAAAAAAGGTTGTACTTTGCGCTAGTCTCTTGTTCATAGTGAGCGCTCTCGGACTTTCCCTTTCAAATTCAGTCAGTGACTTGATTGTTTGGCGAGCTCTAGTAGGTTTAGCGATTGGCATTTCATCTGCAACAGCACCCCTTTATATCGCAGAGCTGTCTCCCCGTTTTATGCGAGGAGCTCTTGTAACCATCAACCAACTTGCAATCACTGTTGGGATTTTAGGTTCATACCTCATAGGTCTTCTGTTTGTTAAAACACATTCTTGGAGAGTGATGTTTGCGCTAGCATCTATCCCAGCTGCTTTGCAGTTCGCAATTATGTGCTTTTTTCCTGAGAGCCCCCGTTACTTGACAAAAATTGGAAATATTAAGGAAGCAACGAAAATCCTAACCCGTTTCCGAGGCTCTCCACATGATGCAAAACTAGAAATTGCTCATATTCAAAAAATGGGCGCACAAAAAAAAGCCCATTGGAAAGAACTTTTTGGCAAACGCGTAGGGCCAGCACTTCTTGCAGGGGTAGGCCTCTCAGTTATCCAACAAGTCACGGGCATTAACACAATCATCTATTACGCCCCCACGATTTTTCAATTTGCTGGATTCGAGTCAGATCGTGCAGCTCTTCTCGCCACAACATGGGTCGGGGTTGTGAATGTGCTCATGACCTTCATCGCTATTTACTTACTGGATAAAGTCGGGCGTAAACCTCTTCTTCAATTTGGTTTAGGAGGAATGGTTCTTAGCTTAATTGTCCTAGGAATTGGATTTCACACAGATGCCCTTCCTCCAGAGTTTGTCGGCCTCGTTGCTGTCATTTGCCTGTTCGTTTATATCGGTTCCTTTGCATATAGTTTAGGGCCTGGTGGGTGGCTAATCAATTCAGAAATCTATCCTTTACATATCCGGGGAATGGCTATGGGTGTTGCAGTCTGTGCCAATTGGTTATCAAATTTTCTGATCACGTCAACCTTCCTTGACCTCATCGATTTTTTAGGCAAAACAGGAACGTTTTGGCTTTATGCTCTCGTTGGCATTTTTGGGATGATTTTCATTTGGCGTCGCATCCCTGAAACAAAAGGGAAGTCGCTCGAAGACATCGAAGAGTACTGGAAAAATTAACTTCTCACTAGATTGTTAAAAAAAACTCTATTTTGTTAAGGTTTTTCGAAAAAAGATTTTATGGAAGGAAAACCTTTATGTCTGTTGACAATCTCCCAAAACCGTATGATTTCGATGATTCATCGCAAAAACCATTAACAACAACATTTGAATTTAAGGGGAGCTCTCCTCTTATATATCAGGATGACACAGAAGGCTTTCCTTCTACAGATTCCTCTAATCTCAAACATCGCATCAAACAAGCAGCCCCTGCTCTTCTTGGAGCTGCAACGATTGGACTACTTGCCCTTTCGATTCTCAATGACTTTGGTACAGTGAGTAATTGGTTTATTAACTTTGGATTGGGACTCACCTTTGAAGGCACCCTTCTTACACTCCCCCTTCGCTACTCAGACTCTGAGCTAACAGTCTATGGAAAAGTTATCAACTTTAAGAAAGACAAACTGATTAAATACTGTGCAGTCTTTTTCCTTTCTCTTATGAATCTCTATTTGAACCTACATCAGGCTGATTGGCTCACCAGAACTGTTTATGGAATCTTGAACTTTATCTATGGCATGCTCATTGCAACTCAAATCGACACGATTGCCCATTGGAGCCTAAAAGATTCACGTATTCCAGACACTTTAGATACCATTCCACTCCAATCAGGAACAGAGTCAATAGATGCTCCTTTGCCTGAAAAACCTTATAGAGAAACCATTCGCATGTTTCCACCAAGCAAGGAGGGTTTCCATGCCGAAAGAAACGAAAAACAGTGGAGAATCGGAACTGAAGTTTTTACTTTGGCTGTCGCTTCAGTTGCAATGATTGCTTTTTTAGTTGCAAGAAGTGTGCTTTCAGATTCCATTGGAATGGATATCGATTCTTATGGACTTGATCTCAACTCTACTGGACTCGGGTCTGTGATTCACCAGTTATTTGTCTTTCCTTTGAAGTGCTCTTATATCTATATAGGGGAAGCTCTAGGTGCTCTTTTCCACGAAGCTATTCATGCAAACTATCGGCACAAACAACAAATACACAAGCCACAAACTGACAGTTCAGAATATGGAAGCCTGACTTATATCACTCCAGAACCGATTAAAAACATGATCAGACTCATGAAAACAGAAAGAGTCTTAGGAATCCTTCTCCCCGGATCGATCATTGCGTTCAACACTGTATTTACAGACCTCCTTGCGGGCTTTCTTCTAGGAATGATGCTTCAAATTGATTTGATCGAGTTTACCCAGACCCACATTCATCAACTCAGCCGACTTCAAAAGAATTCCGAAATAGACCCTGCGCGCATCAATTTATGTCCTAGTTGGCTTTCTAATGGCCTCGCGTGGATCTATGCTTTAGCTGCCATGGGTGTATGGATGTGGTGGAACTTAACAACGATCGGATTTGTACCCTACAATGCCGGCCCTGTCTTTACCTTCCCCACAGTTGTCTTAGCTTCATATGCCTTTGCAAAGTTTATGGACGCACAAAAGATCGATCAAAACAGTTCTCCCCTTTGCAACTGGCTATTTTTCAAGACCCTCTATTCACCAGCAACTCCAATCATTTACATCGCTGCTAATCAAGCCATCCCCTTAAACGACCGAACACTAACAACCATCTCTGAACATGATGGTCTGGTTCCCGCTATTACAACTATCGCAGTAATTGGTATGGCTTCTTTAGCTTACGCTTTCGGAACTCAAGCAGCTTATCGAGGAACCAAAAGAAATGTTTCCTATCCAGCCGAAATCGACACATTAACCATTTTATTCTCTTACTTTTCTGCTCAGCAGTTGTTAGGTCAAATCTAGGTCATGAGTTAATTATTCATTTGAGGCCAAGCCTATGTCAAGTTCGCAGCAAGCTCCACTAGACTACCGTTTATGCTGCCTATTACCAAGCTATTCAAAAATCGACCAATCTACAATCGAAGATCTAAAAAAAAAGACAAATTCATCGCGCGAAGCAATCACCGATATTCTTGGCTCAATGTACACGCGTGCATTTGGCTTAAGATATCTTGAACAAATCAAACAGAAACGCCCCATTACTCTTCTCCATAACAAGTATATTGAATGGATAGAGATTGTAGAAATGGTCGAAGATTCACGAAAAAAATCAGAACCTTTAGCAAAAAGCCCAGCAGCAAGAAACCGTCTAAGCAAAATCCACATTTCTGAAGCTCCTGAAGCAACAGGTAAAGTCCTCAGGTCCTGGCAACGCTTTGGAGTGAACTGCCATCCCTGCCCCATGCGTGAAACTCCTCTAGACTCTCCTTTCTACTGTGATGCTGAGCATGCACAAGAAAAAATCGATTCGATGGTTCAAGCCCTTTACACCTTTTCTAAAAACCCCAACAAAAAGATCACTGGATTTCCCCATATGCTTCTTCCTCTCGCCACAAGTACTGCAATCGACTTTCCAGGGCAAAACTTTTCTTGGCTTGAGCTGGTGCTTGCCTACCTTGAACAAGTTGATCAAGGAAAAACATTTGCTAAGCCGCTGCTCCAATCTTATCCTTTCCATGTAGCTATCAGTCAACTTTCCTTTTCTGTTCCTCGTTGCCAACAGCAGAGCAACCTCCCCTTCATGCGCTTTCAAAACTACATCGCTAAAATGACCATCAAAGCAATGGGACATTTTTTCGAACATGAAATTCCCGAAGAGCTTGAACAAGAACTCACTGCTTATTTTTTGAATAGCGAGAAGACAAGATCTGACTTGATTACCTTCATCTCAAACACTTACAAAGAACTAAAAAAAGACAAAAATGATATCCTTCCCGAGGAGACCTATAACTCTATAACTAAAAAGTCCTATAGCTCTTTATTTCTGTCGTCTCTCATGGCTCTACGCATGAAATGGACTCTTTTTACAAAGGGAACACACGATCCTTCCTCTCACGTTATCACTTGGGCCTTTAAAAGTAACCGTCAATTTGTTCTTGGCTTAGACTTCTTTCAGTATGAAAAACCTCACTTTTCTGAAGTGATTGAACCCGAAAACTTGATTGATGAGTACTTTCTTAACCCTAAAACTGCTATCGCTGCGGTTTTACAATTAGAACCTCTCTATCCTAAGCAAAAGTCATTCAATAAACATGCACTCAGTCTTCTTATCGGGCTCCTCCCCATACCAGAAGAAACGTACAGCTCCATCACAGAAGCCCTTCTTCTATGGGGGAAGCATCCTCTCAATCAAGTGAGCACTGATCAGGTTTTAGACTACTTCAACCAAAAGAATAAAAAAGCCCTTGATGAGATGAAGGCGTTATTTGATTCATTCACTCTACGTATACCAAAGCAAGTAAAGAATAAAACTGAGGCCTTTTTTCCTTGTATTTACAGGTCTGCACATATTCCCTCAGCCGAAATCTTAAACCGCACTGAAGCGTTTAACCAGCTAATCAACCTGAAAGAAAATGATCAAGTCGACTCAACTCTTTACTTCTCATCCCTAGAGGCTTTCATTACAGGCCGCATCAATAACAGCCATTTTGCAGTCATGGCCCTTTATCATGACGAATACCCACTTCCTTTAGACGCAACCCTAGCGCTTCTTCTGCAAGTGGTGCAAGACTATGCTCCCCGGCACTCAAAAGCTCCAGCCGCATTATTGCAAAGTTTATCCTTTGCTTCAAAAATGGCTGAACAAGACATTCAGGCTACTCTAGATATATTTAAAAAGTGGGTTTCACAAGATATTCTTCCAGCAGATATCAAAGCACTTCGGCAACACCCTCTTTCAAAACTTCCAGACAAAGTCAGTGAGTGGCATACCGATCAGTGTGTGCAAGTTGTTACCTCAAAAACCTATCATTTTTCTCCATCTCAACAACTCTACATTCTGCATGAACTGTTATCACTCCAGGATCAAGAACTCTATATACAAACAACTGATTGGATCAAATGGATTGAGTTTGAATTAGGATGCTCCTTAGATGTAGAAACAGCGACAGCTTTATTCACCTACCATCCGAACTTTAACTTTGAGGAATTCAAAGAAACGTTCAAATCGCCTCCTTTATTGATCTCTAAGCTGATTCAGATCGCGAGCGATCCTATTCGGAATCAAGAGCTCATTGACGATTTGCTTTCTGGAGAAAGTCGTTTAGAACTTTTAGAAAAATATCTGCATTGCCACGCTTGCCCAGTCTTTTCATCCGCTAAAGTTTTACAAAGGTGTCAAAACTATCAACATGGATGGGTGACAAAAGAGCAGGTTCAAACGTTTCTTATGTCGGATCAAAACTGTCCATCTCAAGAGATTGTTGGCAAACTTACTTCTCTAATACCTCAAAATCTCATAGGAAGAAGTTCTAAATTCTTTGATCTTGTTATAAGAGTCAATCAAAACAAACTCAGCTTTCCCTATCATCAAATTACTTCTCTTAACAACCAGCTTGATAGTAAAATCGCAAACCCTATTCAGGCTTCTACCTATTTTAAAGCTCTTCTTCATTATCTAAATTTAGACTTGTCCGACTATCACTTCGAAATTTTCTACCTCTATCAATCCAGATTCCCAATGATGTTTCAGGAAGAGCAGCTAAATTTCATGATGACTTCTATCACTAACTTTATTCCATCCCCAGAAATTCTAATTGAAGTTCCTGAAGCTCATTTTCCACAAGAACATTCCCGGGTTGAACTCTCTCGTTCCCTACGATTTGCTATAAAACCAAGAGCTCCCTGGATTCAACAAACAATCAGACACTTTGAGCTTCGAATCCTCAAACACCAACTGTCTACCGAAGAAACCTTAATTCTTTACCGCAATCCCCTTCGCCCTTTCGACACCCTCTTAACAGATGAACATGTGACATATTCTCTTTCCATCATGGAAGGTTTAAAATACCCTTTCACAATAAGTGAACGCCTTTATGTTTTTTATCACCTCCTTGCAGTACAAAATAATAAACAAGAAGTTCTCCACCGCATCAGACTCCTCAAAGTTTTAGAACGAGTCCAAGGACATCAAATGGGATCAAAAACAGCCACTCTTTTGATGACTCATGAAGAGACTTTAGACTATAAAGCTCTGTTGACCCCTCTCACTCAATTTCTAACAATCCGCAATCAAATCAAATCACAATATTTAGAATCTATTTGTGTTCCCTCTGAAATCTCTCGCCAGTTAGAATCCTCTATCCTCACTATGCTAAAAGCACTCAAGCTTCTACCAAGACCCGATCTCTCAAGGATAATGCATGCTTTTTTTCAAGCTACATCCATTTATAAATCTGTTGACCACTTGACTTTGTCAAGCCCCAAAAAAATTGAAGAACAAACTCTTATTTTCCCTAATTGCTCCTCAAACAACGTTCTTCTTCCTTTGGGATATCCGGTTGACCTAAGCAAGGCAGTGCTCACTTCATGGGAAATCTTTAATGGTAACATCCAAGTTACCACTTCTTTAATTGAAACAAATACTTGCACATCCTACTCCCACAAATTTCTCATTCCACTACCAATTGAAAATTATCATTCTCTAGAACCCTTCTTGATTTTTCTTAGAGAGGTCATCCATCATATTGGAGTTGATAGAGGAGATGAGTCCTTTCCCTTAGAAACGATTGAAGATTTAAAAAAGCATCCTAAAATTGTACCTTTAATTGAGGATTTGCCTTACCAAGAGAGAGGTATAACCGAATGTTGTGTCTGGGAATAAATGAGCGTATCCTTGGGAAGTTAAAAACATTTTCCATAAATAAGGAGATACGCTCATGGAAAAGTATGATAAATTACCAGAATTTCAGCAAGGATTAGAAGAGATCGTGCGAGAAGGAGCGCGAAAGATGCTTCATCAAGCGATTGAAAGTGAAGTAGAAGAGTTTATAAAGCGACGTAACAATTCAAAAGATAAAAATGGCCATATGACTGTGAAGAGGAACGGCTACCTTCCAGAAAGAGAAATCCAAACAATCGATATCTCTCAGGTATTTGAGGCCTGCCAAAATATGGTAAAATACTTAAATGGCTCCTGTCATTCTCACAACAGTCCCCCTTCAACATATAAAAACACAATTCCTATCACTATTTCAGAAAATCTCATTAATCCAATTGAAATTAATAGTACCCTAGAGATCAAGCCAACAGAGATTTCCTTAGAGAACCCTGCTTTCGGAACAAAACAGAAACTCCCTGCTATTGAAGTGATATGCTCTGGAAACTTTATAGAAGAGTCTATTCAATCTACTAAAATTTATCTTTTAGATGAGCTCAAAGAAAACGATAAAATCAAAACAGTTCTTAGTTGGCAGCTAGCCGACTTCAAACAAAAACTCTATGGAAAAATAAGAATGCTGCAAGAATTTCAAGCGGCTCTAGAAAAAAGAATCGTGACTTCTTTATTTTTTACTTTTCCCGAGCTTTCACACGAAATAGAACTCACTGTTCAATTTAACCAATTAAATGCATGCATACTTATAGCGATCTACAAAGCCCCTGCTTGCAAAATTGAATTAACAAAAAGCTATGCCCTTGTTCTCTTAAGAGACTTCACTAAACTGAAAAAAATCTTAACAGAGTGTTTAAATGAGCTCCGTTTCAAAGTTGATCCATCAGAAAACAGTAGAAAAAAAGAAACCTTTGAGAAAGTAGGGTCTGATGAACTCCATCTAAAAGATAGTCACTACTGGCTCATCAATCCAAGTAAAATAAATAAGGATGATCCCTCGACTCGTTTAAGGTTTTCTTCAATAACAGAAATCTCTTCCCTTCCTCTTATTGCTGCACAAACCGCATTCCTACGTGGATCTCAGCAATGGTCTGATGTTCTCTCCCTTTACTTTACACCAAACCTTGAAGAGGAAAGAGCTTTACCACTCATTTGGACAGCGTACAAAAAAAGCGCTAAAGGCGGAAATATCGAGTATCAAAGTCACCTTACGGTCTTTTGGTTTGGAGCTCTTTCAACCCAACTCACTCAGAAAGAATACTTTTTTTATCAAACTGACTTGTTCAGGAACTTGCATTATCGAGGTCTAACTAACCTTAAAAAAGATGTCTACCACGTTCTTAGCTCCCTTCAAGATTTTCTTGATCGGCAGTTAAATCGGCAAGAGGCAAGATGGACCCATCCTCACCTAACTAAGTATTTCAGACAAATTAAAGGGTTCATTGAAGACGAGTACTACCTATTTCATTTTATGCACACTGAAGGAAAAAACGTAACAAAATCAGAAGTCAAGATTTGTTATAAAAACATCCATTCTGAGCTTGATTTACTTTTCAGTTTAAATGAGAACTTTTCAAGGTTTTTAGATCCACATGCAGTGATCTCTTTTCCCCCTTCTTACAATGCATCTCCCATCGATTCTAAAAAAGAGAAAAAAGAAGAAGAAAGAGTAGATGATGAAAAAGAGAAGCCCCCTTTACGTTCAGTAGATCCAGTTAATCAAGCAATTGGCATTTCTTCCCCTCATCTTCAAAAAGACGATTTAACTATGGACATTATCTCATTAGATTCTCCAGAGCAGAAAGAAGATAGTGGTCACTCCCTTTCTTCAGCTAGTACCCTTAAGAAAAAAACACCTTCATGCCTTGAGTATTTAGAAGCTTTATTTAGTTCATCTCCAGGAAAAGAAAAACCCGACGACTTAGATACTCTAGCATCCATTTTAATGGAGTCTCATTCTGAGTCAGATATCGAAGACGATGATTCGCAAGGAAGCGATGAAGATTTTTTCTACTAATTATACTGAAATAAACTCATTAACATACACCAGATTGTTAAAAACATTCTATTTTGCTAAGATTTCTTGAAAAAAGTTTTATGGCAGGACAAAGGAATGTCTCTGGTTCAACTGAGATTGATCTACCCACTCTCTTACTTCTCTCTTTAGTCATGATGAGCCTATTCGCAAACTCAAAAAGTTTAACTGACGGAAAAATGATTTGAGTTTGCACATAGGTTCATTAAGGCAAATTTAACTTCGCGAATATCATTTAAGATCAAGCATATGTCAATTGAGCAGCCGCTACCAGTAGACCACCGCTTATGCCATCTCCTACCAAAATATCAAAAAATCAATCAAGCTGCTATCACCGAAATGGGAAAAAAAACAAAATCTCAAAAGAGGGTGTCATTGACGTTGTCAGTTCAATGTATGCGCGTGCATTTGGCTTAAGACACTTCCAGCAAATCAAAGAACGACAACCAATTCCCATTCTTAATAAGAAATATATCGAATGGATGAAGGTTGTCGAAATGGTAGAGACGTCAAGAAAGCAATCAGAGCCATTAGAAGACAGCCAAGAAGCCAAAGATCTCATTCAAAAGCTCAAAATGTCCGAAGTTAATGCTGGAAAAGTGCTTGCTTCGTGGAAACGTCTTGGAATCAACTCCCATCCCAACCCGCTTCATGAAATCCCTCCAAACTCCCCTTTTTACCAAGATGCCATTCATGCCCAAAAACAAATCGACTCGATGGTCAAAGCGCTTTATCATCTTTCTCTATATCCTCAGGAAAAGCCTCACGAACTTTCCTATACTCTCCTTCCTCTCTTCAATAGTATTGCAGTCAAATATCCAAGTAGAAATTTTTCATGGTATGAAGTTATCTCTCTCTATGGTGAGTGTGTTAGAGAGGCAAAGACATTTTCTAGTACATTACTACAATCCTACCCTTTCTTAACTGCTGCTCAAGCGTTACCTTGGTCTTTTCCTTTTCGTTTACAAAAAGACCTTCCTTCTATGTCCTTACAACAGTTCACAGCTAAGGTAACTATTCAAGCAATGGGTTATTTTTTTGACCATCAAATTCCTGAAAGACTTGAACAAGAACTTACCGCTTGTTTTTTGGAAGATGAGAAAACAAGAATGGATTTGATCTACTTTATTTCTGATACTTACCAAGAGCTCCAAAAAGATAAAAATTATACGCTACCCGAAGAGACTTACGACCTTATCACACAACAAAACTACAGCCATTTATTTCTCTCTTCACTTATGGCTTTGCGTACAAAGTGGACTCTTTTTGCAGAAGGTACAGCTGACCCCTATAATGAAGTCATCACTTGGGTTTTTAAAAGTAACCGTCAATTTGTTCTTGGTTTAGATGCTTTACGCTTCGAAAAGCCTTACTTTTTCGAAGCTATTACAATAGAAAATTACGTCGATGAGTATTTTCTAGATCCTCAACAAGCTATCCCTATCGTTCTTAGCTTGGAGCCCCTCTACTCAAGTCGAGCGTCCTTTAATGAAAATGCTTTAAGTCTACTTATAGGACTTCTTCCCATCTCAACAAAATTATACGATTCTATCTCTCAAACCCTTCTTTTATGGGCCCGCTACCCCCTTAACCGAATCAGTTCAGATCAAATCTTAGATTATTTGAGCCAAAAAGATAAAAAAGACTTTGCAGACATGGAAGCCCTTTTCGAAGCCTTTATTCCTCTCATTCCCGAGAGAGTCCAAGACCCAACAGGTTCTTTTTTTTCCTGTATTTTCAAATCTGCACATGTCTCTAATAATGAAATTCTAAGAAGTATTAAGGCCTTTAATAATCTGATCAATGGGGATGATGAACCAATAGATTCTACCCTCTACTTCTCATCTTTACATACTTTCGTCACAGGCCGCCTTGGTGAAAGCCATTTTGCACTTATCTCACTTTACGAAGACCAATACCTTTTTTCAGTAAATGAAACTTTGGCGTTTCTTTTACGTTTCATAAAAAACGATCACTCACCCCCTTTAGACGCTCCAGCTGCATTACTAAAAAGCTTATCTCTTGCTTCGAAAATCGCTGAAAAAGACGTTCAAACAACTCTAGCCATTTACAGCAAAGAGGTTTTTAAAAAAAAAGAGATCCCTCAAGAAGATCTCAAAGCCTTTCGATTGCATGCTCTCTCAAAACTTCCTGATCAAATCAAGACATCACACTGCTCAGAGTGCATTCAAGTTGTCACCTCAGATTGCTACCAGTTTTCTCCATCACAAACCCTCTATATTCTTCATGAACTCTTATCACTCCAAGATCAAGATCTCTTTAGGCAAACAATCAATTGGGTCAAATGGATTGAAGAGGAAATTCAGTGCTCTTTAGATAGAGAAACGGCTACCTATTTACTCACTTATCACCCCAATAGTGACCTAGAAGGAGCAAAAACGACATTATCTATCCCTGACTCAATCGAGTTGATGGCAGACCCTGTTCGCGATGCAGAGCTCGCAAATGATCCCGTCACCGGAAAAAACCGCTTAGAACTTTTAGAAAAATATCTTCATTGCAGGGCTAGAGTGTTCTGCTCCTCCACTCCTATCTTGCAAATCTGTCAAAACTATCCACACGGATGGGTGACAAAACAGCAAGTTATGAATCATCTTATATCCACCAAAAATTGTCCCTCTCAAGAAACTGTCAAAAAACTTATTTCTGTCATGCCTCAAAACCTCATTGGAAGAAGTCCAGAGTTTTTTACCCTTGTGATCCATCTCCATCAAGATCAAACTCTTTTTCCCAAAATCACTTCGTTCAATCGTTACCTTGACCCAAGCGAAGAAAACTCTATTCAAACCACTACCTACTTCAAAACTCTTAAATTGTACTTTGCCGAGCGCGTCAATAACACTCACTTTGAAATTTTTACCCGATACCCCCGAATTTCTCAGGAAAACCAACTAAAATTGATGATACATGCTCTCGAAAACTTTACTCCTTCTCGTGAGCTCCGTTTTGACATTGCTCTTCCTAACTTCTCAGCAGAAAAAGTTTCTACTGACCTTCTTCGCGCACTGTATTATACGACCATATCAAGAGCCTTATGGATCAAACAAGCCACTAAGCTTTTTGAAAAGAATATTCTTAAGCGCCAACTCCTTTTTGAAGAAGTCTTAGTACTCTATTGCAACCCCCTACGTCCTTTGGATCATGTATTGAGAGACGATCACATCCAATACTCTCTTTCAACTTCGGAAAATTTAACGCACCCCTTCACAGTCAGTGAACGCCTCTACCTTTTCTATCACCTCTTGTCACTGCAGGAAAACCAACAAGGCATGATCAATCGTATCAAACTCATTAGGATTCTAGAGCAGGTTCAAGGGCACCGAATGGGATCAAAATTAGCCACTCTTTTGATAACTCATGATCAAATCATAAACTATCAAAATTTAATGCGGCTTCTCACTCAATTTTTACAAATCCGTCAGCAACTCGCCATGCGCTATTTAGAGTCGTTTAGTCTTCCCCTTACTATCTATGTTTCACTGGACCGCTCAATTTGTAATATGATGAAAGAGTTACAACTCAATCAAAGACCTGACCTTGCAGAAGCAATGAACTCTTTTTTCCGGGCAACTTCCATTTACCAGCCTATTGACTATGTGATAGGGTCTATCCCCGCAAAGCTTAAAGAACAAACTCTTGTTTTCTTCCCCTTCTCAGTCAATCATGCTGTTCTTCCTCTGCGAAGCTCAGTTGATTTGAAAAAGTCATGGGTCACTTCATGGGAAGTTCAAAAAGGAAACATTCAAGTGACCATCTCCATCATCGCAACAAATACTTACACATCTTATTCACATGTCGCTCTCCTTCCACTATCAATTGAAAATTGGCACACCTTAGAGTCCTTCTTCACGTTGTTAACAAAGACAGTTCATATGGGTTTTGATAGGAGTGGTGAAACAAGCTTCCCTATAGAAACTTTCGATGACTTTAAGAACCATCCTACAATTTCTTCTGAAATTCAACAGCTCCCTTATCGAGAGTCTGATTCCATTCTAAATGCCCTTTACACTTTTCTCCTTTCTTTCCGCACAGGGCAAAGAACCATTAACCTTGCCCTTTCTTCAGATAACAACACTCCCAGTACAAAAAATCTAGGCGAGCTTTTCAAGCCAGAAAAATTGCCCCTTCTTGCATCAGCAGGCTATATTTTCCCCTTAAAGAATGGGCATACAATGATTCCCAAAAAATTCTTAAAGGGCATGCAACAAACCACTCTTTTTTACTCTTCAATACAGGAGATGCAAGAACTTAAAATCAGCGAGATATTAGGCGAATGTGAAAATATGAAAGCACTCTTTAAAATAGCTCTTCTTCAAGGAGAAAAATATCTTCTATCTTTCATCTCTTCTTATACGAAATATACATCCCAACTCAAAGTCACTATTACAGCTAACTTGGTTGAGGCAATCGAAATCGATACAATGCTTGAAATCAAACCAACTCTTGTTTCCTTAAGAAATACTCAAGATCAAGAGAACTCTTTTGATAAACACCCTGCCTTAGAAGTCTCTTTGCAAGGAACATTTATTGAAGAAGATGTTCAACTAACAAAAATTCATCTTTTAGAAGAGTTTGCAGAGCTTGATAAGATAAAAATGATCCTCAGCTGGGAATTAGCAAGCTTTAAACAGAAACTTTACGGAAGAATAAGAGATCTTCTTGAATTTAAAAATGCATTAGAGAAAGGCTATTCATCTTCATTATTTTTTACTCTCCCTGAACTTTCATATGGAATCATCATCTCAGCAACTGCTCCGCAAACAATTTCTGCAAATCTTTCTCAAAAACGTTGCACGCTCAAAACAACCTATCAATTACCTTCACATAGAATTGTACTAGAAGAAAACCTTCTGCTTTCTTTCTTTCAAAACATGCCATCTCTGATAAAGACTTTGCAAACAAGTTTGAATAACATGCGTATAAAAATCACACCCTCTGATGATGAAAGCCTCGTCGAAGGTAAAAAAGAAAAACTTCATCAGATTGTTTCCGATAAAACTGATTTGAAGGCGTTGCTAACTAAAGATATTCTTCCCAATTAGCAGTGAAAAAAACGGTTAAAGTAGCATAGACCATATGCAATGCTTTTGAGTAACAAAATGTACGTCGATGGAAACGGGCTAGATAAT